>Ga0209517_10006753_pt1 | contig 14018 bp, 9 predicted proteins | sample PeaSoiMetSII2010_FD_187695 | JGI IMG/M metagenome (GOLD analysis project Ga0209517, IMG submission 187695) | Peat soil microbial communities from Weissenstadt, Germany - SII-2010 (SPAdes) (version 2) | ecosystem: Environmental > Terrestrial > Soil > Wetlands > Peat | place: Germany: Weissenstadt...
CCCCGGGCAAAACCCAGCTGGTTAATTTTTTCCTCATCAACGAAGACTTCTATTTCGTCGATCTGCCGGGATACGGATATGCCCATGCCCCCCACGCAGTGACAGACGCCTGGGCTCCGATGATCGAGGGCTATTTGAAGGACTCCCGGGCATTGCGCGCCGTCGTGGTCCTGCTGGACAGCCGGAGAGAACCCGATGAGCGGGACCTGCGGCTCATTGAATGGCTCAGGCAATTTGATATTCCGGCGATATTCGCCCTCACGAAGGCGGACAAGCTGAACCGGCAGGAGGCCGTTCGCGCGCAACGTGACATTCAGATACGCATGGGACTAGAGGATTTGCCGCTCCTTTCGTCCTCCAAAAGCGGCGCGGGAATGAGCAGTCTCTGGGGAGCGATCGTCAGACACCTCGGGAAAGACTGACGAGGTCCGATCGCGGGCAAGTTGATGATACAAAATTACCGTGAAGGAGCATAACCGAGAAAGTTTAAAGACTATAATCAATTGTCGTGAATTTTGAGCTTTCTTCGCGTTCTTCACTTCTTAGCGGAAAATTGTTCTAGAATTTGCGAAAACTTTTATTGTTCAGTTGCTCCCCTCACGGTAACCCTCACGCCTTGACTCTTGCGTCCGACTCCTGTATCCTATCACCTGTTTCCTGACTCCTGACACATAATGGGGGGCTCCCATGGACTTTCCGAAAGACCTCACTGGTTCCCTGTTCTGGGCCATGATTCTCAGCCTGATCATCTACTTCGGAAGCAGCATCGCCATCGGTTTTCTTTCCAAAAAATCCACGCTTTTAAAGCCCATCGGTTCTGGGCTGAAACTCATCGCGCTATTTCTTTCCGTGCAGGTGTTTCTCCACGTCGGTGCCACCGAGTATTATCCGCGCATATCCTATCCACTCAATTTCATCTCCTGGCTCGTGTTCACTTTCGCCGCCCTTCGCCTTGGGCTCTATTTATACGGCGACCTTTTTGTCGTCCGGCGGAAACGAGGCAGTTTCCCCGCGGCATTCAAGAACATCATCACGGTGTTGGTGCTCGTCATTGTAGCGCTGATACTGCTGAAGGAGATTCTCGACATCAATGTTACGTCGCTCATCGCCACCACGACGGTGCTTACCGCCACCATAGGATTGGCGTTCCAGAGCACGCTGGCCAACATGCTGGCGGGGCTGACCATCCATCTTGAAAAGCCACTGAAACAGGGCGACTGGATATCGGCCGGTGGGCATGAAGGCCGCGTGATGGACATCACGCTCCGTTCCACGCGGATTCAGACGATCGAACACAATGAAGTGTTCATTCCGAACAGCAAGGTTTTAAGCGAGGCGGTGGTGAATTATAGCCTGCCGAATACGACCCAGGTGAGAAAGCTCGTTGTCAGTGTCAGTTACCTTGTCCCTCCCAACAAGGTGAAGAGTGTTATCATGAATGTGCTAGCTTCCGTGCAGGAAGTGAGCCCACTGCCGGAGCCGATCGTGCGGGTCATGAACTACGGCGATTCTTCGATGCAATACGAGATACGCTACTCAATTTCCGATTTTTCACGGCACATTAATATCGAGAACGAGATCATGAATCTTCTTTGGTACCGTTTCAAGCGTGCCGGGATCGCAATCCCCATACCGGTCAACATCCAGCTGAAGCATTTGACCCCGGCGGTGATTCTGGAAGAGCGGCGCATCAGAGAGGAGGAGATCGTCAAACTCATGGAAACAGTGGAAATTCTTACTCCCCTGTCAAAGTCGGAAATGATCAATCTGGTCGGGCAGGTGCGGGTCGAAGCCTATGCCGCGGGCGAGGTCCCGATTCGGCAGGGAGAACGGGGCGACTCCTTCTACATCATCAAGAGCGGCAGCGTGGATGTGGCCGTTGAAAAATCCTCAGGCGAAAGTGCTGTCGTGGCTACACTCGGCCCTGGCAACATCTTCGGTGAGATGAGCCTGCTCACCGGCGCGGCGCGCACAGCAAGCATTCTGGTAAAAGAAGACGCGGAATTCGTCGTTATCGACAAGGACAGCTTCGGTGCCACGCTGTCTAACAACCTCTCCATCGCCGAATCGCTGAGTCAGATCCTTTCCGAACGCCAGGCAGGTCTCGATGCGGAGCGCGATCGGCTCGACACCGCGGCGATGGAACGGCGAAAAAAAGACGAATCTAGCAGGATGCTTTCAAAGATCAAGGAATTTTTCGGTCTTACAAAGTAATTTTGAAAAACTATCGAAAAAACATGAAGCCATTTACACGCAGTTAAAGTGGGCTACGTGGTAAAAAAATCAATGTATTGTAGTCTTCCATCCTTCCGGCTGATCGGATATCAATGTTTTATCCTATAATAATTATTTGAGCGGAAATCAACCTTCTCAAGTTGGCCAATTTCCATAAATAGAAAAAAATAAAAATAAATACAATCGAACAAAAATTTTGCACTGAAACTCCGCTATGATGTCGTTCGCTGCATTTCATGGCATGCCATCACTGAAAACGAAGAATGATACAACTGGGCGCCGGCAGCTATCTCTTGCGCGCAGACTTTGGGTAGTGAGTAAGGCGTCGAAAAATCTGCAACCACAGAAGCTTAAATTGTTGCCGCTATAAAGACCGACGGTAGTTTAAGATGTAGTGCTGGCTTTTGCCAATTGTGGGATCAAAGAGGTTGAACTACCGTGACTTTGATTTTTTTAACTGCGGACGATGAGTTAAAAGATGAACTGCTTAATCCAAGGCCTGCACTTAAACATGAATGACAGATTATTTATTTTCAAAAAGACTATAATGCAAGAGACATCACTGTCGGATTTACGTCATATAATTCCCATCATTGTCTGGTTTCCGTCACCTAAACGCCATCGCCACTTTATTTTAATATCAAATAATACCATTATATTTCAAATAATTAAAGGTGCTTATTTTTCCAACGTAAGGATTTTTGTCCGTTTTCCGACATACCTAACATTTATTAATCATGACAACTGATTGAAAAATTACATAATTACAAATGGCAAAAAAATTGCTTTATCTATATATCTTCATGGCGTAGAAACCACCCAATACAACAAATAGGTTGAAGGGTCATCCCTGATACTGAGCGAATACCCGCACAATTACTGTTTCAGCAGTGCTTTTTGTTTATAACTATATGTAAATATGTCATATTGTTCGGTAGCATTTGGATTGAATAAAATGGCATCCAGGTTGCAAAAAATAGATAGCGTATGATAATTAATTATGGCTTTGATTTGACTATTCGCGAATTATAGAGTATATTTTAAGGCAATTGTGGGTATAAAATAGCAGCAAATTAAACAAAATAAAAAAAGAAGGAGGGGGAGGTCACATATTGTAATGAAAGTTGTTCCGTAGCAATATTTTTTTTGTAGTTTTTTTCAAAAAAATCTAAGAAATGGAGGCAACATTCATGAAGACACAGTTATACCCGAAGCTGTTGTTGTATGTTGTACTGTGCTGCACACTGGTTGTCGGACTCGGCCTCATGGCTGGTTGTAAAGGTAGTAACGGTTCGAATGGTGCGAATGGTGCGCCCGGCATTAATGGCACCAATGGCACGAATTTGAGCTCTGTGTTGACTTATACCACGGGCATCGATAGCGTTACTTTTAGTCCAGTCTCCAACGGAACCGTAACAGCGACTATTAATTTTCACGTACAATATATAAATCCCTTGACCGGCACACCGGACGGCGAAATTTTGGGTCTCGACGCACCAGATACCGCCACTCCGGCGAATCTAGGCCACCTGCGGTTCAATATGGCAAAACTCCTTCCCGGCGTGGCTACCAATAGTACCGGCAGTACGCCGAACAGCTGGTGGGCGGTTGGTTCTTCGGAAAATGCTGTTGCCCGTTTGGTCAACAACGGTGGTGGCTTATACACGTATACAACGGCAGGCATAGTTACTACCGGGCTAACGCCAACGTACAATTTCTATGATTCAACACGTTACACCCGCTTCGTGCTGATGGTGCAACCCAAAGACCAGAGGGGTGCAGGTGTTACTGTTTCGCCGATTCCAATTGAGTTGGGTGAAGCCGCGAAATTAGATATAACGAATGGGTCAACGGTTTCCCAGGATGTTGTCCCAACCGCGCAATGTCTTAATTGCCACGCCACATTTGGCGATCCGAGACTGAACCCGCTGGCGTTCCATCCTGATGAAGGCCGCGTCGAGACCTTCGCCTGCGTCGTATGCCATTACGAGAACAACTTCACCATGGATCTTGCGTCTGTCGTGAGCGGATCGACCTACACTTTCCCCTTCGGCGAAGGTGCGCTCGGTACTTGGATCCATAAGATTCATACAGCTCAGATAATATCCAGCTTCTCGACGTTTTCAACGATAGAATATCCGCAGGACATCAGGAACTGCACAACTTGCCATAGCGGCGGCGTGAATAGCGACAACTGGCAGACCGAGCCATGCGCAAAGGCCTGTCTCTCCTGCCATAACCCGAATTATATACTTGATCCGGTGATCGCAGCCATGACCCCGTTGACGTCTCCCACGACAACCCACCCAGGCGGGCAAATAGGCCCGATCGGCTCAGGTGCTACCGACGACACTAAGTGCAAATCATGTCATTCGGCTGCAGCGATCGCGGGATATCATGAGACCTATTTCGCCACAACGCACAACCCCATAGCGACGGAGCCGACCATTAGTTTCATGATTAGCGGACTGACCGTATCGTCCCTAACGAGCGCTCCGGTTATCACGTTCTCGGTTTTAGCGAACGGTACGCCTGTAACACTTAACGCCTCAGGCGGGTTTGTAGTGTCTGGTACCACCTTTACCACCACAAACCTTCCAGCCGGAGACCATCCCCAGGTACCGGCATTCCTATTCGCATATGCAGTGCCGCAGGACGGCATCACGAATCCGTCCGACTGGAACAATCGTGCTGAAGGTTTCTCCGTCAATCTGTCTACCTTAACCAGTGGAACGCCCAACGTTCTGACCCAGAACGCGAACGGTAGTTATACCGCCATCGTGAGCGCTTCTACTTTCTCGGTTCCTGCAGACGCCACGATGCTAACGGCCGCATTATGCGGAATTTTCGAAGACACAACCACCGGCGTGAACATAGCGGGACGGGCGTCTGTGATGACCGCGTCCGGGTACACCAAGCGGCGGCAAATCGTCTCTGACGCCAATTGTGATAAGTGCCATGAGCAGCTCGGCGACCCAACCGTGCAATACAGCATCCACGAGGGAGCATATGTCGTTCAAATGTGCGCGATGTGCCACACTCCCGATCTGGCCGGCTCAAACGGATGGTCCGCATCCTTCAGGGTCTGGTACCACGCCCTGCACGCGGATACCATACGGAATGTTCCATTCGAAGTTGCTTTTGGGTTCCCGTCCATAGCGTATCCTGGCGTTCTGAGCAACTGCGAGCAGTGTCATATGCCAGGCACCTACGACTTCAGCGCGTCTCAATACACACCGAGTCTTATCGCTAATTTCCTGCTGGTTACCGATGTTACTGGTACGCCTGCAGCAAGCGTGAACAATGCGCCTTATTTCGTGGCGAATGGCGTGAATTATTACGGTATCGGCGCAACTGTGACATTCGGCACAGCTACGGACGATCCCCTAAACCTCGTAAGTTCGCCAATCGCCGCAGTATGTACGGCCTGCCACGATGGCAGCGACGAAATAGCGCATATTGTGGAGAATGGCGGAGCGTTCTACGTTCCGCGCTCTGTAGCTCTTGCCAATGCTGCTGCTACTAGCAATCTTGGTGAGTCCTGCCTTGTTTGCCATGGCCCGGGCGCGATAGAGTCTATACAGGGTGCTCACAACAGTTTGATAATTCAAAATCAGTAGAATGAGATCAGGAGAAACCCCTGGGAGCTTCTGTTAATCTCAGCGAATTGGATCTCAAAACTCTGGGCGGACCCTTCGGGGTCCGCCTTTTTTTTCCCAGCTTGGGAGACGGACCGGTAAAAAAAAAGTTATACAGTTTCTCGTGTTCAGATTTTGCTACTCTGCTTTTGCTGTTTTCTATTCACTTTTGCCCGCCTCCCAACTCGGCCAGGGGCATGGTTTCCGGGGCATTCGAGAAGGCGTATTTAATCTGACCGTCTTCCATACGTCTTAGGAAAAGCCAGACAAGAAATTTCTTTGACAGGTTATCCCGGACCGGATAGACTCTGAGGCTGGTGACATCGGCCAAAGTCGGCCCTTTCGCCTCTTCCGCAGGGAGTACTCGCGTCCATGTGAGTTTTCTTGATCGGGCGATTTTGACGGCGGTATACACCGCTTCTTTCATAACACAGGGTTTCGCAGGTCTTGGACCCCGTCCGCCAGAGGAAAGCACGCCGACCTTAGGCTTTGCAAGAAAGACCCGGTGCTTGATTTGATTCGCGCAAAGCAACATTCCCCCTGGTGCAATGATTCAAGTAAGTCCCAGTCTGAGCCGACGGCCGCGGCAGAGCCGATCCACTTGGCGGGAAACAAATTTATTTTTGTCGATCTTATTGATAAATATCGGTCGCGATTTGCAGTTATGTTTGATCTCAACCCAGGGCAAAATGAGAAAGCGGCGTTGTTTGCAATACTGTCCAGCGGAGTCGTCCTCTGGAGAGAGGGCCAGCCGATAAATTTGTCGCGCACAGAAGTTTAAGCGCTGTATCGCTGAAAGACAGGACCGCCACGGGTCAATCCTGGATATAAGCGAGGTATTCCCCAACAGCTTCTGATACCCGAGGTAATGATGTAGGCGCATCAAATGATCCTACAGCGGCTTCTAATCCGACTCACTCGTGACTGCGTATTGATCGCAGGAAACGAACACACGGCGCCGCTAAGACGAGATAAGCTGATTAGCTGGTCATAGCGCGCTATAAGCAAAATATCCGATGTAAGTTCCGGCATCATGATTTTGTCGTTCACAAAAGGCGCATAAATAGGTGTTTCCGAAATCCATGTTTGCTCTCGGCTTAGAAAGTCAACACTCTTTCACAAGCTTGTTAAACGCTGTAATCCATGATGTTATTTTGTTTACAAAATAATCCGCTGTTGACTGTAAACATGTTTTTTTCTTGATTTGCAGTGTGATTTTCTGTATAGTAAAGCCGTTTTTTATATCCAGCTTCAATATCTCATGCATGAGGAATAGTCCTAACTCCTTGGCTGAGCCATCGGCTACGCCGGGGAGAATAGTAAAGACTCTGCCCTCGTATTTATAGTGTTTTTATAACAAGAACGTATTCATGCGAGGCATCGTGATCAGGCAGTAGAGTGCTGTATCCGGCAACAAAAATTTCGCTTGCCAGTTTACTCAAACCATAGAGGGTGCGGCATGACCTGAGATCATAAGAAAACTTGTGATTGACACATTGCCGGGTAACTGCAGAAAAAAACGCAAAAAGCACTCATGAATCGCAGCGGCAGCGGTTACCGTAAAGCATCCCGGCAAATGTGAAAATCCTCCATGCCGGAAAAAGGGCTCTGTATACAATCAGAAATCGTCGGATAAATAATGAGGCAATTAACCGCTTAAGGGTGCAGGTAAAACTGTTCCATGGGGCCTAGTCAAGACTCCGGCTTAGCTGGAGATCATGGCTTACCTAATAGGAACTCACGCAACGGGTGCGGTTGTACGATAAACAGGGATTGGCTGGTAACCGTTCCGCGAAAAATGTACAAAAGTCGTTGCCCGACAATTTTTTGACAGGAGGAACACTTTGAGTAGTGACAAAATGCTGCAAAAAATAAGAAGCGGTCCACCGGCATTGCGAGCGGCATCTGCAGTAGTTCTTATTTTACTTCTTTTGCTGTGCAGCACGTCGCGTGTTTCCATGGCAGCTGCGAGCCTGTCGGGCGATTCCAGCACCTATCTGCAATCGAGTCAGGCCAGTGACGGTTCGAGGATTCTGGGGGGATACGAATACCTCGATTTCGCAGTACAGAACCTCGGCAATGAAACGATTACATTTCATACTGGCGGATGGCTGCGTCAGGATTTCCAGACCGAGGAGTATGGAACAAGATCGAACAGCGATCTTCAGTATTCATACTTGAGTTTTAAAAGCAAAACCGACAACACGACAGTCAATCTTGGACGCGTGATGGTCTTCGAAGGTGTGGCTGCGGAGAGAGTCGACGGTATTTATACGCGCACTGATTTAATGGGCGGTTTTGGCGCGTCAGCGTTCGCCGGCAGCCCGGTAGAGACCAATATCAATGAACCAGGCAACAACTTGATTTATGGCGCGCGGCTGACGCACCAGATTGGGAACATATACAAGATAGGTATTTCAGCGCTCGACGAAGATAAAAACGGCCAGGCCTACCGGAGGGAAGCAGGCTTAGATTTGTGGGTGCATCCGATGGACAAGGTTGACATAACGGGAAGGTCAAGTTACAATGATATCACCTATGGTTGGATGGAAAACACCTATGCGCTCATTCTTGGGCCTTTCAACAATTTGCGGCTTACTACCACGGCATCGCGGGTTAACTATGACGATTACTTCTTCCGTGTCACCACAAGTGCTCTTTCCACAATGGTGGGATTGCTACCCCCAGGTGAAAGAGTAAGCACGTTGGGAGAAGCGGCATCGTACCAGGCAACAAACAATGTGAGTATTACTGCTGATTTTAAAAATTATGATTATCTCATCGAAGGGAATGCCAACTACTACGGGGCGACGGCCAAATATTCCTCACTTGGCTCCCTCGGAGGGGGACTTGGTTATCACTGTATGGATGGGGACACAGCCAGATTACGGTACAATGAGTATCGAATTTACGGCTACAAAAAAATAGACAAGGTGAATATTACAGCGGACGTTATCGATGTGGTCTATGAAAGCGCCATCAATGGCGTAAAAGATTCCTTTTCCGGGACGCTTTCGCTTCAGTACGACCTTAGTGAAGCATGGCAACTTGGCGCCGATGTAGAATACTCCCACAACCCGGATTTCAACAGTGATCTCCAGACTTTCGTCAGGCTTCTCTATCACTTCGGCGCCAAAGGAGGGGCTTAAGATGAAAAAATCCACAATTAATTTAATTCTGCTGGTGGTTCTCGTACCGGTCTTCGGCATGTATGCCTGCGCACATACGGCAAGTATCGCGACGCAACATCCCGTGGAAGTAACAGGATTCCCGATTTGCAGTGACTGCCACACGGATTGGCGCACTGCAATGGACCATACGAGCGATTATGCAAATACACACAGGTTTTACGCAGAGCAGCAGACAGAGACATGCAAAATATGCCACAAAGAGTCGTTCTGCTCCGACTGTCATGCACACAGGGAAGAGCTGAAGCCGAGTGACAAATATACGGATTCTCCGGAGCGGACAATGCCCCACCGAGGCGATTATTTAAACCAGCACAAAATCGACGGTCAGCTCGATCCCGTTTCATGCATGAAATGTCATGGCCGGACGAATAATGAGAGGTGCCTCCAGTGTCATCGTTAACCAAAAACTTTATATCCGGCCTGCTTCTTATCGCAGGCCTGTCTGTTCTAGGAGGTTGTGGCAAAAGTCAGGGGAACGGGCAAGCCATATTCGAGGATGACGATGCACAACATCCGGCCAATTGGAAGCTTGTACATGGGGCAACTGCCACGGCGAATCCGAGTGTGTGTACCGAATGCCACGGAGCAGATTTATCCGGAGGGATATCCGGAGTGGCGTGCTCGTCCTGCCATACGCTTGGCAATCCCCTGACGGTACCTGGGTGCTTGTCCTGTCATGGAGATCCTCCTAGCGGTACTACTGTTTACCCGAACAGGGCGGGCGCGCACAATGCGACCACCGGTCATTTTGCCCCACAAGTCACTCTGCCTGATTCATGCAATACCTGTCATAACGGCGCAGGAACAGGGACGATGACACACGATATCGGTTTTGTCACCGTGCAGTTTTTGGGCACATACAATGCAAAGAGCGGTACGGCTGTATATAATAGTGCCGACGATACGTGCTCCAACGTGAGCTGCCACGGTGGCCAGACGACGCCTGCATGGCTTACTGGTTCAATCGACGTGAATACCCAGTGCACGTCCTGCCATGCCTATGGCGACAGCGAGTACAACAGCTTTGTCTCCGGCCAGCACTATTACCACGTGGAGGTGCTGGACTTTAACTGCGTTGCATGCCACGACCTTTCAAAGCTCGTTGTAAACCACTTCACATCCTTGAATACTCCAACGGCAGGGTTGGAAGGGCCTGCTGCTCAGACGATTTTAGACGACCTGAATTTCAACCCCGTCGATTCAACGTGCACACCGGCTTGCCATGTGACCAGATTTTGGTAGCATCGGTTTTACACACGGGATGTTATATCTTTGAGAAGAGACAATATATGGAGAAGGCCCGGGCCTGCTTTTTTGTGCAATTACCGAAACATCCGCAGAAAGCCACTGGTTTTAACTGTGGGGACGAATGCGGGAACTGAACAACTACTGGATAGAAGTATATCTCTGTAATAAATATGATGTTTAAATGTCCAGTAAGGCAAAAACGCCGCCTTTTAGCTGCGAGTTTCAACTCGTAACGTCGTCTCCCAAAGATAACCGGATGCTCAATAGCCGAATGCAGGAAGGAGAACAAAAGTGAAAAACGTAATGAAATCTCTGATGATAGTGATGCTGATTGCATTCGCTATCAATGGGGCAGGCTGCTCCAGACTTTTTGGGCCATCCGATGAAGAAGCAATTAAAGCGATAAACGACAGCGGCCGACTCAACAGCACTGGTTTTACCGTGATAGCACCGATTGAAATTGTGGAAAAAGGTGGCAGATTGGATGATGGGGGCTGGCCTGTCACTGTCAAACTTAAGTTGAGTGTCAAGACAACAGATGGCCAGACAAAGGAGCTTGTTACAAAATCGAATTTTAGGATCTATAAATCAAAAGACAGCACAGGCAAAACTGTTTGGACGGCGAAATTAGGCTAGTAATGGTCGGTAGCAGAAGTCCGCTTTTCTTCGAGGACCGAGAGCGAAAAGAGGGGCTGCGGAATAATCTGTAGCTCCTCTGTTAATTTTGACATAAATCTTTCTGGGGTCTCCAGGTAGTCCCTAATCCTCTTAGTCCGATGATGGCGATCGTATCTGATTTCGCGCTCGCCTAGGGACTTGGTCCGACCCGGGTGAAGTTGGAGAGGAATACCCCAACATATTTTCATGGGTAATAAACATATCATAGAGAGTACCGTCGGTTCCCTTGAGCGAAATACTGTCGTCCCGCACTTGGACAAGCTGAGATCCATCCGGCAATTTCTCGTATAATCTGAAAAAGGACTGCTCACCTTTCGCTACGATCATAACCGCACCGGAAAAATCCCCGCTTTGTATCGTACCAATGAGCTTGTATCCCGCCTGAGCGGCGACCTGACCATACACCTGATCGATCAAGGAAAGCGGCAGAAAGAAGAGGAGGCTGATCAGAACCAAATTCCTGATTGCCTCATTTTTGATGGTGGTGAAGTGTATCATTGCAGAAACTTCCAAATGCTACACCTTTGATTACCTGTTGTCAATGACGATATGGGAATAGTGATACAGTTTTCTATGGAGCGGTAATTCGCGAAATATAAAATCCTGTATAAAAAAGACATGAAAACTTCGGGACAGTGTTTTTTTAAATCCCATGGTTGAATCAGAGCGTGATCTCTGTACCAATGCCTTCTTTGGTGAAGATTTCAAGCAGCAGGGCGTGGGGGACACGGCCGTCGATGATGTGGACTTTAACACACCCGGCATCGAGGGCCTCGAAGCAGGACTTTGTCTTCGGCAGCATGCCGCCGGCGATGATGCCGCTGCTGACGAGCGTTTCCACTTTTTTCTTGTTCAGCGTGGGAATGAGATTTTTGTCCTTGTCCAGGATTCCCGTCTGGTCCGTCAAGAGGATCAGTTTCTCCGCCTTGAGCGCACCTGCAACCGCCCCCGCAACCAGATCAGCATTGATGTTGTAGGTTTCGCCGTGTTCCCCGACCCCGATGGGTGCGATGACGGATATGAACCCGCCCTGATCAAGCGCCGCAAGAGCGCCTGGCCTCACTTCAGTCACCTCGCCGACCAGTCCGATATCGATGATTTCGGTTTCTCCCGTTTCGTCAGATTTTTTGGAGAGTTTTAACTTGCGCGCCTGGATCAATCCGCCGTCCTTACCGGTCAGACCGACAGCCTTGCCGCCCGCCTGATTTATGAGGTTGACGATTTCCTTGTTCACTTTGCCGCCGAGGACCATTTCAACGATATCCATGGTTTCTTCATCGGTCACGCGCTGGCCGGCAACAAAGGTCGGCTTCTTGCCCATCCGTTCCATGGTCCTGCCGATCTGCGGGCCCCCGCCGTGAACAATCACAGGATTGATTCCGATGTAACGAAGGAGCACAACGTCACGGGCAAAGTCCTGTTTGAGGCTTTCGTCGATCATGGCGTTGCCGCCGTATTTGATTACGAAGGTCTTGCCCCGGAAGGTCTGGATATAGGGCATGGCCTCGATCAGAACTTTCGCTTTTTCGATCAATTTTTGCATGAAAACCTCAAAACAAATATAACTACGGATCAGCGGGCGCTATGGCGCCGCTCACACGGGGAATAATTGAATCGTCGTAACGCACTGCCTTTTTTTATTCGTGAGATGAATCGACGCGCGAGCGCGGTTCCCGTGGTTATGAACGCTTATAATATATACCTGCTCAGGTCCTCGCTCTTCAGCACATCGGCCAGGCGTTCCCTGACGTACGCGGCGTCAATGTCGACTTTCGCGCCTTTCTTCTCTGGCGCGTCAAAGGATATCTCGTCGAGCAGACGCTCCATGACGGTATGCAGTCTTCGCGCACCGATGTTTTCCGTCCGCTCGTTTACCTGTGCCGCGATGCCGGCGATTTCCTCTATTGAGTCCCGGGAAAAGTTCAGTTCGATCTCTTCCGTCGCCAGCAGCGCGATCTGCTGTTTGATCAGCGCGTTCTGTGGCTCCGTCAAGATGCGGATGAACTCTTCCCTCCCGAGCGAATCGAGTTCAACCCGGATGGGAAACCGTCCCTGGAGTTCAGGGATCAGGTCGGACGGCTTGGAGACGTGAAAGGCGCCGGCCGCGATGAACAGGACATGATCGGTCCGGACCGGCCCGTACTTTGTCGTGATTGTCGAACCTTCAACAATCGGCAGGAGGTCGCGCTGAACGCCTTCCCGCGAAACATCAGGGCCGTGCGACTCCCGTCCGGCAATTTTGTCGATCTCGTCGAGAAACACGATGCCCGACTGTTCCACGCGCTTCAGTGCTTCCCGCGTCACCTTTTCCATGTCGATAAGCTTCGCGGCCTCCTCCTGTACCAGGAGACGCAGGGCATCAGGAACCTTCATTTTGCGTCGCTTTGTCTTCTCCGGCAACAGGCCACCAAGCATGTCCTTGAGGTTCATCTCGATTTCTTCCATCCCGACGTTCGAAACAATGCCAAAGGGCATGACCTTTTCCTTTGTTTCGAGCTCGACTGTGCGGTTATCGAGCTTCCCGTCGCGGAGCTGCTGCCGGAGCTTTTCACGCGTGGTTGACTGCTGTTCCTGTTGCTCCGCACTCGGTGCCTCAAAACCCGGCGTTGTCCTGAGCGGCGGCAGGAGTACGTCTATGAGGTGGTCCTCGGCCATAGCTTCGGCCTTCTCCCGCACTTGTTCGGCCATCTCACCCTTGACCATGTTGATGCCGATCTCGGTCAGGTCACGGATGATGGAATCCACGTCGCGTCCCACGTAGCCGACCTCGGTGAATTTCGAGGCTTCGATCTTGAGGAACGGGGCTTGAACCAGCCTGGCAAGCCTTCGCGCGATCTCCGTTTTTCCCACGCCCGTGGGACCGATCATGATGATGTTTTTCGGCAGCACCTCATCACGGAGATCCTCGGGCAGGCGTTGCCGTCTCCAACGGTTCCGGAGCGCTATGGCAACCGCGCGCTTGGCCTTATGCTGTCCAATTATGTACTTATCAAGCTCTTCGACGGTTTGTCGTGGGGTCAGAGAATTA
>Ga0209517_10006758_pt1 | contig 14011 bp, 12 predicted proteins | sample PeaSoiMetSII2010_FD_187695 | JGI IMG/M metagenome (GOLD analysis project Ga0209517, IMG submission 187695) | Peat soil microbial communities from Weissenstadt, Germany - SII-2010 (SPAdes) (version 2) | ecosystem: Environmental > Terrestrial > Soil > Wetlands > Peat | place: Germany...
CAGCGCCAGGGCGGACATCATCATGCCGGGAGTGCAGAATCCGCATTGGAGGCCGTGTTCCTGATGAAAGCCTTCCTGGATGGGATGCAGCTTGCCGTCGTGCGTCAACCCTTCGACAGTCTGTATCTTCCGTCCGTCAGCCTGCACCGCGAAAAAGGTGCAGGATTTGATCGGCCGTCCGTCGAGCAGCACGGTGCACGCGCCGCAACTGGTGGTGTCGCATCCCAGGTGCGTGCCGGTTTGCCCGGCCACGTCGCGGATGAAGTGGATCAGCAGCAATCTCGGATCGACGTCGGCTTCCTTCGTACCGCCGTTCAATTGGATGTGAACGTGATGTGTTTTCGCCATCGTGGTCTCCTATTGGCCGGCTCTTTCCGCGGCACGAGCGAGTGCCCGCTTGGTAAATTCCTTCACCAGACCCTTCTTGTATTCCGCCGGACCGCGCAGGTCGGAACTGGGTTGCGATTCATCGGCGGCAAGTTGCGCGGCCTGGGCGATGGTCTGCGCGTCCAGCTTCTTCCCCCGCAGGAACAGTTCGGCTTTGCCGGCTTTGATGGGAGTGGGACCGACGTTGGTCAGGCCGATTCCAACTTTGGTGCACACGCCGGCCGCGTCGAGCGTCACCTGAGCGGCAACGGCGGCGGTCGCGAAATCGCCGACCTTGCGCTCCAACTTGAAGTACGCGCCCCCGCTTCGCGCCGCGGGAATGGGAATGCGAATCTCGGTCAGGATCTCATCGTGTTCGAGCGCTGTGGAGAAGATCGACAGAAAGAAATTCTCAATCGGGATGATTCGCGGACCGTTGGCGCCCGTGGCGATTATTTCGGCTCCGAGCGCGAGCATGGTGGCTCCATGATCGTTGGCTGGATCGCCGTGCGCCAGGTTTCCACCGATGGTGGCGAGATTTCGCACTTGCGGATCGGCGATCACCCTGCCGGTATCGTGGATCATCGGATACTTCGAGCGGATCAGGTCTGAATTCTCGAGATCCGCTTCGCGCGTCAATCCGCCGATTTTCAAAAAGCCGCCGGCCTCGCGAATGTAGCTGAGATCGGGAATGTGGTTAATGTCGATCAGCCAGGCGGGCCGCGCAATGCGAAGCTTCATCATCGGGATCAGACTCTGACCGCCGCTGAGGATCTTGGCGTCGTCGCCGTGCTGTTGGAGAAGAGAGACCGCGTCGGCGATCGACGTCGGCCTGAGGTATTCGAACACGGGAGGAATCATCGGGGAATCCCTGATTACACCGGTTTACCGGCGTGCACACAGATAATATAATCAAGGCGGCAGGCGATGTCTATAGAGTTTCTCCAGAAATCGAACGATCTTGCGGCGGCGAACAAAAAGTTTGCCGTCGCTACCGTGGTTCGCGTGGAAGGATCCAGCTCGGCGCGGCCGGGATCCAAGGCCATCATCGATGCAGAAGGAAACCTGATCGCGGGCTGGGTTGGCGGCGGCTGTGCAGAGGGCACGGTGCGCCGCGAGGCGATTCAATGCATTGAGCGTGGTCGTCCGCAGTTCATCACCCTCGACATGACGGACGAAATTCTCGGTGTCGGGATGCCTTGCGGGGGAATCATGGATGTCTACATCGAGCCAGTGCTGCCCAAGCCTGAGCTGCTAATCGTCGGCCATGGACGCATCGCCGAAACCATCGCCGCGCTGGCGCGGATCGTGAATTTCTCGGTGACCGTGGACGATCCTTCCGCCGACCGCAGGTCGTTCCCCGACGCGGATCGTCTGCTGACCGACGATCTCGACTTGAGCGCGGCCGGCATGGATCGGCGAACGTTCGTTGTGATCGCGACGCAGCACAAGGGCGACCATTTCTGGCTCCAGAAGGCGATTGAAGCGGAGGCTGCCTACATCGCGCTGATATCCAGCCATCATCGCGCGTCGCTGGTGCTGGATTATGTGGTCGCGAATGGCGTTGCGCCGGAAAAATTGAGTCGAGTGTGGGCGCCCGCGGGTCTCGATCTCGGGGCGGCCACGCCGGAAGAGATCGCGCTGAGCATCGTCAGCCAGATGGTGGCGGTGCTGCGCGGGGGCAGCGGCGAGCCGCTCAAGCTGAAACCCTCCGCCGCGTCCGAAGAAGAGCGCTCGAAGATTATTACGGAGTGCGACGCGCCCGGCGTCGTTCCGCGATAATCTCCGCCATAATGCTGAGCGCGATTTCGTCGGGACCCTCGGCTCCAATCTCGATTCCCGCGGGAGCGTGCAATCGCGCAAGTTTCTGCGGATCGGCTCCCTTGCTCTTGAGGTTCCCGATAATCTCCTGCGCTCTTCTGCGATTCGCGACCAGCGCGACGTAAGCCGCGCCGTGATCCAGCGCCTGTTCGATGGCTTCTTCGTCGAACCGGCCGCGGCTGGCGATCACGACGTACTTCTCGCCTTGCAAGCGGGAAAAATCCAGCACGCGCAAAATGCGGTCCGCGCCAGGAGCCTGGCTGATGGTCAGGAACGGATCGACAACAGTAACCGTGAATTTCATCATCCGGCCCAGGTTCACCAATGCTTTCCCGACCTCTTCCTGGCCTACCACCACCAACTGCGGCTCATTTGCGACGTCGCGGCCTGCGAGATCCGCCGATTCGAGCAGCGCCGATCCCCATTCTCCACGCGCATGAGCCTGCTGAAGTTTTTCAAAGTCGACCGGGGTGTCGATGTCCAGCAGCACGCCGATGTCGTCAACCGGGGCTTTAAGAATGTTTTCGGTGTGGCCGCCGAAGATCGCGCGGCAGCCGATGTCCCCTGCAAGGCCCAGCAGTTCCGGAAACACAGAGCGGTCGAGAAGGACCGGATTCCCACGGAAGCCTTGATACACCGGGATCACAATCTGCGGCTTCTGTTTCCGGTACACGGAAATGAGCTGGTCGATGGTTCCAGGCTGGACGAACGGCTGATCCGCCAGCACCACTAGCGCTGCGTCCGCGTGCTGCGAAACCTGTGCGATGCCGGTTCGGACCGACGTTCCCATTCCTTCGCGATATGCTTCATTGACGATGACTTTGACGCCATCGAGCGGAATCTGCGCTCGAATGGCGTCCGCGGAAAAGCCGAGCACCAGAACGATTTCGTCGACCTGGGATTCCCGCAGATTCTTCAGGACGTTTTCGATCAGCGTCATGCCACCGAGCGGAAGCAGTTGCTTGACGCTTCCCATGCGGGAGGACATTCCCGCGGCAAGAATGACGGCCGAAATATTGGAGTCCCCTGGCATGATCGAATTCTATATCAACCGTGGCCGGTGCCAGGCCGGCCGTCGTCGATGAGATGAGCCTGTCAGTTCCATTGGCCGGGAACAGTCCTTACAGAGCAAGTTCCTCGACAGCTTTGTTCGCCTTTGGCACGGCGTTGGCAACCAACAGGGGTATATTCATCTCCTCGACTCGAACAGTCTGCACATCCACGATGCCGATGAAACCCAGGATTTGACGCAGGTAAGGCTCGACGCTTTTCTGGAGGATAGAGGTCGGTGAGCCGTGCGGCGAGCGTATCGGCGACCGATCGACTCGCCGAGTCCCTCCTCGGGCTCACTTCAATCATAAGGATTTGCTTCATGGCCGTATCTCTTGATCTTCTCGGGACTCCGGTTTTTAGTGAGAGCGTGGCGTCAATGCGTTCCAAGCCGCGAGAGAGTCCATGTAGTCTCTCCAATGCGAAATCTTCCGGTTTTCAATCCTTATGATTTAGCAAAACCGATTGTTGTACTTTACGCCTGTCGCGAGGACGGTCCCATGGACCTCGTATTCGATGACGGCGACACGGCCGTTGTCTGCCTTGTGGGTAATCAACTTGTCGGCAGATTGAAGCTCGATGTTGTTGCCATACCCCCTGAATTTGGCCATCAGATCGGTGCGCCCCTGGATAATGCGTGGCCAACCGGGGAAGTCGTGATCCTGGGCGCCTGCTGCCGGCGAGGCGCGCCGCCCGCATTCGGCCGACACCGCGCTGCGAGGTGACTAAATGTTTTGAGGATCTGGACGAGACTCGCATGAGTCGCGCAGTGTCTCAGATGAAGCACGACGCGCTGATGCGCCCCTCTTTTGACCCATATGGAGCGCTTTGGGAAGCTCAGCCGACAGAACCAATTACCCAGCATTATCGGTTGGCACGAGCGCGGCATGTTTTTCGAATCTCGTTGTCAGCCTCCACGTTAGCTTCGGTGTAAAGTGTACCCTCGACGACCTAACGCGCCGGTTCGGACGGCGTCTAAACTAGATCATGCTCGACGCACTCTTGCAGGACCTGCGCTACGCGTTTCGAACCCTGCGCTCCAGCCCTGGATTCGCGGCGGTTGCGATTTTGTCACTGGGGTTAGGAATCGGCGCGAACACAGCAATCTTCAGCTTGATCGACGCGGTGATGTTGAAGTATCTGCCGGTGAACCATCCCGAAGAGCTTGTAGAGGTGAGTTTCCAGCGCGCCAGTTTCTCGAATCCGCTGTGGGAAGCCTTGCGTGAACGCGAGAACGTTTTTTCTGGTGTGGCTGCCTGGGGGCTGGCGCGCTTCAACTTGAATTATTCCGGCGAAGCGCGGTATGCGCCGGGCATGTACGCAAGCGGCGGCTACTTTACGACGCTCGGCGTGCAAGCGGCTGCTGGGCGCACATTTACGAAGGACGACGACCGGCGCGGATGCCGCACGACCGCGGTTCTCGGTTACGATTTCTGGCAGAAAGAGTACGCCGGGCGCGCCGACGCGCTGGGTTCGGAACATTTCTCTCGACGGGCATCCTTTTGAGATTATCGGCGTGGCTCAGGCGGGATTCTTCGGGATGCAGGTGGGCAGCGCGGCGGACGTTTTCATTCCTCTGTGCGCGGAGCCCGTAATTCGAGGCGAGTCGTCGGCTCTGGACAAACGCGGCAACTGGTGGCTGATTGTAATCGGAAGGCCGAAGCCGGGGCTGGATCCACGAAGCGTGACGGCCGGACTCCAGACGATCTCGCCGGAAGTGTTCGGAGCGGCGGTTCCGAAAGAATATGGTCCGGAAGATCAGCGCGAGTTTCTAGGGCGCAAGTTTGTCACGACGCCGGTAGGGAGCGGCGTGTCGTATGTCCGCACCCAGTACCGGCAGGCGCTGTGGGTGTTGATGGGGATGGTCGGAGTCGTACTGCTGATCGCTTGCGCGAACATCGCCAATCTGCTGCTGGCACGCGCGGCGCTGCGGCAAAGGGAAATCGCGATCCGCATGGCGATCGGAGCGGGGCGCGTGCAGCTGATTCGTCAGTTTCTTACCGAAAGCCTCCTGTTATCGTTCGCGGGCGCGGCGCTGGGCGCGCTGTTTGCGCAATGGGGCAGCCGCATGCTGCTGGGATTTCTACCCACTTTCGGCAGCCGCGTGTTTCTGGATCTGACCGTCGACCTGCGGGTTTTGGGGTTCACCACCGGAGTCGCGCTGGCGACCGGGTTGCTTTTCGGATTGGCCCCGGCGTGGCGCGGAACGCGTGCCCAGCCGCAGACGGCGGTGAAGGCCAACGCGCGCGGAGTAGCGGAGGGTCGCACGCGCTTTCATTCGAGCAGGGTGCTGGTGATTCTACAAGTCGCATTGTCGCTGGTGCTGGTGGCAGGCGCGGGTCTGATGCTCCGAACCTTTGGAAAACTGGCGTCAGTGGACGCGGGATTTGAGCGCGAACATGTTTTGCTGGTGAAAACGGACCTACGCCACGCGCGCTATCCGGCCGAGCGGCTTCCGGCAGTCTTCGAAGCGATGCGCGAGCGCCTGAAGGCTTTGCCCGGCGTGCTCTCCGCCAGCTTTTCGGACATCACACCGGTCAGCGGAAGCTCGTCGCAGATGGTTATCGACGTGGAGGGATTCGTCGCCAAGTCTCGACTCGATTCGAACGTGTGGACCAATCGCATCGGCCGTGGGTTTTTTGAAACCCTCAGTACCCCGCTGATCCAGGGACGCGATTTCGACGAGCATGACGTGAGCAGCGCACCCAAGGTCGCGATCGTGAATCAGGCGTTGGCGCGGAAGTTCTTCGGCAATGCGAATCCGGTGGGGCGTTATTTCCGCACCAATCTGTTCAAACCGGGACCGCCCGTCCAGATTGTCGGGTTGGTGCAAGACGCGAAATATAGCAGCCTGCGGCAGGAAGCTCCGCCGACTTACTACACTCCGTTCGCACAAGAGGAGCATTACTATCCTTTCTCGACTTTCGAGATTCGCGGGATCGGCGACGTAGCGAACATGGTTCCCGCTGTGAAGTCCGCGTTGGCGGAAGTAAATCCGGACATGACGCTCGAGTTTCGGACCCTGGCGGTGCAGGTGGCGGAATCGCTGAACCGTGAGCGGCTTCTGGCGACGCTTTCCGGATTTTTCGGGGCCCTGGCACTGCTGCTGGCGACGGTCGGACTGTACGGCGTCATGTCGTATAGCGTTGCCCGGCGGACCAATGAAATCGGCATCCGGATGGCGCTGGGCGCCGAGCAGGGACGCGTGTTACGGATGGTGCTCGAAGAAGTATCGTTGTTGATCGCGATCGGCCTACTCGCCGGAGGCGCGGCCGCGCTGGCCACCACTCGCTTCATGTCCAGTTTGCTCTACGGCGTGACGCCGACAGATCCGGTCACGCTAGCGCTCGCCGCGGGAGTGTTGACTTCGGTCGCGGCGATCGCCGGGTATATACCGGCGAGGAGAGCTTCCAGGGTCGATCCAATGGTAGCCCTTCGCGAAGAGTAGCAACAGTGACGCAGCGCGAGTAATCTACGTTGACTCGTTATGGGACATTATCGACGTCTGCCTGGCGCGTTACTTCAGCGGAATGCGCGTTAAGCGTCAAGTAGGGATCCATTTCGTCGGACGGCGATGACGGTCCTCCCCCGCGGAGGCGCCATCTAGTTCAGTTTCATGTATTCTGTTCTGGCTTGCTTCAGCAGATGTGCATCCGAATCGGCATCTTTCCAGAGCGTTAGGAAATCCTGATAAGCAGTTCTTGCCTTCGTCCCGTCACCCGCCGCCGCGAGCGCGCGGCCCAGTTGCACGAGTGCCGACGCGCGCACCGGATCGGCGAAAACGATTCCGGGGTGGTCGAGGACTTTCTGGAACTCCGCGACAGCCTCACCGTAACGGCGTGCGCCCAAGTAAGCCTGGCCGCGTACATAAGGAACATAGAGATTTCCGAAGTAGCCGAAACCGCTACAGGGGACAGCTAGATCGTAAGGCGCGGCAGTCTGCAATTGCTCGAGAGCGGCACTTGAATCGCCACGATTGATAGCTGCCAGCGCGCGATGGACGGGAACGTAAGTGAACTTGACGCACGTGTCCTCCGGGAAGCGCTTTTCCAGATCGTTCGCAAGCGGCTGCGATGCCCCCAAATCTCCAATCAAGGCCAACGCGAAGGCAGCGCCATACTCCGGATCGCGGCTTTTCGAGAGCTCCAGTGCAGCCTTGGCTCTCTGTCGCGTTTCGGAAGGATTTCCGAAGAACGCCTCCCGTACGGCCGCGCCGGCTTCATACATAGCCCCCCTTTCCGGCTGGTGTGCTTGCCTTTCCATATTGACGGCACGGCGCGTCATCGCTCTAGCTTGCTGTAAGTGACCAGCGTAGGCCAGAACAAATGCCTCTGTGTTGGTCATCCAATCCGCCGATTCCGGGTTGTCCCTTCCCCGAGCCGCGGCGCGTTCCATTCCCGGCCGGTCATTCTTATAAAACGCGAGCAGGTACGGCAAGATGATAAGGTCGGGAAAGTTTAGCTGGCGCTCGGCAGCCTGTTGCACCGTTTTCTCCGCATCCGCATAACGTTCCAGGAATAGATAGGCCCAGGCCAGATTCGTCGGACCTGGGGGAAAGCCGGGGTTCATCTCGACCGCCCGTTTCGCAGCCTCGGCTGACTTTTCAAATTTGCCAAGATTCTGATCAATCGCTGACTGCAACGTGTAGGCGTCCAGGTCGCGAGGATAAGTCGCGCTCCACAGCTCAGCAGTGCGCTCCCCTTCTTCCAGGTTTCCGGTGAACTGTTGATGGTAATTAACGGTGATAAAGAAACGTTCCGTATCGCTGGCGCGGTCACGAAGTTCGTAGGCTCTGCGGATATTCTCCGCCGCAAGGGCGGGCTGCATGCTATCCCCATAAACGCGCGCTAGGAATGCGTGCGCGATCGCGAATTTGGGATCGATTTGAATGGCGCGCTGAAGAAGTGGAATTGCGCCCGCATTGTTTTCCGTGATGGCTACCTTAAAGGCGTCGCAGTACAGCTTCCAGGCCTCGAGCGAGGGCGTAGTGGCCTCGATCAGCGGAGTCGAATGATCTTTGATTGTGGCGAGGGATTCGCCTGCCTTAGTTCTGAATTTCCGGGCGACTTGGCTTAACGAGTTCAGCACCTCGTCCTTCCTGGCGGACTGAACCTGTTCATTAAAGAGCACGTTTCCGGTGCGGCAATTAGTAACGCGCAATCCCAAGACGTACTGGCTGTCGAGCCTGGAAATCGACCCCTCCACCACGGCCGCGCTGAACGTTCGTTGGCAGATCGCCCGCGCGACCTCTCCGATTACCGGAGTGTTTTCCGGGCGGTCCATCAGGTGAAGGGTCCCGCGTATGCGCTCGTCCGGGATGAGGCTCAGGAACGGCGATTGCCCCAGTTCCACCGCCAAGCCCTGGCGGAGCGTTTCGTCAAAGTCCGCATCGCCCGTTTTATTCGTGAAATCCGCGACCACAATCGTGTCTTTGTCGGTGAGTTTGGGCGCGCGGCGACTGTAGAGATAACCCGCGACGCCCAATCCGGCGATTGCGACCGCGATCAGCGCGGCTCCCCATCGCTTCGAAACTCCCGTTCCGCGCCGCGCATCTGTGATCAGCCGCGTGGAGTCTATCTGCCGCTTCAAGCGTTCGAGATCGGCTCGAATTTCCGAAGCATGCTGGTATCGCACTGCGCGGTCCTTTTCAAGGGACTTTCTGATGATGCGCTCGAGTTCAGGGGGCAAATTCGCGTTCAGTTGAAGGGGCGACACCGGTGCGCGATTGAGAATGGAATCAAATACGCTCCCCTGCGTTTCGCCTTCAAAGGGCAATTTGCCGGTGGCCATTTCATAAAGGACGATACCGAACGAAAATAAATCCGTGCGAGGGTCCAGGCGCTCGCCTCGGATCTGTTCCGGGGACATGTGCGATACAGTTCCCAGCACGTTGCCGGCACCCGTCAACTGCTCGCTGATCGTGCGGGTGGGCAATGCCGTCAGATCAACGTTCGACGGATATTGGGCGGAGCCGACTTTCGCCAATCCAAAATCGAGGATTTTGGCGTGCCCTCGCGCCGTGACAAACAGGTTCGCGGGCTTGATGTCACGATGGGTGATTTCGGCGGAATGCGCCGCCTCCAAACCGTCCGCGATCTCGATGGCGAGCGCCAGCAAGGTGTCAATCGGGATCGGCTTTCCCAGAATCTGATGTTTCAGCGTGGTTCCACCAAGAAACTCCATGACGATGAACGATCGTTCGTCATGTCGCTCGACCTCGTGGATCGTGCAAATGTTCGGATGGTTCAGAGATGAAGCCGCGCGGGCTTCCCGGCGAAATCGCTCGATCGCATGAGGATCTCGGGCCAATGCTTCCGGCAGGAACTTCAGAGCCACAGAGCGGCCTAACTCGAGGTCCTCAGCCTTGTAGACCACGCCCATTCCGCCCCCACCGAGTTTTCCAATGATGCGGTAATGGGAAACGAGTGTGCCCGGGCTGCACTGCCCGTCTTCCCGGGCATCAGCACTCTGGTCGCGAACAGCGGCTTGCGCCGCCATTTCGATCGCCGGTTTCTCGAGAAATCCCTCCGCCTTGTGTTCCAGCGTCAACAAAGAGCGCGCTTCACGTTCCAGACGTTCGTTGCCGGCACACGCTTCCCGAAGAAAGGCGTCGCGCTCCTCCGGCGGCCGTTGCAATGTTGCGTGCAGCAGGTTATCGAGTTGTTTCCACTGTTCCGAATCCATCGCTCGTCCCACCGCCAAGTTCGCGATAAAGCCAGAACTTGGCGATGCTCCAGTCGCGTCGCACTGTGGCCGGCGACACTTTGAGCACTTCGGCCGTCTCCTCAACACTGAGTCCGCCAAAGAAACGCATCTCGATGATTTGGACCTTACGCGAGTCGAGACGGGCCAGCGCATTCAGGGCATCATCGAGCGCGACAAAATCCACGCCTGGGTCGCTTGTGCGGTCGGCGCTCAGGACGGCGGCATCGTCGAGAACGACGTGCTGTACGCCGGCCCCGCGCTTTACGTTATGGCTTCGGGCATGGTCGACCAGTATTCGCCGCATCACCTGTGCCGCAACCGCGAAGAAATGCGCGCGATCCTGCCATTTCATGCGCTTGTAGTTCACCAGACGCATGTAGGCTTCATTCACCAGCGCAGTCGTCTGCAACGTGTGCCCTGGGCGCTCACGGTCCATGTAGCGGTGAGCCAGGTGGCGAAGCTCTTCATAAACAATAGGCGTTAAGCCGTTGAGCGCGCTCTCGTCTCCATCGCTCCAGGCGCGGAGGAGCCTGCTTATCTCGCTTTTATTTAGCTCGCCAGCCATCCCCGCTTTGTCCGTTCCGCTGATTATACCGCCGGGCCAGGCCCGGGAAATTTTCCGCGACCCTCCGTTAGCAAAATCGGCGGGATTCTCCGCCTAGTTGGATGGAGGAACAAATGAAGAAAATCCGGACTTTGATCGTCGCGGCCACTTTGCTCGCGGCGCTTGCTACGGCGCAGCCACAACGGCGCTATACAGTCATTGACCTCGGCACCTTGGGAGGTACATACAGCTTCGGCTTCGGCATCAACATTGAGGGCGATGTGGTGGGTGCTGCCGCCACGCCGGCTCAGACCGATGGGTTCGGCGCAACCGCCAGCCTGTGGAGCATGCAGAAGAGTAAGATCGGCGTGACCAACCTGGGCGTCTTGGGTCCCCCACACTTTCCATCCTGTCCCACGTGCAACAGCGGCGGGGCTTCTATCGATGCGTTTGGCGAAGTGGCAATGGGTTCCGAGATTGCCACTTTGGATCCGAACGGCGAAGATTTTGGTCAGTTCGATCCCGCCAATCCGACTCACCGCATAACACGCGGGGTTATTTGGAGGAACGGAGTAATGACGGCGCTTCCCAGCCTGCCGGGTGGCAATAACACGAATGTTTTTTGGATGAACAACCTGGGCCAGGTGAGCGGTTTTGCGGAGAATGGCACTTTTGATTTGAGCTGCTCACAAGGAACGCCGTTTCAGAAGCAACGTTTTCAACCCGTAATCTGGAGAACAAACGGCCAGATCCAGAGGGTTCTCTCTCCGCTTACCGCGAAAGGAGACACTGTCGCATTCGCCTTCACGATCAACGACTTGGGCGAGACCGTTGGTGCTTCGGGTCTGTGTGGGACCACCGGCTTGCCCCCGGCAGCCATCAGCAGCAGCAGCGCGACCCACGCGGTCCTCTGGGAGCTCGATGGCTCAGTGACTGACCTAGGCAGCCTGGGAGGCGCGCAGAATATCGCCAGCAGCATCAACAATCTGGGCGAAGTTGTCGGGACCGCGCAATCGCCCAAGGATGGTACGGTCCATACGTTTCGCTGGACCCGCCGGACCGGGATACTGGACTACGGCGCGTTTCCAGGAGCGGTCGCAACCGTCGCGGGCTGCTGCCATACCATCAATGACACCGGCGAGATCGTTGGGTTCACCGTCGAACCGACGAATCCGTACTTCGGGCGCGCGATTATTTGGCAAGGCACCCAGCCCAAGGACCTCAACGCGTTCGTCCGCGACGCAGGGCCGTTTGTGCAACTTACCGGCGCTTTCTCGATCAACGACTTCGGGGAGATTGTCTGCCAGGGCATCACCTCCGCGGGAGAATTGCACGCCTGCCTGGCAGTCCCGGACATCGGCCCGACAGCCGACGAAAATGTTTCGACGTTCGCGTGGCCATTTGGCAGCTATGTGCCTCTCACCAATGGCGCCCGCGAGTGGCTTCGTCGCCGGTCCGGGATGCCTTGGTGATGAACCCTAGCCGGCTGCGGCTGCGTCACTCCGCACCGATATCCGGGTGTTAGGGCGGGGATGGAGCCGGCGAACCCTCGCCGGGGTTCTGGAAGGCTCCGGCTCGTCTGACACACTGCAAGTGCATCTACGCATTGCAATGGCGGCCACTAGCTCCTCGCGGGTGTGGCCGCTATTGGAGTTCGGATTGGGCCTCCGCGCCCCTTTTTCGGCGCTCCCATGGTGCCCGCACCGCATGCTAACACGGTGATTTTGGCAGGCAACAATGGACCATAGCGAACCCATCAACTGATGCAGCGCTCTCAAATCCCCGTTGCCGAAATGTCGCCAAATCGGACATCTGAACGGCGTGGTAGAAAGCCCGCTGTGACCAATTATCGCCTTCTATTCCGGAGTACCTTGCGACTGCTTTGCTTGGCGTTCGGCGGCAAGCTGAAACTCCATGATCTGAACCCGCCTTCGGTTGATAGCGTCGGCTAGATCCCGCGGTGGAGGCGGAGGTAACGGCGGCAGATCTGCATAAGGGTCCTTATAGTCGGGTCCGTGAAGCTCTCGCTGTCTCCAGGATCTTATCCCAAATCGCTTCAACGGCGGCTCGCTCCTGCTCCTCCGGCACGCGCGCGGCTTCTAATCGGCGTATTCGGTTAAGCATCGATCTCATGGCCGGCATAGTCAGTCCGAATCAGGTGGCATTTGTTCGCTTGGCCGGGAGTTCGGGTCTTCGTTCCTCTTGAAGAGCCATCGTCGCCAGTAATCCAACCACTCCTCCGAGTGCGGAACGAGACCCGTCGAATCGGTCAGCAGAGCTTCGAGTCTCACGAGCCGGCGTTGAAGGTTCGTCATTTCGTAGCTGGCGTTCTTCCACCAGCAAACCCCTGCCGATCTTAAGGACCCTCGATCGGGAACCTCTCGATCCACGCTTCCAACTGTTCGTTGGTAAAGCCGTCGCGGCTGCCATCCAGTTCGACAATTTGCGTCAGGAGCCCATTTCGGGAAAGCGTACGCCTGCATCTGGAGGTCTCCAGATTCAGCTCTTTCCCACATTGGCTGACCACCAGAGTCATCGGCGCAATTCTAGTTCCGCCATACTGCTTCTCCAACTCAGCAACCGGCTCTCTACGTTTCGCTTCATGTTTACGCTCCGCAAATGCAACCTGGGGTCAATTCTTTCGCCAACCCGGCTTCGCTTCGTCCGTGTTCCGCTCCAGTTCCGCCAAGCGTGCCTCAATGTCTTCGATTTCGATCGCCTTGGTTCTGTGGTCCAGGATGCTGTCCGCAGCGCGAACTCTAGTCGCCGGCGGCGTCGCCTGATCCAGCATGACTTTGCCCAGAGTCGTAACCGCCGCGCCGGATAAATGATGCAGCCGCGCGATGGATTGACCGAAGTCCGCTCTCTTAGTGGCACGGTAGGCGGCATTGAACGCCGGCTCTTTCAGCCAGCGGTATAGTGTTTGAACGGGCGTATTGCAGGCCCGTGCGGCTTCTTCAACACTCCGAGTTCGAGAGCAGAGCGACAATGGCCTGTTCCTGTTTACGCGTCAGTTTTTTGGAAAAGTCTGCCATTTCATGCCAAATTGTGCCATTCAGGACTCAACGGGACGCCCATCTTTCGCTTCGACGAATTGGATAACAACGACCGGGTTATTCCCATCATCGATTTCTTCATCTGATTGCAGCAGCGACTCGCTCCCCGGCCCCTCGAACCGGACAATGATGCGTGGCCGGCCCTTCGGAGCTACGATGCGTTCGAGCCGCGAAACGCGCTTGGCGAAATTCATTTGGTGACCCCGCTGTAAGCTGCCGCCAGATCATCGCCACACATTCGCCAAGCGTCGCGAAGTGCAGATTTGGCTTGCCTTTCAGGGCGTCCAGAGGGATTCATGTCGTGACCGCCGCCAGTATCTGAACCAACGCAGCAGTAACGGTGTCGGCTATCGTTCGTTCACGCAGCCCTACCTTGATTCATTTGGAATGTTTAAGGACGCGGTCGTGGCGGTCCTGCTGACGATTGCAAAGCAAGAGCGGGTGAGAATAGGTGATCGTGTCCGGGCCC
>Ga0209517_10006759_pt1 | contig 14008 bp, 15 predicted proteins | sample PeaSoiMetSII2010_FD_187695 | JGI IMG/M metagenome (GOLD analysis project Ga0209517, IMG submission 187695) | Peat soil microbial communities from Weissenstadt, Germany - SII-2010 (SPAdes) (version 2) | ecosystem: Environmental > Terrestrial > Soil > Wetlands > Peat | place: Germany...
AGTTGTGCCAGAAAGAAGCGACCAGGGGACGCTGGTCCAGCGTCTCCTGCCCGCCTTCCTCGCGGGAAACGCACACGCGCAGCGTCGGCCCGATCAGTCGGATGAACCAGTATCCCGCCCAGATAATCATGCGCAAAACGATGCGCTGGCGCAGGGTGTACCGACGTGGGTCAATCGCGGGCAGCGCCGGCAGCGAGGCGGCGGGAGTGCTGGCTTCAGGCACGAAGCTATTGTAATGGGATGAGGCTGGCCCAGGTCACTCGCGTCGTTTGGGCCCTCAGAACAAGACTCACCGCCGAGAACGCAGAGGGCGCTGAGAACGCAGAGGGCGCTGAGAACGTGAATCTTTCTTCATCTTCTCGGCGGTCCTTGCGATCTCGGCGGTGAGTGCCCTTCTCGGGTGAGATCAGTTTTCCAGGTAGGAATCGATCCAGATTCGGACTTTCTGGCGGCGGTCGTCGGCGGCGTCGAAGCGGACGCCGAAAAACTTGGGCCGGCGCCAGCTCACCACGCCCCGGACAACGACCCGCGGCAGCGTCAACAGCGAGAACGATACTTCCAGGTTCGTGCCCACAGTCACATCTTCGGGACTCTTCAGCGACATGCCGCCGGAACTCATCTCAATGCTGCTGGCGTTGAAGCGGTGGCCGTCACCTACCACCGAGACTTCGGTCATGACCGGGATGCGCACGTAACGGCGGAACTCGTGCAGCACGAGCAGGTGCGTGGCCCGCACCAGCTTGAGCGCCGCCGGCCGCTCCAGCGGCTCATGGAACATGGCGTTGATCCCGTACTTGGAATAGCGCATGGCTTCCTGGGCGCTGCCGCCCACGCCATAAATAATTGAGCGGCTATTGGAGGGCGACGTGCGCACCGTTTCCATCAACGGCCCGGCTTCCGTACCCAGGTTGAGCACGCAGGCTTCAAACTTTTCCTTGTGCAAGCGCTCGGCGGCCTGGCCGGACATGATAGCAGTCTCGATGCCGAACTGGCGAAAGCACTCGGAGAGCAGATTCCGCATGGATTCGTTGAGGTCCACCAAAGCGGCGCGGGCCGCGGCTTTCCGCGTGGGGAGGGCAGGAGCGAGGATGGAGGCAAAGGCTTTATCCATGTTCAGGGGAAGCTCCATTTTCAAAGTCCATTGTGGAGGCTGGCCGCTCGCGTTGCAAAGACACAAAGGACCAACGCGTGAAGTACCAAAGTTCATTACTTTTTCCAAGGGGCGGGAGACAGGACATTACGAAAACTACATCCGCCGTGAAATGAGCAAGTTGCGAGAGCAGGGGAAATGCGTGCGCGAATATGCAGGCACCGCGGTCCGATAAGTCCGGGCCGCCTGGACGGGTCAAAGACCCGTCCCCACATGAGCAACGTCTAAGACGAGCAAACGTGCCAGACTCCTGGAACAGATCTACTCGCTCCACCGCCGGAACAACAGCGCGCCATTCGTTCCGCCGAAGCCGAATGAGTTCGACATGGCGTATTCAATGTCGGCTTTGCGGGAGTGGTTGGGGACCAGATCCATGCCGGCAGTGTCGGGGTCGGGATTCTCGAGATTGATGGTCGGGGGCAGCATCTGGTCGCGCAGTGCCAGGATGGTGATGCCGGCTTCAAGTCCGCCGGCGCCGCCGAGCAGGTGGCCGGTCATGGATTTCGTCGAGCTCACCGCGACTTTGTGCTGGCCGAAGAAGTTGCGGATGGCGTGGGCTTCGAGCGTGTCGCCGATGGGCGTGGACGTGCCATGGGCATTGACGTAGCCGATCACGCCGGGCGTGACGCCGGCGTCGCGGGTGGCGTTGCGCATGACGCGGAATCCGCCCTCATGTTCCGGAGCGGGCTGCGTCATGTGGTAGGCGTCGGCGGACATGCCGTAGCCGACGACTTCGGCGAGAATCGGTGCGCCACGCTTGCGGGCAAATTCCAACTCTTCGAGGATCATGATGCCCGAGCCTTCGCCCATGACGAAGCCGTCGCGGCCCTGATCCCAGGGGCGGCTGGCCCTCTCAGGCTCGTCGTTGCGGGTGGAAAGCGCGCGCATGGCCGCGAATCCGCCGACGCCCATGGGCGTGATGGCGGCTTCGGCGCCGCCCGCGATCATCACGTCGGCATCGTTGTGCTGGATGATGCGGAAGGAATCGCCAATGGAATGTGCGCTGGTGGTGCAGGCGGTCGCGGTGGCTTCATTGGGTCCCTTGGCTCCGTAGCGCATCGAGACCTGGCCCGCGGCCAGATTGATAATCGCCGAGGGAATGAAGAAAGGAGAAATCTTACGCGGCCCGCCTTCGAGCAAGGCGGAATGTTCGCGTTCGATGATGTCAAATCCCCCGATGCCCGACCCAATATGCACGCCGACCCGCTCGTCGTTCTCCGGACCGATCTTCAGGCCCGACATCTTCAGCGCTTCCTCGCTGGCGGCGATGGCCAGGTGGATGAAGCGCCCCATCTTCTTCAGCTCTTTCTTTTCGATGTAGTTCAGCGGGTCGAAGTTCTTGACCTCGGAGGCGATCTGGCAGGCGAAGTTGCTGGGGTCGAAACCGGTGATGCGGGCCACGCCGCTCTTGCCGGTGAGCAGCGCCTTCCACACATCTTCGGTGGAATTGCCCACGCCGCAGATCAAGCCGAGGCCCGTGACTACGACTCTGCGCCCCAACTATTTCGCCTTCCCGTGCTTGGAGATGTAGTCAATCGCGTCCTGGACGGTGCGGATCTTTTCGGCGTCTTCGTCGGGAATCTCGATGTCGAAGGCCTCTTCGAAGGCCATGACCAGTTCGACGGTGTCCAGCGAATCGGCGCCCAGGTCGTCCACGAACGACGCGCTGGCGGTGACTTCGCCTTCATCCACTCCCAACTGCTCCACGATGATCTGTTTTACCTTTTCGTCTACGGCTGCCATGTTTTCCCTCGCTTGCCTCTATCTAGATTTGAATTCGGTACTGCGCTGGCTCAGCCAGTATGTCTGCCGGGCTCTGCCCTGACAACCTTACACATCTTACGTGCGGCGAACGGAATTAAGCGAGTGTGTAGTGTAATTGTCCCGGTGAATTAGTGTAAAGGAAGGGGTGTGCCGTTTGGGGCAACGCCTCTGCTGACCTGGAATCGCACTCTTGAATCCTAACGGCTGGCGTTGCCGGGGTCAAACGTGGGGCCGGGTTATGATTGCGCTGGGGCAGCGCTCCCGGAAAGGCGAGGGAAATCGGAATCGTATGCGGGCCGTTGTGCAACGCGTGAGCCGGGCCAAGGTCACGGTCAACGAATGGACGAGCGGCGAAATCGGCCACGGGCTGCTGGTTCTGCTGGGTGTGGGGCACGGGGATACCGAAGCGGACGCGAGCTATCTCGCCGAGAAGATTGGCGGTCTGAGAATCTTCGAAGACGCTGACGGCAAGATGAACCGCAGCGTCGTGGACGTGGGCGGGAGCGTGCTGGCGGTGTCGCAGTTCACGCTGTACGGCGACGTGCGACGCGGGAAGCGTCCGTCGTTCGACGCCGCGGCTCCGCCGGAACAAGCGCGGCGGCTGTATGAATTCTTTGTCGAGCGCGTGCAGGCGGCCGGGCTGCGCTGCGAAACCGGACGCTTCCAGGAAATAATGCAGGTGGAGTTGGTGAATGAAGGCCCGGTGACGATTCTGCTGGATTCGGGGAAGGAGTTCTAGGTGTTATGGAGGTAGCTCGTTCCATTGCTGGTCGTGGAGGTTGTGTCGTCGCCCGTTACGCCCGTAATCCGTCGGGTTGAAACTTGTGCTCGCGCTCACAGATTCCGGACCCAGACTGGCCGTAGTCTAGTAGAGAGGTGCATGCCCATGTCCTGGGTTCGAAATCTCCTCATCAGCTTCGGAGCGTTCTGGCTCTCGGGTTGGACGATTCTCTTATTCGCGTGGCCCATTGCCAAGGTCACGAACGGAATCATCTACGGGCCTGGCGTGCTCAGTGCGATTGCGATGGGGGTAATGACTTCTATGGATAGCGCTGTGGCTGCTGCTCTTGCTGCGGTGCTCGTCATGTTTGCAGTCCCTAGCCGGAGGCCCGAGTGTTGGGCGGTCATCGTCGCGATGCTGTATGTGGTGGACTCAAGACAATTTGGCCGCTGGCACTTGCCTCCGACAGCGCGGGATCGCTTGTGGCAGGCTACGACAATACTGTTTCCAGCCGTCGTCTGCGTTACTGTCGCCTTTGTCATTGCGCACTTAAGGCGAAAATCGGATCACGCAGCTGGCAACCCGCTCGCCGGACATCTGGCCAATCTGCCAGAAGATTAGGACGCCCGAACCGCGTTCGAATCGAATTTCCTCGCATGGCCCCTAAGATCCCGGCGTGGCCGTTCGATTGACGTTAGCGCGCCTGCAGAATCGCGTCCGCCACACGCGCGGCTTCGACGGCCGCTCGCACATCGTGAGTGCGCAGGATGTGCGCGCCTTTGAGAATCAGCGCAGTCTGAGTTGCAAGGGTTCCGTAAAGCCGGCCCTCGGGTGGAGCATCCTTCCCGTCTTTGGCCAGAGTACGTCCGATGAAGGATTTTCGCGACGTGCCCGCCAGCAGCGGAAAGCCAGCCGCCTGCAGTTCGCTGAAGCGCGCCAGAAGCGGGTAGTTTTCGTCGAAATTCTTGCCGAAGCCGAAACCGGGGTCGAGCACGATGCGCTCCCGCCGCACTCCGGCGAGAACGGCCTTCTCGGCCCACTCTTTCAATTCCCGCTTCACCAGCAGCACAATATCGCCGGGCGGCGGCAGCGTGCGCCATTCTTCGGGACGCCCGCGCATGTGCATGAGGACTGCACCGCATTTCAAAGCGGCCACCGTCTTCGCCATCTGCGGATCCCAGCGGAATCCGCTGACGTCGTTTACGATCTCGGCGCCCGCATTGACCGCAGCGCGCGCGACGGTGGCTTTGTAGGTGTCCACGGAGAGGATCGCCGCGGGATGTTTCTTCTTCAACTCGGCAACGACCGGGAGTATGCGCCGGAGTTCTTCTTCGGCGGTGACGGAAGGATACGATACCTCAGGCGCTAAAGCGCTGCTCTCTCTTGGACGCACAGCGGCACGAGTAAACTCGTGCCCTTCCCGTTTGGCGCTGACTTTCGCGCCGGGGCGCGTGGATTCGCCGCCAATGTCGAGGATGTCGGCGCCTTCCTCCAGCAGGTGGTGAGCGTGCTCGACCGCCTGGTCGCGATCCAGAAACTGGCCGCCGTCAGAAAACGAATCGGGCGTGACGTTGACGACGCCCATGATCAGCGTGCGCTTGCCCAGTTCGAGTGAGCGCGATCCCAGGTTCCAGTGGAAGACGGGCCTCATGTCGGGGTGATTCTAAATGAAGTGCGCGAGCCGCACGGCATGCAGGGAGGTTATCTGCGGCGTATTGCCGTTGCGCGCTGCCGCGCAGCGGAGACGGCGCCGGGACCCGTGCCCGTCGGAGGCTTGCGCATCCCGTCGAGCAACTCTTTGAGAACGACCGCGTTGTTGCGCGTTTCGTTTTTCGAAGCGAAGAGCAGAGTCAGCCGTTTCCGTTTGCGGGCAAATTGGTAGAGCCGGCGCAGCGCGTCTTCCGCCTCCGCGCCTGTAAGTTCTTTGAGATACCTTTTGCGGAAGGTCAACCAGTTGTCAGGCCGGGCGTGGTACCAGTGCCGCAGTTCGTCGGAAGGCGCCAGATCACGCAGCCACTCGTCCAGCGCGGCGCCGGCCTTGGTGAGACCGCGCGGCCACAGCCGATCGACGAGGACACGCGCTCCGTCGGCTGGCGATACCGGCTCATAAACTCGCTTGATCACGACCGCCATGAACCCACCCCCGTTGCTCTATTATTGTAAGGCCGCGGGATGAGGCCGGGCGCGTGCGAGGACGATTCATGCAAGAGGAAGAGAAGGGTCTACAAGGGAAAGGGCAGCGGGGCGAGCGCCGCGCTTTTTTTTTCGGAGCGCTGGCCGTGCTGATGGGGCTGGCTATGCTCTGTGGTTGTGACGTCGAACGGCGCAAGTCGGACGCCGAGCTGGGGCTGAACTCGCAGCAGGCGGCCGGCCGCAAGATCTATGACAATTACTGCGACCGCTGCCATGAGCCTTACTCAACGCGGGGCAAGAAAGGGCCGGGCCTCCAGGGCGTCTTCCAGAAGAAATATCTTCCGATAAGCGGATTGCCGGCGAATGACGATCGCGTCTCGGACATCATTCGCCTGGGACGCAAAGAAATGCCGGGCTACAGCCAGACGCTGGGTCAGCGGGACATGGAGGACTTGCTCGCGTATATGCACACGCTGTAAACGAGTTAACAAAAATCCCCACCTTTGCCGCACAGAACGCGGCAAAGATGGGGCACCCGGCACACGCTGTAAGTGAGTCTGCGGGTCAGCGAAGATCCCGTCATCTGAGGAATCATAAGGGCACGATGAAAGGCACGGCGAAATCAGATCTATTCCGCGAACTGCCGGCGGTGGACGAACTGCTGCGAGCGCCGGACGTGGCTCGGCTCACGGCTGAGACTGGCACGGCGGCCGTCACGGATGCCGCCCGCGCGGTTCTCGCCCGCTTGCGGCAAGAAATTGCTTCGGGCTTGCTGGATCGCCCGGCGTTGCAGATTGCCCTGCGCGGAGTGCGGGGAGCAATCGAGGAGCAACTTCGGCTGGCGCTCGGCTACTCGCTGCGCACGGTGATCAACGCCACCGGCGTGATCCTGCACACCAATCTCGGGCGCGCTCCCTTGGCCGAGGCCGCGCTGGCGCACATTCGCGAAACCGCCGGATATTATTCCAACCTCGAGTTTGAGATCGAAGCGGGCGTGCGCGGGAAGCGGGACGTGCACGTGGAGAGACTTTTTCAGCGGTTGCTGAGCGATGTAGCGAAAGTTTCTGGAGGTGCCGCCGGGCTTCGCCCAGGCGGGACAGCCGAGGCGGCTGTCCCCACATCAACTCAGGGTACTCCCGCATCTGCCAAGATCTCCACCATCGTCGTCAACAACAATGCCGCCGCGGTTTTGCTGGCCTTGAACACGCTGGCGGAGGGCGGCGAAGTGATCGTTTCCCGCGGCGAACTGGTCGAAATTGGCGGGTCGTTCCGCATTCCGGACGTAATGGCCAAGTCGGGCGCGACTCTGCGCGAGGTGGGAACGACGAATCGTACGCGCATCGCCGACTACGAGAAAGCCATCCATGAGCGCACACGGTTGCTGCTGCGCGTGCATCGCTCGAACTTCGAGATCACGGGTTTCACCGAGCAGGCCTCCACGGCCGAACTGGTGGAGTTGGCACGCAAGCGCGGTCTGTCTCTGATGGAAGACTTGGGCAGCGGCGCGCTGGTGGACCTCGAGAGTCTGGGCGTGGCCGGCGAACCCAGCGTGCTCGACAGCCTGCGCGCCGGCGTGGACGTAGTGACGTACAGCGGTGACAAACTGCTTGGCGGACCGCAGGCGGGATTGATCAGCGGCCGCGCGGATCTGGTCGCGCGCATGCGTTCGAATTCGCTGTTCCGCGCGCTGCGCGTGGACAAGCTCACATATGCGGCGCTGGAATCGACGCTGCTGGCCTACATCAAGCGCGATCACGATGCCATTCCCGTGCTGAAGATGATGCGCATCACCAAAGATGAAATCGGCAAGCGTGCGGAGGTGCTGGCGGGGCAAGTGCAGTCGCCGAACATGAAAGCCGAAGTCAGCGATGGTGAATCGCTGATGGGCGGGGGCGCCGCGCCGTCTGCCGTCCTGCCGACGCGCCTGCTGGTGCTGAGTTGCGAAGGTCTGAGCGCGGACGAGTTGGCCGCCCGCCTGCGGGCATCAGATCCGCCGATTATTGCCCGCGTCGAGGAAGGGCGCGTGCTGCTGGATCTGCGCACGGTGTTCCTAGAGCAGGATCAAATGATTGCAGCGGCGCTCGGTCGTATCGCTCTGTAGCTTGCCCGCGTCGAAAACCTGTGGCTGTTCTTTACACCATCGGACATTCCACGCGCACGATCGAGGAACTGATCGCGGCGCTGCGGACGCATCAGATTCAGACTCTCGTGGATATCCGTGCCTTTCCCGCGTCGCGGCGGCTGCCGCAGTTTCAGCGCGAATCGTTGGAGAAAAGCCTACCCGGGGCAGGGATCCGCTATGTCTGGATGAAGGCGCTGGGTGGCTATCGCAAGAAGATCGTCGAAGAGTCGCCCAATATTGCGCTGCGCAGCCCCAGCTTCCGCAACTATGCCGACTATATGCTCACTCCAGAGTTCGAGCAGGCAGTGGCGGAACTGGTTGCGCTGGCGGAAAACTCGCGCACGGCATACATGTGCGCGGAGCGAGTCTACTTCCGCTGCCATCGTATGCTGGTGTCGGACTGGCTGGTCGCGCACGGGCATGAAGTTCTACATATTGACGGTACGGGCCCGGTCAAGCCGCACCGGCTAATGCCGGAAGTGCGCACAGTGGACGGACAGTTGATTTATCGCGGAAACCGCTTGCTGTAGCGTCGACGTGTGCTTGCCGAGTCAACAGGAGCGTTGCTCTCGATTTACAATCGGAAATCGGCAATCGCAAATCGGAAATAGTCATGATCGTTGGCACAGGCATTGACATCGCCGAAGTCCCGCGCATCCGCCAGTCCATTGAGCGCTTTGGCGAGCGCTTCCTGCAGCGCGTGTTTACCGCGGGAGAGATTCGCTATTGTGACTCCAAGGCGAATCGCTTCGAGCGCTATGCGGCGCGTTTCGCGGCCAAGGAAGCTGCGATGAAGGCGCTGGGCACAGGTTGGAATCACGGCGTACGCTGGCGCGATTGCGAAGTGACCCGCATGCCAGGCGGGCGTCCAACCATGAGCTTCCACGGCAAGGCCGCGGAATTCGCCGCGAAGCTCGGGGTGAAGAATGCGGCGCTTTCGCTGACGCACACCGAGGAGCAGGCGATCGCGCACGTGATTCTGGAAAGCTAGGGAGAAGTTTCAAGGTTTCAAAGCTGCAAAGTTTCAGAGTGAAAGCTATCACCCGCCGTCCTTGCAACCTTGAAACTTTGAAACCTGATGTGCATGCTATAATTCTTTATTCTCAGCCGCTTAGAGCACGGAGGACTGTATCGACAAGCGTTTTATCCGCATCAACGATCGCATTCGGGCGCGCGAAATTCGCGTGATTGACGACGAAGGCCAGTTGTTAGGCATACTGCCGCCTTACGAAGCGCTCAAGAAAGCCCGCGAGAAGAATCTGGATCTGGTTGAGATTTCGCCCACCGCGCAGCCTCCCGTGTGCCGCATCATGGACTACGGGAAGTATCTTTACCAGCAGGAAAAGAAAGAGCGCGAAGCCAAGAAACACCAGAAGACGATCACCGTAAAAGAGGTCAAGTTCCGCATCAACGTGGACGACCACGATTACGAGACCAAGAAGAATCATGTGCTGCGTTTTCTGGCGGATGGCGACAAGGTTAAGGCGACGATATTTTTCCGCGGACGTGAGATGACGCGGACGGGTCTGGGGCGCCAGATTCTGGAGCGGCTGATCAAGGACGTGGAAGCGCAGAGCATGGTGGAGTTCCGCCCGCGCCAGGAGGGGAACACACTGCACGCGATTCTGGCGCCGAAGAAAGCGGAACCACCGAAGAAAGCGGAGAAAGAGAAGCCAAAGCCTGCGGCCCCGAGCGGACCCGGCTCGAGCACGGAGCCGGTGCAGGCGGCCAAGCCCGCATCGTAGAAAATCCAGCACTCAGCACTTAGCAGTCAGTCGGGCTGGATTGCTTTGGTCCAAATTGGCTTTGACTGAGTGCTGGCCGCTGAATGCTGCTTTTGAGGACTTTATGCCGAAATTGAAAACGCACAAAGGCGCCGCCAAGCGCTTCAAGAAGACTGCAACCGGGAAGGTGAAGCGCGGGCATTCGCATCTGCGCCACATCCTGACGTCGAAGGACAAGAAACGGAAGCGGAAGCTGGGCAAGTCCGCCCTGGTGAGCGATGGCGATCTCGCCAAGGTGCTGCGGATGATTCCGTACCAGTGAAGCAGTGTTCAGTGGTCAGTGGCCGGTGGTTTAGAAAAAGCGATGCGCGAATTTCTGACCACTAACCACTGACCACTAGCCACTGCTTCCGGGCGTGTGAAGAGGCCAGACAGATTCTCTTGCCTCCAGCCGCCATAAGACGAAAGCAAAAAGGAGAACACCATGCCTCGAGTTAAGCGCGGGACCAAACGCCGCGCCAAACGCAAAAAGATACTGGACCGCGCGAGCGGATATTTCCTGACAAAATCGAAGCTGTACCGCTCGGCGAAGGAAGCGGTGGAGCGCGGGCTGAAGTTTGCCTATTCCGGGCGCAAGCAGCGCAAGCGCCAGTTCCGCTCGCTATGGATTGTGCGCATCGGCGCGGCGGCCAAGCTGAACGGGATGAGCTACAACCAGTTCATCCACGGGCTGAAGAAAGCGGGAGTGGAACTGGACCGCAAGATTCTGGCCGACCTGGCGGTGAACGATCCGGCGGGATTCGCCAGCCTGGCGACGCAGGCCAAGGGCGCGATCGGCGGGGCAGCGTAGGATCGGCTTCCGGCCCTCGGCTTCCGGCTTTCGACACTAAGCTCTTAGCTATCGAGCTGCTGTCAGCCCCAAGTTATTGTCATTCCGAGCGCTCGCAGCCGCGCGAAGCGCGGAGAGAGCGCCGAGGAATCTGGGTTTCTGCGGGCGCAGGCGGGAACCCAGGTCCCTCGCTTCGCTCGGGATGACAACTCGTTGTGAGCGTTCAGATTATCGTGGCCTACACCGTTCCCAAATTGACGGACTACTCAGAGAGGGAGTTGGCTGAAGCAGTCGCACAGTTTCGTCATGCCCTTAAGACTGAACGCAGTGAGATTGATAAGAAGGTAAATGACCCGGCACTGACTCCGGCCGTCAGACAGGACTTACTTAAGAAGTTTCGCGACAGATGGCTGGGCAGGAAGTCTGGTCTTTTTGGTCAGCTCAACGATCTTTGGCTTAAGAATGCGCCGCCCGATCGCAAGAAGCATGTCGGCCAGTTGATAAATCAAGTAAAGGAGGCCGACCTTCCTCAGATTGAGCAATTCGTCAAAGGGCGGGATCTCATTGCGCGGCAGTCCTCAGATGCCATCCGCTCTGTTCAAGTCTTCGACGACGTGACGACCGAGTCTGCCGTGGACATCACTCTCCCCGGCGTCCGCCGCCCGATCGGCGCCGAGCATCCCGTCATTCGGACCATGCACGAGATCGTTGGCGTCTTCCAGAAACTCGGCTATTCCGTGGCCGAGGGGCCGGTCGTCGAAACGGATTACTACAACTTCGAGGCGCTGAATTTTCCGCCGAATCATCCGGCTCGGGACACGCAGGACACGCTGTTTATCGCGGGGCAGCAGGCCAAGCCGCAGCGAGAGCGGCTGCTGCTGCGGACGCATACTTCCCCGGTGCAGATTCGGACGATGGAGAAGATGCGGCCGCCGATTCGCATCGTGATTCCCGGCACGGTGCACCGCAACGATCCGCCCGACGCGAGCCACTCTCCGATGTTTCATCAGATCGAAGGGCTGGCGGTGGACACCAACATCACGTTCGGCGATCTGAAGGGCACGCTCGATCACGCCATGAAGGCGCTGTTTGGGTCGAAGGTAAAGACGCACTTTCGACCATCGTTTTTCCCGTTCACCGAACCGAGTGCGGAACTGTATGTGACGTGCTTCATCTGTGGCGGGAGCGGGAAGCGTGGTTCGGACCCGTGCCGCCCGTGCAAGCAGACAGGATGGATTGAAGTGCTGGGGTGCGGGATGGTGGATCCCAACGTGTTTGAGTTTGTGAAGGACAACGGATACGATCCGAAGAAAGTTTCGGGATTCGCCTTCGGGATGGGCGTGGATCGGCTCGCGCTGCTGAAGTATGGCGTGGATGATATTCAGTTGTTTTTTCAGGGCGATGTCAGGTTTTTGGAGCAGTTTGGCTGACCGATTTCTGCTGCTTGCCCGTGGCTTCCTGTCATTCCGACGAGCGAAGCGAGGAGGAATCTCGGGTTCGGCCGGCGTCATCGCCAACCCAGATCCCTCGCGATGCTCGGGATGACAGGCGCTTTGTGGATCGGTGACAGGTTAGTTTGACGATGAAGCTCTCTCCGCAATGGATTCGCGACTTTGTTGATCTGGCGGTGGACGACCGCCGTCTCGCTGAGGACTTGACCAATGTTGGGATTGCGGTCGAGGGGATCAGCGGGGCGGGCGCCGATACCGTCTTTGAGATGGAGATTGGTACGAACCGTCCCGACGCCATGAATCATTACGGCGTGGCGCGGGAAGCGGCGGCGATTTATAACGTGCCGCTCAAGCCGATTACGCCCAATCTGCCCTCAGTGGCTAAAGCCGCTTCCAACGAAGCTTCTGGCGGCGCGGCTGGAAGCCGCGCCCTTTCAAAGCACTCGCACGATGCTCCGTTCCCGATTACCGTTGAAGAACCGCAGCTTTGTCCGCGTTTTACCGGACGCGTGATTCGCGGAACGCGCATCACGACTTCGCCGGAAAAGATTGCGCGCAGGCTGCAACTGCTCGATCAACGGCCAATCTCGAACGCCGTTGACGCCACCAACTATGTTCTGTGGGAGATCGGCAAGCCTACGCACGTGTTCGATGCGGACCTGCTCGAAGGCGGGCAGATCATTGTGCGCAAGGCTCGCGCCGGCGAGACGCTGAAGACGCTCGATGGCGTCGAGCGCAAGCTGAGCGTGGAAGATCTTGTCGTCTGCGACGCGAAAAAGCCCGTGGGCCTCGCCGGAGTGATGGGCGGCTACGACACGATGATCACGGAAAAGACGCGCAACATCGTGATCGAGTCGGCGTGGTGGGATCCGGGGATCATTCGCAAGATGTCGCGGCGGCACGGGCTGCATACCGACGCTTCGCACCGGTTCGAGCGGGGAGCGGATTTTGAATCTACCGTGCTGTCATGCGACCGCGTGGCGGAGATGATTCTGGAGTCGGGCGGCGGAGAGCTGGTTGGCGACGTAGTTGATGTGGTGTCGAAGAAGATGGATCAGGCTCCGGTGGTGCTGCACGTGGATGAGGTGCGACGCATTCTGGGCGGGTGTCTGGATGCGGGGCAAATCCATCGCCTGCTGAAGCGCCTGGGGTTCAGCCTGATTCCCGAGGGTGAAGGCGACGCGCAATTTCGCGTGCAAATTCCGAGCTGGCGTCTGGATGTAGAGCGGGAAATCGATTTGATCGAGGAAATCGCCCGGCTGCACGGCTACGACAAGTTCGACAACACGCTGCCAGCGTACAGCGGCGCGGTGGTCGAGTTGCCGCACGCGGCCATGGATCGAGCGTTGCGCACGCGGGCTTTAGCGCTGGGATATAACGAAGCATTGTCGCTGACGTTTGTTTCGCATGCGGATGCGGAGAGGTTTTCGTCTTTTTCAGCGGAGGCAAAGGTGCTGGAGCTGGAAAATCCGCTGAGCGAAGAGGCGTCGGTGATGCGCACATCGCTGGCGCCGGGCATGCTCGACATGCTGGCGTGGAACTTGAATCGCGATGTGCCGGAAGCAAGGCTGTTTGAAATCGGCAACGTGTACGAACTGGCGGACGGAGCGTCCGGCGAACCGCGCGTGGAACCGAAGCGCGCGTGCCTGGGAGCGACGGCGGCGGCGGTGAAGGGCTCGTTGCCGGCGGCCGGTGCGCTGGATGTGAGCAAGGGCGAACACGCGGCGGCGGCCGAGGCGTTCCGCTGTTTCAAGGGTGACGTGGAGAACCTGCTGGCTGCGTTTGCAGGGGATGTGAGCTACGGCCGGGAGGCGCCCGAGTACTTCCATCCGGGGCGGTCGGCGCGGGCGCGCGTGAATGGCGCGGTGGTGGCGCAGTTCGGGCAGATTCATCCGGAGCTGGCCGCGGCGCGTAAGTTGCGGCAGGATGTCTTTCTGGCAGAGTTCGACCTGGAGCAGTTGTATAAGAGCGGGCTCCGGCCGGTGCGGTTTGCGCCGCTCGGAATGTATCCGGCAGTGGAACGGGATTTCTCGTTCGTGTTTGCCGATGGCGTGTCGTTTGAAGAGATGCGACGGGCCGTAGCTGCGGCGGGCGTGGCGCAGTTGCGCGAGTTT
>Ga0209517_10006761_pt1 | contig 14005 bp, 9 predicted proteins | sample PeaSoiMetSII2010_FD_187695 | JGI IMG/M metagenome (GOLD analysis project Ga0209517, IMG submission 187695) | Peat soil microbial communities from Weissenstadt, Germany - SII-2010 (SPAdes) (version 2) | ecosystem: Environmental > Terrestrial > Soil > Wetlands > Peat | place: Germany: Weissenstadt...
AGGAAACCGTAATTGCACGTTGCAAGTCGACGTGGCCATGCGACTTGTACTTCTCAATCCCGTCGTGGTAAACGTGTCCATAGATTTCGACTTGACCCGAGCAATTCAAGCTAAAGTCTGGCTGGACTGTCCCGGTCTCGAGGGCGGCGGTGGCAGTGACAATCTTGAAGACCGAACCCGGCGCCAGTTGCGCCTGGATGGCCTTATTCATCATGGGCTTCAAGGGATCGTCGGCGAGTTTCTGCCATTCCTCGCGGTCGATCCGCTTGGCGAATTCGTTGGGGTCAAAGGAGGGGTGGCTGACCATAGCCAGCACCTCGCCCGTCCGCGGATCAAGCGCCACGACGGCGCCGGGCATCTCACCCAAGGCGGCTTCCGCCACCATCTGCAAATCCAGGTCGATGGTAAGCCGCAGGTCGTTTCCGGGCGTGGCGTTGATCGAAGTGAGCGAGCCCATTTCCTCGCCGCGGCTATTCACGATGACCCGCCTCAAACCGTCCTGTCCAGAAAGTATCTGGTCGTATTCACGCTCGATTCCAAACTTGCCTGCCACGTCGCCGGGGCGATAAGGAGAACCAGCCTTGGCGATCATATCCTCGGAAACTTCTCCCACGTAACCGAGAGTTGCCGCTGCTACTTCTTTCCGCGGGTACAGACGCTGCTGAACCTGGATCAGATCCAACTCCGGGTATTCGAGGCGATGCGACTCCACAAAGGCGATGTCATCCAGAGTTGCCGACTGCTTCAGAACAATGGGTTGGAAGCGCGGCAGTCGCGCCGTGTGCTCCATCAAGCGCTGCAGTTCGTCAGGGTCGAGATCCAGGCCGCGCCTTATTCCTACCAAGCGTTCAGGAGATAGAGTAGACGTGTTCTCGCGCATCAGCAGCACACTGAAGGCGGGAAAATTGTCCGCCAGCACGCGCCCCTCGCGGTCCAGAATCCGCCCGCGCGGCGCAATCACCGGTAGGTTGCGCACCCGATTACGTTCAGCTTGATCCAGGTAAAGGCTATGCTGGCCGATCTGTATTCGCCAGTATCCAACCAGCAGCCCGAGGAAGGTCACAGCGATAGCGTATTGGAAAAAAGCGATCTTCCAGGCAGGAAGCCGCTCGTGCTCCGGAAATCGAACTTCCATTTACTTGAAACCGCCGGGGTGAGACACAAAGGCGCGTTGAGCCTGCCTCGAAAATCCAACCTGGTGGCGCAACCCGCTGGCGCTGCCTCGTGCGCCCCGGCGACCTACTTAGCTTACCGAATCAGCAAAATACCACATCAAGGGGGTGCAATTCAAGGCAATTACTCAATCTCCAATCCGTCCTTGACCGCACCCGCCGTAGGGGGACGGCTTGCCGTCCCCGCATTTCTGCTGGCCCCGACGAGGGTAGGGCAAGCCCTAGCCCTACACCGCCCGGGTCCAGCCGAGCGAGCCGAAACTAGAGCTTGTGTAGCCGACGCCCTGTCGCTGCCCCGGCATCGTTCTGCGGCTCAGTTTCCAGCCCTCAGCTTTCAGCCTTAAGCCTTTTGCCTTTACCCTTTAGCTTTCACCCTTCGCTCGAACTGCCGATCTGCCCACCTGCCTACCTGCCGATTTGCCCGTGCAAGTGCTCCGCTTTCCACCGCATGGCAGCGTAGATGCGTGCCCGCCCGCTCGGGTGGTCGTAAAAGATGATTTCCTCGAGGGGGCCGGGATTCAGCTTGCGGTAATCCGCGAGTTTCAAATCGACCTCGGCTTCGGCATCGGGCAACTGTGCGGCGTTCAGCCCGAAAATGTCCGCTTCGTATTCTTCGATTCGCGAGTAGCTGTTGTTTATGGGTGTGAGCACGAAGAAGAAGGCCAAGAGAAGAAAAGCAAAAAGCGGCAACGCGGCCAAGTCTCCGGCCGAGTGGGCCCGCCACTTCTCGCCCCAGCGCTTTAATGCCCACTCGGAACTTCTGCCCAGAAAAGCGAACGCCAGAACCACGATGATGCCTGCGAACATCAGGCCCTTGTAAGCGTGGTGCATGACGTAGTGACCCATTTCGTGGCCCATCACCGACTCGATCTCGGCCACGGAACAGCGCTTCAGCAGGTTGTCGTTCAGGACGATGCGCTCCGTGCCCAGAAAACCGATGACGAAGGCGCTGATGCGCGTGGACTGCCGCGAAGCATCCTGCACGTACACATCCTTGGCGGAGATGCCGTTTGCACGAGCCATGCTGAGAATCGGATCGCGAATCGCCGGATCTTCGAGCCGTGTGTACTTGTTGAAAAGCGGAGCTGCAAACACCGGCGCGATCAGGGCGAAGAACATCAGGAAGACGAGACTCGTGGCCGCGCCCCAGATCCACCAGGTCCCCGGCAGGCGGCGCACGATGCCGTAAAGCGCCATCATGAGCAGCCCGCCAAAAACCACTCCTACGCCGAGTCCTTTCAATTGATCGCCTAGCCAGGGGCCGAAGGTCTGCGTCGCCAGACCATATTTGTGTTCGCGGAAGTAGCCTTCATAAACACCGAGAGGGAAGATGAGTAGTGAGGTCACCACCAGAAACTCGGTCCAATAAACGAATGTGTGGATCGGCGTGAAACGCGTGACGCGTTCCGCCCAGTCGCGCATACGCGCTGACCAACCTGTCGCCAGAAGCAGAATGAAGACCAACGATGAAGCCAGGAAGTCCCATAAAATAAGCCAGTACCCACCCTCGAAGTACGCGTCGGATTGGGCTCTCTTGTCCGGCGGCACTTTGGCCAGGTAAGCGTTGGTTGCGGCCACGGGGTCAAAATGCTCGGCAGTGGTTGCGGCAGAGGTTGCGCCAGTTTGCGCGAGCGGCGGCGTCCCTTGTCCTTTGACGAAAGCGGCCAACGCCAGCACAGTAGCTACCGCGAAGAACGTTAGTAGTGCGCTTCTCCGAGCCATGAATTCCTCCCTGGTTCAGTCGTCATTCCCGTCAATCCGGCCGTAGGGGCGGTTCGCGAACCGCCCCTACACTCCACCGCCGGATTCCACATGGTCTATCCGCGAATCATTGGCGGGGTGGGCAGCAAGTCGGCAGGGCAACCGGCAAAAACGCAGAGTGCAACCCGATCCCCTCGGCGGACCAGCGCTGCTCTTCATGATGGCGATAACATTTTTCTGGCTTAGAACTTCTGAGCTTACATCTAGGCAAGCATGAGGCGCTCGCCCTTTGGTTCTGGGACAGGGTCGCCGAATTCCGTGGCGGTATCAATCCACAATCGGATGGCCTGATTGGCGTTCTCGAGGGCCGCTTGCTGCGTGCTGCCATGGGCCATGCATCCGGGCAGCTCCGGGACTTCGGCAATGAAGGCTTGGTCCTCAGCGCTCCAGTAGATTATGACTTCATATTTATACATGTCTACCCCTCGGCGCCCCCAAGCCCGTAACGCAAAATGGCTTGCCGGACCTGACGCACCTGGTACACCTTGGCCTTATTTCCTTCACGCTGAAGGTTGATCAGTTCTCTCACACCGGATCGCCTGAATACGTGGTGGCTGCCCCGAATCCGTTCCTCGAACCCCAGCCAGCCGAGCAATTGCCTCAACTCATCGAAGTCGATGTTCGCATCGGACCTCCCGTGGAGGATGCGAAGTCGGAGTTCGTCGAACCTGCCCACATGTACTAATCTATCATAAGTGGCACTCTCGAACCCGGCCGATCTCAGCACCCGGCGGCCTGGTGGTGGTAGGTGTCCCAGCCTTTGTAATTGCTCAGGGCTTCGGCGACGGCCGCGCCGTAGTGGCTGCGGTTGACGGCCACGTGGTGCTCGTAACCGTGTTGGCAGATGTGTTTCAAGAGCTTCTGCATTTGCGGCACCCTCACCACGCCATAGCCGCCGAAGCTCTGCGGGCGGTCGCCCGTGATTTCACCCTCGCCCATGTAAGCGCGCAGCTTGCCGTTCAGATCGTCCGTCGAGACGCGGCAGTAGGTGAGCGGCCCGCTCTTCAATTTGCCCACCACCGTTCCGTAGGTATTGTTCTTCCCCACCGACCCGGCGATGATTTCCTGAAAATCCATTTTCACGTCTTCGAAGAAGTGCTTGGGCAGGTTCGAGCAGTGGAAGATCACGGCCTTGTCGGGGTCTTCGCCGTAATTGTTGTTCCAGTCCACGATGGCGCTGGGCTCGCCCGCGGCCAGTTGCAGGATATACATCGAGATCATGCCGATCATGTCCGACTCGCAGGCACTGGGCATCAGGTTGTTTGACATCATGCTCATGAGCGTGCAAGGCACCACGCCGAAAAACTCTTCCATGGCCGTCCAGCACTGCACCGAGGAGCCCACCAGTTCGTTCGCCGTGAGCCACTCGTCCACCACCAGTCCAAATTTCGCCATCTTCACCAGCGATGCCGAAGGCACCGTCTGCGTCGGAACATAACCCTGAATGGAGGCGATCTTCGCCTGCACTTTTTCCTCGTCGTCCTTCAGCCGCCCGATGCGGCCCAGCACTTCCGAGAGGTCGAGCGTCTCGACGCTGATGCCGTGGTTCTCCATCAACTTCTCGCTGAAGCGCACGGTGTTGAAGGCCGCCGGCCGCGCCCCGATCACCCCCACCCGCACGTTCTTGAGCCCTTTCACAATCCGGCAGGTGGCGGCAAAAGCCCTCAAGTCATCAGCAAAAACCGGCGTCGAAGGCGCCTCCGTGTGCAGCGAGGTGAGCGAGTAACGGATTCCATACTGCCACAAATTGTTGCACACCGACATCTTCCCGCAGAAACTGTCGCGGCGCGAGCTGACCAGCATTTTGCCCGGTTCATCCGGAAAGGCGTGGATCAGCACCGGCACGTCCAGCCCCGACATGCGAATCGAGTTGGCCACGCCCCGCTCGTCGCCGAAATTGGGCAGCGTCACCAGGATGCCGTCAATCTCGCCGGCATGCTGCTTGAACAAGGCCGCGCACTTGCGCGCCTCCTGAAGGGTCTCGACCGCGCCGTATTTCGTCTCTTCGGGAGTAAGGCATATACCCTTGTAACCCTGCTGCTCGAGAGTACGCAGAATTTCTTCCCGCCCGTCCCGAGCCAGAATCGCAGGAAAGAAACCGCGATTGCCGACGATGACGCCTAAAGTTGTTGCCATGGGAAACCTCCGTGCAATTTAGTCACGTCAGAGCCAGATTCGGATGTAATGGTTAAACCGTGGCCGATACTGGCCAGATTACGCAACTGCCAGATTGCTCCCTGGCGCAAGAGTCGTGGAATCGCGCACAAGGAGTTGGGGCTCGATCAAAAGCTCGTTTCCGGGGCCCACGGATTCACCTGACTCCGGAACCAGCGTTCGGAAGGCCAGTCGGCCGATCCGCTCGCGGGGGACATCAAGAGTGGTCAAGGCGGGCGCCATGAAATCCGATAGGTTGATGTTGTCGTGTCCCGTCACGGAAACGTCGCCGGGGATCTTCAACCCCAGTTCGCGAAGGGCCTTCATCACTCCGATGGCCATGAAATCGTTGGTGCAAACGATCGCCGTAGGCTTTGCCCCCGAAGCCAGGAGGCTGCGAGCGGCTTGCCTGCCCCCCTCGGCGCCGTCGCGTCCGGTGGCCGTCTCGAACTCGACCTCGCCCGCGTAGAGCTTCATCGTCTCCAGGAAGGCTTTCTGCCGCTCGTGCAAAGGCTGTAGGCCAGCATGGTGGCCGATGAACGCCATTCTGCGATGTCCGAGCGAGTACAGGTAAGTGACGACCTTGCGCATCCCGCTTTGGTAATTCACCTTGATCCTGGAAATGCAGCCCCCAGCCTCGCCCACGTCAAAGAGCACCACCGGAAGGTTCAATTCTCGCAGCTCTCGAAGCAGGGCCGGCTCCATTTCGGAGACGACCACTGCCAGCCCCGCCACGCGCCGTTCGATCATCAGGTGGACTTGCGCGACCAGCCGCCGCGGAATGTAGTTCGTATTAGCCACCGCGACCTCGTATCCGTGCCGGTTCGATTCATCTTCGAGGGCGCGAAAGATGTCCACAAAAAACGGATTCTCGAGATTCGAAACCACCATTCCCAGGGTCCGACTTTTGCGGCCAGCCAAAGCCCGCGCATTGCTGTTGGGGTAGTACCTGCACTTTTCGATCGCTTTCAACACCCGCAGCCGCGTCGAAGCCTTGATGGGGCCGTTGTCGTTCAAGACCCGGGATACTGTGGCCGTTGAAACCCTCGCCTGTTTAGCAACTTCGAGAAGTGTCATGGTCGGTTCCGTGAAAATAGACTGCCGCCGGCTAAGCAAATCGGCGCTCGAACCACCCCCCGATTCTACTGCGGATGCCCCCAATTTTGCGCGACTCCCTTTGAATGTCGCAGCCGTAACACCCGACCGTGAAGCACACGCCATGCCACGCGATTCGCCACACTTTCGCAGGGCGAAGGGCAAAGATTTGCCCAGATTCGCAGCAAGCGTGGTAACGGGAGCGAAGGTGCAAGCGCTTTCAATGGCTGTCCTGCGGAACTTTCCTTTGAATACAACTTGCGGAACACCCTAAGAGCCCGTCTCTCATACAAAATTCACTTGGCCCCCTACCATAGCACTCAGTCCTGCTTTAGGCAAGCACTATATTCGACAGTCGCCCGGCCCCCCCCTCGAGTCGCAAGTTTTTCCTAGAAATGACCCCGCGGACGGGGGTGCAAGTCAGCCGCCCGGGTGCGGCCTGGGCGCCGAGTTTGCGAGAGAACGAACGCCCCAATTCAGGGCGATTTTCGCCCGAAGAGGAATTACAGTGCCAGAAAAGCGGGTGATTTAGCCTCGCTATGTTGACATTGTAAGCGCTTGCAAGTATCCTGCCTTCGTTTTCAAGCTTCCCGCCCAATCGCCATATTGTTGGGATATACTGGTTTTGACGCGGGCGGGTGACAAAGAGTCCGGTCGAGGTTCGGATGCAGCCTGAATTAACGCGCTTTCGAGGCACGAGGCGCTTTGTGCTCCTGGCTTTTCTGGGTGCGGCCCTGCTCTTAACTGGGCCCGTCGGCTGCCGCGGGAGTGACAATACAATCGAAGGGCAGGTTCGCGTGACCAACGGCGGGCCTCTCCCCTCAGGCGTCACCGTCAAACTGGAGGTGGCGGAGAACATCGTCGTCGCCCAGAAGATGATAGACACCACGGGCAGATTTGCATTCCGCGATTTGACCGACAAGAACTATCAGATAATCGTCACTGCTGAGGGGTATCAGCCGGCCAGCGCTCAGGTAGACATGCAGTACGCTGCCAGCCGGTTTCCCACGATCTACTTGACTCCACTGGGGCCAAAGAAAACTGCGGCCGCTCCTTCGGAGAGCGCTACGGATCTGGCTGCACCGAAGAAAGCACGCAAAGAATACGAGCAGGGTCACGCTGCGCTCGGGGCGAAAGACTTTGGCAGCGCGCGCAGTCACTTTGAAAGGGCTATCGAGATGGACAAGTGCTACGCGCGGGCGCTGACGGAATTCGGAGTGGTGCTCACACTCGAAGGAGAGCTTTCTTCAGCGGAGAACTCATTCCAAAATGCAGTTCACTGCGACGGGGCGTTTCTGGAACCCTATCTTCAATTGGGAATCCTCCTGGATATGGAGAAGGAGTATGCACAGAGCGAATCCGTTCTGCAGCAAGGATTGCGCGTGGCGCCGGGCGACTGGCAACCTTACTACCGGCTGGGCATTGTCCAGCAACATGCGGGCAAGTACAAGGAGGCGGAGGAAGAGTACCTGAAGGCCATGTCCTTAAGTTCCGCCGTGCCCGCGGAAGTTCACATCCTGCTTGCCGACGCCTGTTTACAACAAAGGGAATACGACCAGGCTTATATTGAGGCGCAAACCTATCTCGGAACCGCTCCTGACGGGCCGCTGGCCAGCCAAGCCAGATCGATGCTTCAGCAGGTGGAATCGCTGCGCAAGCCCAACCCCTGAGCGGCGCCGCAAAAGCGGAAACTGGAATACGGAAAATAGAAACTGGTAACTGGAAATTGGAAAATGGGGAACAGCAAGTGCTTGGTTGGTTTAATGAGCGCAGTTTCGAGTGGCCCTCGGTAGTGCGGGGCTTTAGCTCCGCCGTCTATGGGTGCAGAGTTGGAAGGGCCTTTAGGCCCTGAAGCCAAGCCGCTTCAGGGGCTAAAGCCCCGTACTAGCTCGCGATACTAGCGGCGGGGCTGAAGCCCCGCCCTTCCGCTTGCGACGAATAAGTTCGCTTACTAATTCAGCTAAGCACTGGCCATCGCATTCGCGTGGCTCGGTGAGCGTTCGCCGACGAGATTCCACTGTCGAGTTTCCAGTTTCTGTTTTCCATTTTCCGTCTTGCCGTTTCCCGGCTGGCGATGCGAGGTGCAAAATGCGGCAAAAACTGGTTCACTTAAGTATCTTATTAATACTGGCGGCGGGAGTCGTACCGGCCCAGGACACCGGGCAGCATCGGCTGAATCAAGACGAGGTCTACAACCTGATCAAACAGGACAAGCAAAAGCCTGAGCTTATTGAAAAAACTTTACACGACCGGAGTGTAGATTTCGACCTCAATCCCGACATTGAAAAGAAGATGCGGAAGGCCGGAGCGGACGATCAGATTCTACAAGCCATCTGGGCGGCCGGCCCGACGGTCCGGAATTTCCAAGGTGCGGTCCTGACCAGCGCCACCGGCACCCCCCTGACCTCCACTTACAAGGAGGCCATGGGTTACAAGACACTGGAGCAGGCCTCCGATCCGGACACTAAGATTCGCATGGCGATGGAATTCGCTCAGACTTTTCCGGGCAGCAAGCTGTTGTCGTACGTCTTTACGCAGGCGGCGACCGCTTTGCAGCAAAAAGGCGACTACGCCGAGGCGGTGAAAACGGGGCGGAAAAGTCTGGCGATTGATGCCGATAACACCTATAGCTTGCTGATCGTCGCCACGTCGCTTTCCGAACCCAGCATGATTCGCAAGTCGACGGACAACGGCGAATGGGAACTTGCAGAAGCGGGGAGCGACGCGCAGAAGGCGCTCGACCTCTTGCCCCAGTTGCCGGCCCGGCCCGGTGAGACGCCCGAACAGTTTGCGGCGCGAAAGGCGGGCATCGAATCCACCGCCCACGCCGCTCTCGGCGCGGTCGCAATGCAGCAAGACAAGTACAACCAGGCCATCGAAGAATTCAAGAAAGCCATCTCGCTCTCCCAGCCTCCCAAGGCTTCGCTCTATTTCCGCCTTGGGGAAATCTACTCCAACGTCGGAGAAAAGCAGCAGGCGATCGAGGCCTTTTCGAGAGCTGCGGAATTAGGCAAGGGAACGGTAATCGAGACATACGCGACTCGAAGCTTGAAGGAACTCCAGCAGAATTGAAGCGGCGAAAGTATCAAACCGAAAGTCATCCCGAGCGAAGCGAAGGATCCCGGCAGTTCGAAGGTGTGAAAGAATCACGCTGTCATGCTGAGCGAAGCGAAGCATCTGCATTTATGGCCTTGAAAACAAACAAACGCAGATTCCTCGCTTCGCCCGGAATGACAGGGCTTGTCGATTTTTTCACGCGTTCTTCCTGCACTCGGGATGACACATCGAGTTCTTTCACGATTTCTCAGGCCGTGGGCTACCTGCTGGCGTCCGCCCGGCGGGCTGACTGATGCCATGAACTTATGAACAGGCGTCCACACTCGCACGCCGACGAGCCGAGTACTGCCCTGGTGAAATTTGGGCTGCCTGTGATTTCATTTGTCTTTGCAATGATTGCTGTCCTGGGAACCAGCACACTGGCACAGCGAGCCGACAATTCACCCCCGTCGGAGGAGGCGCGGCCCCGCGCCAGCCAGGAGGAACTGGAAACCTACCGCCACGCGCGCACGCTTATAGATTGGACATCGCGCCAGGTCAAAGACGCCCCCGAACTCTCCAAGCTGCGACCGGCCGGGAGGGAAGAATTGGCTCTGATTCTAAAGCGCGTGGGTGAACGAGCGGCCGAGATGATTGCCCAGTTCCGCAATATTGCCTGTGACGAGCGCGTGTACTCAGAATGGGAAGAGGGCAGTCCCATCGTCACCTGGCGCGAAATGGGTCCGAACGAGGTGACTCACCATTTCCTCTACATCATCATCCCCAGGCCGGCCGGCGACCCTCTCATATTCAAAGAGTACCGCACCGATCCCAAGGGACAACCCATCGAGCTTCGAAGCGTGGCCGACCTGCGATTGATCACCACCAACTTTACCGGCAGCTGGGCGTACTTTAACTCCTCCAATCAGCCCGAGAGCCGTTTTCGATACTTTGGAGACGAGCCCGTTCGAAAGCAGCCCTGCTACGTTGTGGGCTTCGCGCAAAGACCTGACGTCGCCCGGAACTTCACCACATTTGAGGCCGGCAATCACTCCGCCGTAATCCTGGTGCAAGGGCTTGCTTGGATCGACGAGAAATCATTCCATATCCTGAAGCTCGAGACATGGCTTCTCGCGCCGCGCAGCGATGTCGGGCTTGAAAGCCAAAACACAACTGTGAATTACTCGCCCGTCCTGCCGGCGGGTATGAAGAATGCTCTCTGGCTCCCCCACGAGGTAACCGTCGAGGTCCACTATCACAATGTGTTCATCCGTAATACACATCGTTATTCGGGATTCAAACTCTTCCAATCGCATGTAGTGATCACGCCGTGAGGACGAGCAGGATGCTGCAAACCCTTGGACGCTGTCATTCTGAGCGAAGCGAAGAATCTCCGCAGTTTCCTATTTCCTTTGGCCCAACGACCTTCGAACAACTGCACAGATCCTTCGCTTTGCTCAGGATGACACGTACCAAAATTCATCAGATCTTATGGCGCGGTGGGCTGTATGCTCAGGCTCGCGCTTCGGGCTGACTTCATCACCGGACTTGTGACTCAGGAAAGCAAAAAAAGCTTGAGCGTTTTTGACAGTGCACGGGGCTAGCAGTAGAATTCCGCCATGAACGAGAACTCTCAGGGCAGCCTGACCCCAAAGGCCCGCAGAACGCGCCCACGCGGCTGGCTTCGATCTGCTTTTCCCGGTTCAATCTTCTTCTTCCTCCTTGCTTGCTGTTTACCAACTCTACACTTCCCTCAAACAGAACCGAAAACGCTTACAGACCCCTATAGCCGAGGGGTTCTTTTGCTGACCCAGCAGAAGTGGAAGGAAGCGGCGGAGGAATTCCAGCAGGCCATTCGAATCAAGCCCAGCAGCAGTCAGGCGTATGCGGGGCTAGGTGTGGCGCTGACGAGACTGGGGAATCCCAAGGACGCCGAGGAAGCCTTCAACCACGCGGTTCGTCTTGACCCTAAGAATGCGGAAGCCCATTACTATCTCGGACTGATTGCCGCGGATTCGCAGCGTTTGCCGGACGCTACTCAAGAACTGAAGTCTGCCGTCGAACTCCAGCCGGATTTTGAGCCGGCACGCCTGGCGCTGGCGCTCGCCCTCGAGGAAAACGGCCAGATCAAGGAGGCCATCGGAGAATACCAAACGGTTCTCGAGCGGAATCCGAAATCCGCCGACGCCCACAACGGCCTTGGGAACGCTTACGTCCAGAACAATGAAATCGCCGCCGGAATTGAAGAATATCGAAAAGCGGTCGAGTTGAAGCCGGATTTTTTCCGAGCCTACAACAATCTCGGCTCGACGCTGGCCAGCGTGGGGAAGTTCGACGAGGGCTACGCGGCGGTCCGGAAGGCCCTGGCCCTGCGTCCGGCAAGTTTCGAGGCGCATCTGAATATGGGGGTGATCCTGCGCGCCAAAGGCGACTCCAAGGGCGCGCTGGCGCACTTCGAGCGCGTTCTGTCGCTTCATCCCCCGGGGGCGGTCGCTTACCGCACTGAGTACGAGACTGCCCAAACCTACCGGCAAATGGGCGACCTCGCGAAAGCCGTACAGTGCCTCGAAGCGAGCCTGCGTTTAGCGCCGCAAATGGGCGAAGCCTATTACGCGCTGGGTCCCATCTTGAAAGACCTCGCCTCGAAATCACCGCACGCTTCCCCTGCGCCTGCCAACCCAGACGCCGAGAAATTCTACGCGGAAGGGAGCCGGAAGCTGCTCGAGGGGGATCTCGAAGGCGCAGTCCAGGCCCTCGAAGAAGCCCTGCGGGCCGACTTGGCCTACGCGCAAGCTCACAACCTGCTCGGATTCATCCTCGGCCAGCAGGGGAAGTTGCCGGACGCGATTGCGGAATTGAACCGGGCCGTATCCCTGGACCCTCAATCCAGTCCCGCGCGCTACAACCTGGGCGTTGCCCTGTGGTATGCCGGCCAGCGAACCGAAGCCGTCACGCAATTGAAGGAGGCCGTCAAACTGGATCCAGCTTCGGGCCCGGCCTACGCATTCTTGGGGATGGCCCTCGAGGATCTAGGGGACGCGGAGCATGCCTTGGACAACCTGGCCTGCGCACTGGCTCTTAACCCCAATGACTTCTCGGCTTACATGGATCAAGCCGTTATTCTATTGAAGAAGGGCGCGCTCGGGGCGGCGCTGCATCAATTCGAGGCGGCGCTTCGGCTGGAAACGCAGACTCCGGTACCCGCGAACGATCTGGCGGAAGCAATCTCCGAGCTCAAGCAGGCGGCCCAGGGAAAGGACGACCTGCCGGAAGTCCACTACGTGCTCGGTCACCTGCTGGGCCTCGAGGGTGCGAGCAAAGAGGCGGTGATCGGGGAGTTCGGGACGGCGATTCGGGAAGCGCCCGATTTCTATGAAGCCCATCTCGCACTGGGGCTGGTGTACGTCCAAGCCGACCAGGGTGCGCAAGCCATCGAAGAATTCCGCAAGGCCATTCAAGAGAAACCCGATTCCGCCGAAGCGCACGCCGACCTTGGCGCCGTGCTGACGGAGAGCGACCTGGATGAGGCGGTCAAGGAGCTTCAAGCCGCGGTGAAACTCAATCCCACCCTGGCAAGCGCCCACTACAATCTGGGAGTAGCCTACGGCCGGCAGGGAAACGTCGAGCAGGAAATCTCGGAGCTGCGTAAAGTCGTAACTATGGCCCCCCAGTCGGTGGATGCGCAGTACACCCTGGGCAAACTCCTGGTTGACCAGAAGAACCTCGAGGAAGCGCTCGTCCACCTCCGTGAAGCGGTGAAACTGGATCCGGAAAGGGGCGATGCGCACTACCAGATGGGCCTGGCCATGGGGCGACTGGGGCAAACCGAGGAAGCTGCCAAGGAATTCAAGCTTGGCCAGAAGTACAACGCGACGAAAACCAGGACCCAGTTTGCAGATTCCCAGTTCAGCCAGGCGGAAGAGGAATTGGCAATGGGGAAGACCGACGCCGCCATTGAACATCTCCAGACGGTCACTCGGCTCGAGCCCGACTCGGCCAGCGCGCATAAGGAGCTTGGCGAAGCTCTGCTCAAAAAGGGCGACTCCCAAGGCGCAGTCCGGGAATGGCGGGAAGCTGTGCGCCTGCAACCCGGCGATTCCGAGGCACGCTATACTCTGGGGAGGACCTTGCTCGACAACGCTGAACTGGACGCGTCGATCCAGCAGTTCGAGGAGGCGATCCGCCTCCGTCCCTCCTGGGCCGAGGCCTACAACTATCTGGGCGTAGCGCTCGTACGCAAGGGCGAGGCCCAGAAGGCCGTCACAACCTTCCAGCAAGCTCTCAAGCTCAATCCCCAGTACCGTGAGGCACAGGAGAACCTGGCCTCCACTCTCAAACAAATCGGTGCCTCGAAGCCGGGCACGGCGCGCTGAAACCAGTGTGGTGTCCCGGTTAAATATTTACAATCGATCCGCGGCCACCACCCCGGGCCCCTCCTCAGAGAACAGGGGAATCGCCCGGGTGACTCCCCTCCCTGGTAAGGAGGGGTAGGTGGTGTTGTAAAGAATCAGCCGGGACGCCACGCTAGCCTGGGTCTCTCGCCGCTTCGGAACCGGAGCGAAGGGGCTGAAGCCGCGCCCTCCCCTGCTGCTCGCCAGAAATCCAGGTTGGCAGCAACAGGGGCGGCACAGGCGTCCCGATGTTCTCCATCGGGACGTGTGCGCTAACCGAACTTTCGCAGTTGAGGGCATATTGAAGTCGTAAGTGTTTTCTTTTCATCAAAGCGATCTTGCAGGTCGGCACTACATTTTCAGCCTCGGCGACTGGGGCTGGGCAGCCTCCTGGGG
>Ga0209517_10006762_pt1 | contig 14004 bp, 9 predicted proteins | sample PeaSoiMetSII2010_FD_187695 | JGI IMG/M metagenome (GOLD analysis project Ga0209517, IMG submission 187695) | Peat soil microbial communities from Weissenstadt, Germany - SII-2010 (SPAdes) (version 2) | ecosystem: Environmental > Terrestrial > Soil > Wetlands > Peat | place: Germany: Weissenstadt...
CCTCGCGCCTAATCGGTCGTGGTTCGAAACAAAATCGCCTGCCTCTTGCCGGTTTCCAGGACGAGAGGTCATTCGCGTATCTTGATCCGCGAATCGTTGATGATCGTCTGCAGATCCGAGCTGTATTTCGCGGCCAGTTCGTCATACTCCGAATCGAATACGACATCGTAGACAACCACGAAGGGCGCATCCAATCGGCGGAACGCCACTATCTCCTTTCCGACGCCCCGCGGCCGATCGACCAGGTACGTGGTGTAGGCCGGGTCGAGAGTAAAACCCTTAAAGGGCGTGGCCGCATCCGCCGCATATCCTTTTTCTTGCAAACCTTCAAAGTAGTTCCGGATGTATTCGTCCATGTCTCCGGGCTTCTGGCCGAGTTCGGGGAGCATCAAGTCAACATTAGCCAGCACGCGGAACCTGGGTCCGTCACCAAACAATTTCATCAAGGTCGCGGAATACTTCGTGGGTCCCTTCAAATGGTGCCAGTGCTTGGGGAGCTTGAAATCGTAATCGAAGCGTTTCTCGTACTGGGCGAAAATCGCGCCCACATCCGGCACTTCGCTGCCCAGTCCGTGGGCTTCGGCCATGGCGTGGAGATGGCCCTGTTTGTTGATTACGCCGTAGACTTGAGGACATTCGGCGCCCACGGCAACGCCATAGTCGGTAACGAAAGCGTTGCGGTCGGAAGTGGCGGCATCGAACTCCTGCTTGTGCGGCGAATAGGCGCTCGCTCTGCCCGGCTTGCCCATATCCTTACCGGTGGCGGCGTCATAGACTTTAAACGCCAGCGCGGAACCCGTGGAGAGCGTGCCCAACCCAGCCACGGTGGCCTCTCCGGCAAAGGTTTCCTTGACCCACAGTACGTAAGGGTACCCGGCGGCTTGAACCTTGCTGAAATTGATGTCTTTCCCCGTCATGTATTCGGATGGATCCGGCGGAACGATAAGGTCAAAATATTTCGTCTTGTCCTTGAACACTTCTGCGATTCGAGCCTCGACAGCGGGCCGGCGATCGAACTCGGCCACGGATCTCTGCAAGATCTTCGATTCTTTTGAGTTCTCGTGTTTTTGTTCTGCGGCGTCTACGACGATGGTCCCTATTCCCCCCGTGAGAGGGCTGGTCATGAGGAGGTCGCGGATGACCCTGCCCTTGGTCTCGTAGTGGACGGTAAGCAGTTTGCTGGTGTCGGCTAGTAGCAGAAGCCGAATCTTGTTTGCGGGCGCCGTGTTATCGGATGCCGCGTTTGCGTGTGCCGCAGGTTCCTGCTTCTCTTGCGCCGTCCCCCTCGTGGAGGAGGCTGCGCACAGCGCCAGCAACGCACACACGACTACACTGCAGGTCCTTGATTTGAAGCGCCGCTCAACGTGCGGCGTGCCTTTGTTCCATACCAAGTGACTCGTCATAAATGAATCTCCTTTTATAAGTTGAGAACTAAGAGAGTAAAAGTGCGTCTAGCAATGCGTTATGAGTTCTGCAATCAAAAATGGAACACCACGCCCGCCGAGATTCGTACGTTGCTGCCTCCCCCGTAGGACGCGAAATTGGTGTGGATCCAGTCGCCCTGAAAAATACGGATGGACATCGACTTTTTGTATTTCATATCGGCACCGCCGCCTATCATGGCCACCAGACCGCTCGCCGAGCCCACCGATGCGCAAGGCACCCCTGAAGAGCACGCCGACCCGGTCCCTGTGGCTCCGCCGATCAGCGCATGGACAAATGGGTTTACATTTCCCTTGCTGCTGAAGTAGAAAACCGGGCCGAACGTGTAGCTGTAGATGTGCATGTGATATTTGACGGGCTGAAAAATTCCAGCGACCCCTTCGGAGACGGTGCCGCTGCCATAACTTCCACTGAAGTCGCCAGCGACTCCAATGGAATCGGTGATGTGGTAGGTGTAAGTGGCGTCCCAGCCGGGGGCGTTGACGCTGACCTCGGTATTGTTGACGTTAGACTGCTCGACGAACGGATCGTAAGTATGAATGCTGCCGAAATGGGCGAACTGAAAGCCGCCGAAGAATTCCGATCGCGCGGAATCCTGCGCCAGCAGAGGAAGCGACAGGGAGAAAAGCAACGTCAGACCCAACAGAGCCTTGTGCATAAGAAGTTCCTTTCTATGAGTTCGTTTCAAATTGCGTGTTCATTCTGCACCGTAGCGAGCGTTTCAGAGTTAGAAGTGGAACACCACGCCGGTCGAGAGCGATACTAGTTCTAGTACTTCACTAGGAGAATATTGACATTGGCATAGCCCGTCGCAGTAACGTCGCTGCCGAATGTAAATGACGAATAACCGTCTATATATCCAGCGGCATATACATTTCCACTGCTGTCTTCACTTACAGACGTCAACCCTGAATTATTGAGGACATCCCCGACAGCGGTGACGGTTTGTGCCGCCTGAGCTTCCCCTGATGAATTGTATTGAACGAGGAGAGTGTTCTGAGATTGGGGGATACCGGTTACAGTAACGTTATTGCCAAAGTCACAAGTTCCAGGCTGCAACGACCCGGCTGCATATATATTGCCGCTGTTGTCCACATTTACAGCGTTAAATCCGGAATTGTTAGACGCAGACGCGACAGTCTGTGCCCACTGAGCTACACCTGATGTGTTGTATTTCACAAGGAGGATATTGCCAGCGGCGGGATCCGTATTATTTGCCGAAATAACAACATTGTTGCCGAAGTTAAATTGCCCCGTGTAGACTATATGTCCGGCTGCATATATATTGCCGCTACTATCCACACTTACAGAATTAAAATACAAAGGCGCCGATCCAAATGTGACAGTTTGCGCCCACTGGGCTACACCTGATGTGCTGTATTTCACCAGGACAATGTTGTACTGCTGAAGACTGTTTGCAGTGACGCCATTGCCGAAGTTATATACCCCTTCGTCTACGGCTCCAGCGGCATATACGTTGCCGTTGCTATCTACGCTTACCGAGGTAAAGCTCGAAGCAACCGAGGCAGAAGCAGAGGTCACTGAGTGTGCCCACTGGGCTACACCGGATGGGTCGTATTTCACAAGGATAATATTTTTACCGCCGCTGTAGACACCGGCTGCAGTAACGTTGTTACCGAAGTCATATGCTCCAGTTCCGCTTATATACCCGGCTGTATATATGTTGCCGCTCCTGTCCACACTCACAGAAGTAAACTGTGCTTTGGCCGAACCAGAGACAAGGCTTCTCGCCCATTGGGCCGCACCTGATGAGTTGTATTTCACAAGCAGAGTGTTAGACAATGGATCGGCGGCTACCACAGTAACGCCATTGCCAAAGTCATACCCGCCGCTGCATGTAAACCCAGCCGCGTATACATTACCCCGGTTATCTACACTTACAGCCTGCAAGCCGGAACATGAGGGGCCGGATACCGTTTGCGCCCATTGGGCTTCACCGGATGAGTTATATTGCACGAGCAGCAGGGCCCCGAGTGCGGACCCTTGGAGCGGACCAACGCCATTGCTGAAATAGTATGTGTAAGCGTCTATATATCCAGCTGCGTATGCGTTGCCGCTGCTGTCTGCACTTACAGAGTTGAAGCCCGACGATGCTTCAGAATTAACCCCGCCAGACGAACCATAGGCAACGGTTTGTGCCCACTGGGCTACAGATGTCAAGGCCGTCACCGTGAGCGCGACTGCCGGGCTTGTGACCGTGCCGGACCTGGCCGTGATGTTGGTCGTGCCAGCGGCAACCCCGGTTGCCAAGCCGGCCGAACTAATGGTTGCGGCGACCGTACTTGAGGAAACCCAGGTCGCGGTGCTCGTCAGGTCAGCGGTGCTATTGTCGCTGTATGTTCCGGTCGCCGTAAATTGATCAGTGGCGCCAACGGCAAACGAGGAGGCAGCTGCGGTGACCGCTATCGAGCTCAGGGTCTTGGACGGAGGAGGAGTCGTACTGCTTCCGCTTCCGCACGCAGTCAGGAATAAGCCAATCACTGCGGTGCCACCTATCAGGAAGTACCGAGCACACCTTTTCATAATAGGATCTCCTTTTAGAATGCCTTTTCGAGCGATAGTGACCGTGGGTCGCCCAAAAAAGGCGCCCTGTCCCAGTTCCAAACTGGCGCATCGCGAGAAATGCACTACAACTTCGCTGGCAACCACCCTGGAACATCGCGAAAGTAGCACTGGAAAGCACCGGCCTCAATGCACGGCGGGTAATCCGCGAGTCAACTGCGAGTCACCTGGGCATGGAGTGGCTGAAAATGCCTGGCTTGGTGGGAGCGAAAATCCGGAGGCGCATGGCCTCGAAGTGCGCTCCCCGCAGGGGGATCCGCGCTGCTGGCCCGTGGGGTCACACCGAGGTGTGAGTTCGATCACTGATTCCCCGACGATTTCTAGTTACGGTGCGGCTATCGCCTGAACGACAAAGGGATAGGTGTCCCTCAGGTTCAACAACCACACCGACCCCTCGAAAGTAAGAACGGAATCTGTCCCGAAGCAAAGGTGCGACCATAGGATTCTCGCAATCAAGGGGAGGGTGGCGAACGTCTCGTGCCAGCGGTGGCTACAACGCGCCAGCAAGTGCAGTTTGGACCCTTCACGGTCGACCTGATCTCGCGCGAATTGCGGGGAAGCGACGGCAAAATCCGTCTCCAAGGCCTGCCCTTTCAAATTCTCACCATCCTGGTGGAACAGCCCGGGGAGTGGATTACCCGCGAACAACTCCGTGAGCGGCTGTGGCCAGCCGATACCTTTGTCGATTTCGACCACTCCATCAACACTGCGATTGGAAAGCTGCGCAGAGCGCTGGGCGATGACGCCGATGAGCCGCGCTACATAGAAACCCTGCCACGACACGGTTACCGGCTTATAGCTGAGGTGGAAGAGGGGCGGCCGCCAAAAACTCCCAAAGTGGAGAAGCCTCAGACGAAGCTCTGGAAAATCATGGTGCCATCGGCCGTTCTGCTGGCCGCGGCCATCGCGGGCTGGCTTTTCTATCCCTGGCGCCAAGTCCGGGCGTTATCCGACAAGGACACGATTGTTCTGGGCGACATCGTGAACAAGACCGGGGACGAGGTGTTCGATGATGCCCTCAAGCAGGCCTTGGCCGTTGACCTTGAGCAATCTCCTTTCCTGAATGTGCTCTCTGACCGAAAAGTCAGTGAAATCCTGGAGATGATGGGCCGTTCACCCAACGAGCGCATCACTGCGGATGTGGGCCGGGAACTTTGCCAGCGCGCCGGGAGCAAGGCCCTGCTGACTGGGACAATCTCCCGCCTGGGTAGCCACTACTTGATTGGCCTGGATGCCGTGGCCTGCAGAACAGGCGACACCCTGGCCAAGGAGCAAGGGGAGGCTGCCACCAAGGAAGATGTTCTGAAGACTGTGAGCCGAGCTACTTCCAGTCTACGCACCAAGTTAGGAGAGTCGCTGCCCTCGGTGGAGAAGTTTGACATTCCCGTTGAAGCCACCACGTCGTCTCTGGAGGCCTTGAAATATTTCAATATCGGCTTAACTATACGGCGCAAGGAAGGAGACGCGGCGGGCATTCCGTTTCTGCGGCGGGCGATCGAACTTGACCCGAACTTTTCCCTGGCGTACGCCAATCTGGGGCTTTCGTACCAAAATCTTCAGCAATCGTCACGCGCACTGGAATCCGCCAGCAAGGCATACCAATTGCGCAACCGGGCCACAAAAACTGAGCAACTGCTCATCACGGCGTTGTATTTCAGTGCTACGGGAGAACTCGACAAGGAGATACAGACCTACGAGGTGTGGGCGGCAAGCTACCCCCGGAATCCACTACCACACTTTGACCTGGGAGCGGACTACGCCATGATGGGGCGCCATGAGAAGGCGCTTCCGGAATTGCAGGTGGGGTTGCGCCTGGCTCCAGAAAATGTGGATGTCTACACCAGCCTGGGGGCAACACAGCTGTATCTGAACCGGTTGGATGATGCCAAAGCCACTTTCGACCTTGCCTTGGTGCGAAAGCTGGACGACGGCGGACTACGCCAGTTCATTTATGTACTTGCATTTCTGCGGAACGATGCCGCGCGGATGGAAGAGCAAGTGGCGTGGGCTGAGGGCAAACCTGGAAACGAGGACCTCTTGTTGTCGATGCAGTCCGACACGGAGGCGTACTACGGACGAATGAGCAAGGCCCGGGAATTCTCCCGCCGGGCGGTGGACTCAGCCACACGCGCCGATTCCAAAGAGACCGCGGCCGTATGGCAGGCCAATGCTGCAGCGCGCGAGGCGGAGTTGGGCAATGTGCTCTTGGCAAGACAAGGAGTAGCGGCGGCTTTAGCGTTGTCCTCGGGGCGCGACGTGAAGGTGCAGGCGGCGCTCGCACTGGCTCGCATTGGCGATGTCGCGCAAGCCCGGGCCTTGGTCGAGAACCTCCAGAAAAGCTATCCGACCTACACCCTGCTGAAGGTCTACTGGCTCCCGAGCATCAACGCAGCCATTGAGATCAACCGGGGGAACGGGTCCCGTGCGCTTGATCTATTGGAAGCTACCGCACCGTATGAACTGGCGGGGAATATGCCGCTGCATCCGGCGTACCTGCGCGGTCAAGCCTACTTGCTGGCCAACAATGGAACGGCCGCAGCCGCCGAGTTCCAGAAATTAGTGGATCACAAGGGCATCGTGCAGAATTTTGTTACCGGATCATTGGTCCATCTTCAGATCGGCCGAGCTTACGCGCTGGCGGGCGATACAGCGAAGGCCCAGGCCGCTTACCAAACCTTCTTCTCGCTGTGGAAGGATGCCGAGCCCACCCTCCCTATCCTGAAACAAGCCAAGGCGGAATACGCCAAGCTGCAAGCGGGGAAGTAACCTGTCGAGAGGCACGCGCGTGCCTCATGGCTGGGCACCTGCCGAGGCTCCAGTTCGTTTGACCTGGTGCCAGCTCAAATCTCCGCGTAGATACTCCCAAATTCCTCGTAATCTCCATAACATCGTCATCTGCCGGTAAGGCAAATGCTCAAAGAGACAGTAAATTAGCAACCAGGCTACGTCCCGCCAACTGCTGTAACGCCGATAGTTCATCTCCTCGAGCAGTACTGCGCCAACCGAGATCAAGGTGGCAAATGCGTATCCAAACAGAACGAACAGAATCAAGAAATGCTGACTGAGCGCGCCCAAGAAAGCGGCCAGAATAATGGTGGCGTATCCGAGCAATTCGAGTACCGGGGCGATGCACTCAAACAGCCACATATAGGGCAGAATGACCCAGCCGACCCGGCCGTAGCGCTTGCGGAAGAGCATGTCGCGGGCCGACCACAGAGTATCGAGCAGGCCCTTGTGCCAACGTGCTCTTTGGCGGGCCAATGACTTGTAGTCCGACGGCGCTTCCGTCCAACAAGTCGGGTCGGGAATAAAATTGATGTGGTAGGCAATGTTGTGGTCATGCAGATAACGGTGGAGACGAACGATCAGGTCGAAGTCTTCGCCGACCGCATCCGCCCGGAAGCCGCCAATCTTCAGCAGGAGATCGCGACGGAAGATGCCGAAGGCGCCCGAAATAATGGGCAACAGGTTGAATGCGGCCCAGGCTTCGCGGCCTACCAGAAATGCGCGCAGATACTCGATGACCTGCAGCATCTCGATATGCTTCTTGGGCAGCCCGACTCGCTTCAGTACTGCACCCTCAACGATGGATCCATTCAAGATGCGAACAATCCCTCCGACCGCGACCACGCGCTCCGGATCGGAGATCACCCCGGCCATGATGCGGGCCAGCGAATCCTTTTCGAGGATGGAGTCGGCATCCACCACGCACACATACGGGCTGCTGGCCGCATTGATGCCGACGTTAATCGCGTCGGCTTTGCAACCTGCCGATTGCTTGTCCAGTACCAGCAACTGGCGATATTGCATACTCCGGTAAATTCCGATCACCGGCGCCGTTTCGATCTCGGGAATGTAGAGGATGGGCGAGCGATGCAATCCGAAGTTTTCGCGAAGCTCGCGCATGGTTCCGTCCTGCGAGCCGTCGTTCACCACTATCACCTCCAGTTGCGGATAGTCCAGGCGCAGCAGCGATCGCACGTTGTCCACAATGCACTTTTCTTCGTTGCGCGCCGGCACCAGCAGGCTGATCGGTGGAGTGAAAGGGGACGATTGCAGGCTCTCGATGCGGATCCCCTCCAGCCGATGCCGGTGCATCGTGTTCTTGTAGATCGCCACGACCAGGAGGGCCAGATTGATCAGGTTCGAGATCAAGTAGAAGACGAAGAAAGTTTCGTTCGAGATGGCCAGGAAGCGCAGCATCAGGATTTTCCCGCGGTCGCGACTGCAACTTTGCCGGGCGCCGCAAAGTGTTCGCGGACGAGGGCGGCGACATTCTCGACGTCGGCGGCTTCGTGTGTCCGATCGACGAGGCTCCCCAATCGATCCAATGCCGCGTCCAGAGAACCGCAGCGCTCCAGTTCCGAGAGGAAGGCCTGCAAGGCGTAGTTGTCGTTCGTGGCAACGACCTTTTCCAGAATGTCCTCTTTTCCCTGGTGCGTGCGGGCCAGCGTCCACGCGGCCCTTTGCCGGACATGGCGGTTCGAATCACACAACGCGCGCAACAGCACGTGAATCTTTCCGGGATGATCCAGGGAACTCAAGGCAATCACCGCGCGCAGGCGAACGAACCACTCTGCATCCAACACCAAGGTCGACAGCACGGGGAAGGAAACGTCAGGCCGCACCTTGGCGAGGGCCCGGGCCGCCGACGCGCGAACCTCGGGAAGAGCATCCGCAGCCAGAATCAGCAATTCGTCGCCCAGACTCGGGTCGGCGAGTTCTCCTAGAACTCGCGCAATCAGCTCGCGCGTCCGCCCGCTCGTGCGATTCAAGTAAGGCAACAGAACTTCCGGCGCTTCGCGGCAGCAATTCATGAGCGCATTTTTCAAAGTGTGTTCAGGAACCTCGAGTTGGCCGGCCGCGAAAATGTTCAGGAGAGGCTCCGCCGCCTGGGGTAGCGCAATCCGACCCAGCCCACGAACCGCGGCGATACGAGTTTCTTCCGAGGGAGACTCCAGAGCCTCCACCAGTGCGGGCACGGCCTCCGGGGCGCGCGTGCGGCCCAATCGCAGTAACGCCGATCGTCGTTCCCAACCCTGCGAAGTACGCGCCTCGCGGATGCGCAGGTCGAGCAATCCGCTGTTGCGAAGGCACGCCAGCAACTTCGGCAACTGGTCTGGTTGAGACACTTCGATGTTGTCGAGCAATATGTCTTCCACAATCTGGCAGTCCAATCCGTTCAATCGCCACGCGGAGCCGGGAATTTTTCCGGACAATATGTCGGGCCATTGTTCGCGAAGTGCCAGGGTGCGTTGGCTCAGCCGGGCGAAATAACGTCCGCGATACCAGCGGCGGAATACGATGAAGCTCACCAGCAGCAAAATTCCCATCAGCGAGAACAGAATTGCTCGGGCCACCAGCCAGGCAAACCCCAGGTCTCGAATCCAGCTAGAATCGGATCCCATAACTCAGTCCCAGGCTGGTCTGTTTCTGCCCGTACTCGCGATCCTGCCGGGCAACGAAGGCAGTAACATCCTGACTTTCGGCGAACCGGTAACGCAGGCCTCCGCCATAGGTGCGAGCCGACAGCCGCCCGATTTGATCCACCTGGGCGAAATTCTCCGCGCCCACCGCAAAAAGCAGATTGCCGGAAAGACCTCGCAACCCACTTCGAGACAATGGAAAGCCTAGCTTGGCTGAGCCCGAAGGAACCCAATCCGATTCTCCGCCGGCAAACCGCGTGTGAGCTCCAGTGACTGACAGCGTCCACGTCCACTGCCGTGGCAGATAGGCGATTTGGGTCGTGTTCAGGGTTACGACCTGAGCGCCGCGATACCAAAGAGAATGTTCTTGATAAGAACTCTCCAATCCCTTGACCCACGCATTGGAGAATCGGAAGCCGTGACCGCATTCAATCAGCCCCTCGCTTTCCGGCACCACATCCTGCGGATTTGCTCCTGCGCCCAGAACGCGCACCCAATTGTTTCGGTGGAAGCGGTATGCTGCCTCCGCCCAGATCTTTACCGCGTTCTCGCCAAAAAGGTGGTACGGGCTGACGCCGATTGTCGTGGTCCAGGTGCGATTTAAATGCGCCGTGAGCGTGATAGTTTCAACTTCTGCGTCTTCGGTGTAGTTGAAGAGATCTGCTTCCTCGCCGATGCGCAGTTCGTATTTCGAAACGCCTGCCAGACTTGCCAATCCGCTTACCGCAGCGGGGTTAGAGGGGTCCGATGTCAAAACGGCCTGAAACTGAGCGCGCGCCTCGGAGGTGCGTTCGAGCAGTGCAAGCAATCTCGCCCGCCTTACCAGCACATCTGGATTCTGCGGCGCGGCACAGCGCGCCCGTTCCAGGACCGCCAGCGCCTCGGAATATTTCTGCTGCCAGAGCAGGACATCCGCCAGCCCGGTCAGCACGTCCACATCGTCGGGAAACTTGTTGAGGACCAGTTGGTATTCGGTTTCCGCATCCTGCCAGTGGCTAGTCCACGCCAGCAGCCGTCCTCGCCAGGCATGCGCTTCCATGTCGTCCGGCGCCCCTGCCAGACGACGATTCACAACTGCCAGCGCCACAGAAATCTGATGCTGGTCAACCGCGGAATGCACCTGCTGCTGCCAGTCGTCCTCGGCAAGCATGCTGGTGGAGATCAGTAGGCAGACTCCGACCAGCAACGCGGCGGCGGGTTGCCGCGAGTCGAGATACGATCTGTAAAACAAATTCAAAACGCTCCTCCGCGTCACCGCCGCCATTGCGCATGGGTTGAGGTCGTGCCGGCAACTTGCCTGCCTGCACCACTCCCTCGGCGGTCTCCGCACCACTTATGACCATCGGGAGGAATCGTCCACTCAAACAGGTGACCGGGGTAATCGGTGCCTCGTTTCGCCTGCGAAGGCAGAGCGGCGCAAGAGACCATCTCGGCGGCGCGGCGTGGACTCTAGAACTCGCCTCATAAATGGTTTTGGGTAGGGCATGGCTTCAGCCGTGCCGTTCGGACCCAAAAATGATGCGGGCTTTAGCCCCTGAGGGCCGGACGGCCGTCTCAGGAACTATTTGTGAGATCAGTTCCGGGATCGGGAGTAGTTGATGCGGACGAAGACCTGGGATTTAGCTGCGAGATCGGGAAGAATCACTTCATGATCGGTCCAGCGAATCCCCGGTATCCCTGAGGCGTTTTGAATTGTGCGGGGCGAAACCAGCGTCAGTCCGGCGACCGCAAGCTCCGAATCGATTTCGATTAGCCCTCCGCCAGGAACCGGCCGGGGAACCCAGCTCACTCTACTGCGGGCTTTCCAGAAGCGCGCGTACTCGGTCATGTTTTCCACCAGAATATCGTTGGGCAGCCGGGAAAGCAGCGCTCGCTCCGCCTCCAGTTTGTCCTGCGCGTTGTTGCTATGAATCAAGATCACGGAGGGCGCTCCGTTTTCCGCGTTCGCTTCCATCACGTCCAGCATCGCGGGAATCCGGTCCATCAGCGGCGGCAGCTGTTCGTCCTCAAACGTGACGGGAAATTCGAATATCGGTGTGGGTTCGGTCATCCCTAAATCGAAGTCCAATCGATAAGGGAAATTGGTGAGTACGTCTCCAGCGGTAAACGACGAATCGAACTCGTATCCGCAACGCACCAGCGCCTCGGGAAGAAAGGGGGGCACGCGCAAATGGCCAGCGCGAAAAAAGATGGTTTCGTGCGCGGGAATTTCGCCGTCGAGCAGGCTCTTACTCACGCAGACTTCCCCCAGAGCGGTCGCATCCTGGGCTACATTGTCGCGTGTGGCGCGGGCCTGATAGCTGGGATATTGCTCCCGGCCGGTTCCGAGCGGAACTTTGTTGAATAGTTTCGAATGGATCACGGTGTGGCTTCCAATGTCACTCTTCCCGGCGGCCACCTCCCGCAGAATGTCCAGCGACGGGCCGAAGAAAAAGGCATGGCTGTTGGCATCGTCGAGATATTTGGTCTGCACAAAGAACGTGCTGGAAGTTCCTGCGCCCTTTTCGAATGCCGCGAAGGCGAGCATTGGCTGGAAGGAATACTCCCAGTCGACGTCGTGCGAGAGCATCAAGACCGACCTTTTCCCCTCTGGGATCGTGCCCAGGCGGATGCCAGTGTCGGAGTAAGTTTCGTACCAGGCGCGCAACAGAAGCAGCCAGACATCGCTTCCGGGCTCGAAGCCATTGACGTAGATGCGCTGAGCTTCGTAATCCCGGTTCTGCTGATCCCGCCGCACGACATCATTCAGAGCCACGCCGATCAGGTAGGTGTGACCTCGCCCAACGTCGTGCCTGAGAACCGCGGTGGACCCGTCTTCGAACCGGGCCAGGCTTCGCGTTCCGGCGGCTGCCTTGTAGCCATTGCTCCAGATGACTTCAGGGATCGCAGGAGATCCCAACGGAACTTCTTTTTCGGCAGGCCGGTTCAGGTACCGCAACGTCGCATCCGTTGCCTCAGGATCTGTTGTGTCGAAGATAATCTTGTGACGGGTGCGAAGAGGAACCACATCTTCGAATCCGAACAGCGGCTTGAAACCACCCCAGAAAACATTCTGAGCGAAAATGACGCCACCGTGGGTCACGAAATCGGATATGGCCTGGGCCTGCGCCGCATCGTACGTGTCTCCGTCAACCTCCGGATACAAAACCAGCAGTTTGTGACGTAATGCGGTGCGCAGGTCGCGCGTCACCAGAAACGGAATCCCCATGGTTTGCAGACATCGTACCGGCGATTCCCCGTTTTCGTCAGACTTAGTCAGCAGAATTGCGACCTGCGAGGCCGCTCTTTCGGGAAAAACTTGGACGAAGTCGCTAAGAATGAACTGTGGCCGGTTCGCGATGGACAAAGAGGCGGGATGGAGAGCACTACCTGAGGATGCCCTGTGATGGACATCCCGATAAACCGCGTAAGCCACGAGACAGGTGCTCGCGAGAGCGACGATGATACTCAGGCGCGATGATTTCACAAGTCTCCTCTCCCCAGAAATCGACTCTGACTGGCAGCCAGTTGATTGCCCGGCTAAGTTCGCGCCCCCATCAACATTTGATTCGGACTCAGAGAGTTATATCGGCAGAATTTGTAGAATGAGCATTAGGGCGTTTTAGGGAAACAATCGATTAGCAGGTTTTAACTTCCCTGTGGTTGGTCAAACATCACTGCTGACCATGCATCCAGTTGGGCCTAGCCGGGCGACAGGGCATGGGTGGCGATTGCAGCCAGGGGCACGACGTGGTCCACGGCTCCTCGGGCGATTGCTTCTTTCGGCATACCCAACACGACGCAGCTGGCTTCATCTTGCGCGATGTTGGTTGCCCCAGCTTCTTTCATCTCCAGCAGGCCTTGGGCGCCATCGACGCCCATGCCCGTCATGATGACCCCAATTGCCTTCGCTCCAACCGAAGTTGCCACCGAGCGAAACAGTACGTCGACGCTTGGACGGTGGCGTGACACGAGCGGGCCGTCGACTACCCGAACGGTCAGTTCCTCGCGCACTCGCTCGACCATCATGTGGAGATTTCCGGGCGCAATCAATGCCTGCCCTCTGCGCAATCCGTCGCCGTGTTTGGCTTCTTTCACTCGAATGGCACATTCGCCGTCGAGCCGACCGGCGAAGGCTCGCGTGAATCCTTCCGGCATGTGCTGCACGATCACGATCGGGGGACAATCAACCGGCATGGCTGCCAGGAAGACGCGTAGGGCCTCCGTTCCCCCCGTCGATGCACCCACTGCGATGATTCTCTCCGTCCCTCCTGCGAGAGAGTGCTTGGTTTTGCGAGGCAGAACAGCATCCGCCGTCATACGAGGAAGAGGAGTAATGCCCGGCAGTGGCCGGACTCTCACCTGCGCCTCAGACGCACTCCAAACCGCATCCAGGAGGGTCACGGCCGATTCGTGAAGGAAGTCGCGCACTCCAACCTTTGGCTTGGTGATGACCTCAACCGCGCCTTCCTCTAGCAGGCTGCTGAAAAACTACTGCTCTTCCGCAAGCCAATCGTGTTAAGAGTGGAGGATGCGAGGCGTAGATCATCAGCAGAGTCAGATGTTCAGTTAT
>Ga0209517_10006763_pt1 | contig 14001 bp, 12 predicted proteins | sample PeaSoiMetSII2010_FD_187695 | JGI IMG/M metagenome (GOLD analysis project Ga0209517, IMG submission 187695) | Peat soil microbial communities from Weissenstadt, Germany - SII-2010 (SPAdes) (version 2) | ecosystem: Environmental > Terrestrial > Soil > Wetlands > Peat | place: Germany...
CGAAAGGGGATATCCTTGGGCAGATTCAGTTCATCCGGGAAATTTTCGGATTGAAAGCTGAATAGTCGACCGACGAGATTGGCGGTAGGTTCGGTTTCGCCGACAGAATTGTTTTTGCAACACAACCGCTTTATCCGCATCTTGCCTTCCACGGTTCCTCACCAGAGTTCTTTGATTTCCCCGCGATGGCCGCGGCAACTGACGGGGCGTGTTGCCGCAATTAGTGCTATGCGAAATCGCGGCAGCATTTTGTCGGGGTTGCCTGCGGCGGTCGTGCAACCAGGATGGTACCAGTACCAGTACTTTGCCGGTCACGCCAGGGTTTCCACCGGTCTTTTTAAGCTTGACAAGCGAATCTTTTGTGACATAATACGGCTACAAAAGTTAATAAGGTCTTAAATTTCTGTAAATGACGATAGCGCCTAGGGACCTTTAGAGGGCGGTAGCGTGTGAGTGTTTTACGTTGGGGCACGTAAGGGCACTCGAAGAGGGCCACTTCAGTGCAGGTCAGTTGCCCGTGGTTCGCCATAAAAGTCCGAAGCCGACACGAGAAGCTGGTGGCAACAGCTCTCGGAGCCAAAGGATACACGGCATTCCTGCCGCTTTGCCGTCACCGGTATAGCTCCGGGGGCCGGGTTCGGTGTACAGACCTGCCTCTGTTTCCCACCTATGTATTCGGCCGGCTCAATCCTTCCTTCCGGCTACCGATTCTGACCATCCCCGGCGTGTTTTCGATAGTAGGAATAGGCAACGTGCCCTCACCACTTGACGAGTCGGAAATCCAGGCCATCCAGACATTCACACAGTCCGGACTCGCAGTAACACCTTGGCCCTACACCGAGATCGGTGATCCCGTACGGATTGAGGTTGGTCCTCTGACTGGTCTGGAGGGCATACTTGTTCGGCTGAAAAACGAATGCCGGTTAGTCGTTTCGGTAACATTGCTTAGAAGATCCGTTTCCGTCGAGGTGGACCGGGACTGTGTGCGACCCATTCAACCGATGGATCAATTGTTAAGGGCCGCAGGAGCTGTGTCCCATGATATTCACTGCTAACGATGAGTGAGAGGCGCGCCGGGATGTCTGCCCCGCTAAGGGAGGGCTCGCGTTCGACGTTGCAGGTCAAAGGGACACGCTGAAAGCCTGAAGCTGGTGCCAGCGCAATTGAGGCTGGGTGATGCGACCCACGCGCGAGCCGGAGCAAAACAGCCGCGAACGACGGGAAGTTCGCCGGTTCAGCCTACGCTTGCCGATACAGACCTGGCTTGAGGCTGCTCCCGGATGGCATTACAATGCCCACACTGTCAATATCAGCAGCCGGGGCGTGCTTTTCAGCCTGGATTGCGAAGATCTGGGAAGCTTCCATCTGGCAGCCCCACTGTCGTTCAACGTCGGACTGGGGGCAGAGGCGGACACCAGGGTCATTCTGCAGGGCAAGGGGCGAGTCGTGAGGGTTGATCACGGCGGAGATACGGCGCCGGATCGGCCTCCGAACACGAGAATTGCGGCGATATTCACTGCGCATCGTATTGTTCGCGTAAATACAAATACTGAAGCTGACGGACGCCTGGAGCGGTCTTGAGCGGTAGCCAAGAGGAAAGGCGGAGGTCCTGCAAGATCTCAATCAGTGGTTCGACTCCACTCCGCGCCTCCACTAGTTCATCGCCAGAGAGTGAGTAACCGAGAGCCCCGGCCATGGGGAATGTGCGTGGAGAACCGCCGCTGGTGTCATCGCTGGCCCCGGAAGCGGCGCGCGACGGCAGAACGGGACCGGTAATGAGGAATGAATGCCGAGAGATAGTCAAGGAATTACGCTGCGGACTGGCCTCTTGTTCGCGATGAGCGCTGCTATTAGCGCGTTCGTCGCTTCGGGCCTGTGCGCCGATCAAGCCGTGAGCCAATCCGCGACGTCCGCGGACAGCGCCGATTACCGGCTGGGACCAGACGATCAGATTGCAATCCGGGTATTGGACGCCGACGAGATTACGGACAAGCCGGTTCGTATCGATGGCGCCGGCAATATTCAAATGCCGCTAGTGGGGACGCTTCGTGCCTCGGGACTCACCGTCGCGCAGTTCCAAATGGAACTCGTGAATCGCCTCAGGAAGCACATCTTGGAGCCGCAGGTGACCGTCAACATAATCGAATACAAAAGCCAGCCGGTTTCGGTCTTGGGCGCCGTTGTGAACCCCGGCATTCAGCAGTTGGTGGGCCGGAAGACCCTGACGGAAATGCTGTCGCTCGCGGGTGGACTCGATCCCGACGCGGGCGATGTCGTAAAGATCACCCGGCTGTTGCAATGGGGCGACATTCCCTTGCCCACCGCGAAAAGAGATTCTTCCGGGCAGTTCAGTGTGGCTGAGGTCAGACTGAATTCGCTGATGCGAGCCGAGCATCCCGAAGAGAACATTATTATCCTGCCGCATGACGTCATTTCAGTGCCGCGTGCGGCGATGGTTTACGTGGTCGGAGAAGTAGAGAGATCCGGGGGATTCCAGCTGTCGGCGCGCGAAAGTTTTTCGGTGTTGCAGGCCGTCTCGCTTGCCGGCGGAATCAGGCGGCCAGCGGCGGCGCCGGACAAGTCCCGGATCTTGCGAACCGTCAAGCCCGGCGAGCGCGTGGAAATTGCCGTCGATCTCAAGAGGATACTAGCCGGCAAGGATCAGGACATTCCGCTGCAGGCTGAGGACATTCTATTCATACCCGACAGTACGGGAAAACGTGCGGTTCTGCACGGGCTGGAGATGGCTCTGCAGACCGGCTCAGGGGTAGTGATCTGGCGAAGCGCCCGATATTGACATGTTGAACACATCAATTTCTCTGTCTGATAGCAACCTATTGCCTCGGCATGCGAGCGGCCCGCTCGCCCTGTCCGGAGCGCATACGCCGCCGCCGGCGACAGTGGAGCCGGGGGTAGAACTGCCCGGAATCGTCGAATTATGGCGGATTCTGGCGTGCCACAAGGGTGCGATCGCTATAGCTGCGGCACTCGGCATGGTCGCCGGTATCGGCCTGAGCCTGATTCAGCGGCCGACCTACCGCGCCACGGCTGTCTTGGAGATTCAGTACCTTAGTCCCGACGCGGTTAACATGCGAGGCCCGGGACAGACAACGCCGCCTCCGAACTACTCCCACGAAGCGTATGTGGTGACGCAGGCGAAGATCCTGACCAGCCGCAGACTGATGGAGCGAGTGGTGGATCGCTTGCACCTGGAGAAGCGAGCCGAGTTCCACGAGGGTCCCGGAAAAATGGATGAGTTGATGCAGTTGCTGCACTTTCCGCCGAGAGTTCCGGCGCCGCCCCGGGAGCAGGCCATCACCCAGGCCATGTTGTGGCTGAGCGTGCGCCCGATGTCCAACTCACAAATTATCGAAGTGAACTGTATCTGGCGGGATCCGACGACGGCTGCAGCAGTGGCCGCGACTCTGGCCGAGGAGTTCATCGCGTACAACCGCGAAACGCGCTGGGAGTCGGCCAAACAAACGGGAGAGTGGTTGAACGGGCATCTGGACGAGTACCGGCGGCAACTCGAAAAACTGGAAGATGGGTTGGAACTGTATTCACGCGACGCCGGCTTGTTCGTGATCAAAGATAACGACAATGCGGCTGACGAAAAACTGCGCCAAATCCAGGACGAGCTATCAAAAGCGCAAGCGGAGCGCATCGATCGACAATCCCGATTTGAAATAGCCAAGTCGGCGCTTCCGGATTCGCTGCCCGATGTCTTGGACAGCGCGCTGCTCCGGGATCATCACGCCAAGATCGCCGAACTCCAACGGCAACTTGCGGAGTTGAGTATGGCACTGACACCGGAACACTACAAAGTGGTCCGGATCAAGGCGCAGATCTCCGCGATGGTCGCAGCGTTTGACGCTGAGCGCGCCAACGTGGTGCGCCGTATTCGAAACGAATACGAAGCGTCGCTTCGCCGGGAGGCCTTGTTGGCGGATGTCTACACGTCGCAGATTCGAGTGGTGGTGGAACAAGGGGCCAAGTCGGCGCACTACAACGTGCTGAAGCGAGAGGTGGAGACCAACCGGCAGATGTATGACAGCATGCTGCAAAAGGTGCGCGAGGCGGGGGTAGCCGCAACCCTGGCGTCGAGCAACGTAAATGTGGTTGATCCCCCGGTGCCGCCCCCGAGGCCATACAAGCCGAAGAAAGCCCTCAACGCCGCTGCCGGGCTTCTCTCGGGCTTGTTATTCGGCGCCGTGTTTGCTTTGTTGCGCGAACGAACGGACCGGAGGTTGAAAATGCCCGGTGACCTGGCGTTTTGCTTTTCGATCCATGAACTGGGTGCGATTCCCTCGGCCGAGTCCGGAAAGCGCTTCTGGCCTCTTCCGCGACACAGTCGTCCCGCGGAGCTGAATCTGTCTCCGCCAAACGAGCGTGGAGGCGATGAGCAGTCCGTTCTGGCATCCGGCGCTGAGTTACTGAACAGCCGCCTTGAGCTGTTTACTCTACAGGCCAGAGAATCCGTGTTTGCAGAGTCTTTCCGTGCGACCAGCGTCTCCATGCTTTTCTTGCACCCCGAAGATCCTCGGCGCGTGGTGGTGCTGACTAGCCCCACAGCGCGAGAAGGAAAGACGACCGTTCTTTCAAACCTGGGAATCGCCATAGCGGAAATGAAGCGAAGGGTTCTTCTGATCGACTGCGACCTCCGCTGCCCGCGTCTGCACGAGATATTCAATCTGGTGAACAGCTGGGGCTTAAGCGACCTGCTGATGAGCAACGTCCCAATCCATGGCTGGCCGCTGGACGGTCTCGTGCGACCAACCGGGATCGCCGGCTTGTCGGTGCTGCCCAGCGGTCCCGGAACGGCAAGCATCTCTAACCTTTTGAATTCGCCCCGACTGCCAGAGCTGTTACAACGCTACCGCGCGGAATTCGACGTAGTCTTGATCGATACGCCGCCCGTCCTCCAATTCTCCGATGCCAGGGTATTGGGGAAATTGGCAGAGGGAGTAATCGTCGTGGCACGCGCAAACCTAACCACGCGTGAGGCCGTGTCGGCTGCCGTGCAACGCCTGTCCAATGACGGCTCGCGCTTGCTCGGCACGATCCTGAACGATTGGAGGCCGAGGCACGGGCACGCAAACGGATACTACGACGACCATCTCAGTCATTACGGACACTAATGAATGAGCAAAAAGAACAGGAGGCCAACATGGCGAGGGTGACTCATGCCCTGCCCTCGGTAGCAGTGATCGGGTGCGGATACTGGGGTAAGAATCTGGTGCGCAATTTCGGCGAGCTCTCGGCTCTCGCTCTGATATGTGAAAGCAGCGAGCAAGGCCGTCAGCGCGCCGTTGAATTGGCAAGAGGCTGCGAAGTCGTGGCGGAACTGGATGCGGTCTGGAACTCCGCGGTCGCCGGCGTGGTCATCGCTACGCCCGCAGAAACGCATTTCGAGGTGGCAAAGTCAGCGCTTGAAGCCGGCAAGCACGTCTTTGTGGAGAAACCCTTAGCGCTTTCCTACGAACGCGGGCTGGAATTAGTCAAGCTGGCTGAGCGGCGTGGTCTCATTCTGATGGTGGGCCACGTGCTCGAGTATCATCCCGCCATCAGCCGATTGGTTGGTTTAGCACGGTCCGGAGAACTCGGAAAGCTGTGTTACATCTACTCGAACCGGCTGAGTCTTGGAAAGATCCGGAGAGAAGAAAACATCCTCTGGAGCTTCGCGCCTCACGATCTGGCTATCATTCTACGATTGACTGGCGCGATGCCGTTGCAGGTGGTGGCGTGTGGAGGCAGTTATCTGCAGGCCAATATTCCCGACGTGACGATCACAAACCTGCTGTTCGACAACGGAATTCGCGCCCACGTGCACGTGTCTTGGCTCCATCCCTTCAAGGAGCAGCGCTTCGTGGTCATTGGTTCCGAGAAGATGGCCAGTTTCGACGACATCGCAAAGAAACTGGTGTTGTACGACCAGCACGTTGACATCCGCAACGGCGAACCGGTGCCTGTCAAGGGGGACGGACGGGAGATTGAATTCCCTGCTGACGAGCCATTGAAGCTCGAATGCGAGGCGTTCCTGAAAGCGATCGAGACCCTCGAGACGCCGCTGACCGACGGGATCAGTGCACTTCGGGTGCTGCGAGTCCTGCAGGCGGCGCAACGATCGCTGATGACAAACGGGAACCAGGTTGGTCTCCCAGAGGAGCGAGCCGCATGAATGTTCTAGCCACGTATTATGCTCACGAGACCGCAATCGTCGATGCACCCTGCGAGATCGGCGAAGGGACAAAGATTTGGCACTTTAGCCATGTGATGGCAGGCGCACGGATCGGGCAGAACTGTTCGCTCGGCCAAAACGTATTCGTCGCCCGCAGCGCCAAAATTGGAAACCACGTCAAGATCCAGAATAACGTATCAATCTATGAGGGCGTCACTTTGGGCGACTACGTGTTCTGCGGCCCGAGTATGGTGTTCACGAATGTGCGCACACCAAGATCCGCCTACCCTCGCAATACCAGCGAGGACTATGTCCCCACGATGGTGGGACACGGCGCCAGCTTTGGCGCCAACTCCACGGTTGTGTGCGGAGTGACTATCGGACCATGGGCGTTCATTGCGGCTGGGGCTGTGATTACTAAAGACGTGCCGACGTACGCGCTCATGGCAGGAGTGCCGGCAAGGATTATCGGTTGGGCCTGCGAGTGCGGGCTGAGCCTTTCATTCGCCGACAACGACGAAGCCGTCTGCACCGCGTGTGGCAAGAGTTACCACTATTGGGGCAGTTCCGTGGAGACGAGGTAGAACCATGGTTACGTCCAAAATACCCATTCTTGACCTTTCACCTGAAATCGAGATGCTTTGGGACACCCTCAATGAAACCTTCCGCGCGGTGCTGCGGAGCGGACATTTCATCCTTGGTCCTTCGGTCCGAGCATTTGAGGCGGAAGTTGCCTCGTACTTGAACGTGAAACATGCGGTCGGCGTGAATTCAGGCACGGACGCACTACTGATCGGCTTGCAAGCGCTTGGCATTAAACCGGGTGACGAGGTTATCACCACGCCGTTCTCGTTTATAGCAACGCCGGAAGCGATCAGCCACTTGGGCGCGATCCCGGTCTTTGTGGATATCGATCCTGAGACGTTCAACTTGGATGCCCGGCTGATCGAAGGCAAGATCACTTCGCGTACGCGAGCGGTGCTTCCTGTCCATCTTTATGGGCATGCAGCCGACATGGACGTAATTCTGTCATTGGCTGCCAAATACAATCTCAAGGTGTTGGAGGATGTTGCCCAGGCGATGAGCGGCGAATACAAGGGAAGGAAGTTGGGCACCATCGGCGATATCGGGGCATTCTCATTCTTTCCATCGAAGAATCTCGGTGCGTTCGGCGACGGCGGACTGCTTGCGACCAACGACGATCGGCTGGCGGAGACGGCACGAATGTTGCGCGCGCACGGAGCGCGGCGCAAGTATTTCAACGAGGTGCTGGGATACAATTCGCGGCTTGACGAGCTGCAGGCCGCTCTGTTGCGAGTCAAGTTGCCGTATCTCGATGGATGGACCGCAGGCCGGCGCCAGGCGGCCGAACGCTACAGCCGAGTGCTGAATGGCGTGCCTGGCATCGCCGCACCTCGCGAGGCTTCCTACGCAAAGCACGCCTACCACCAATATACGATTCGAGTGCGTAACCGGCCGAGAGACCAAGTTCAGAAAGCACTGGCAGAAGCAGGCATCAGCACGATGACATACTATCCAGTGCCTCTGCACAGGCTTCCTGTGTACGCCGGCGGCCAATACGATTTGCCACAAGCAGAGCAGGCCGCGACCGAGGTGCTTTCGCTTCCCATGTGGCCCCAGATCGGACTGGAGGTCCAGGAATGCGTCGCGAGCGAATTGCGCGCTGCGCTGGCCCACTGCTGAAGGCCCTCAGTTTCAGTGACGTGGCTCCGCGCGGTGGTTTTGTCCGCAATGTTGCCCTCTTGGCGGGGAGCACGGGGGTGGGTGCAGCGCTGGCCGTAATTGTGTCGCCGGTGCTGACGAGGCTTTATAGTCCGGAGGACTTCGGGGCGCTGGCGGTATACGCGTCGTTGCTATCGTTGTTGGTCACGCTAGCGTCGGCGCGATACGACACGGCGATCCCGTTGCCGGAAGACAAGGAAACCGCGGTAAGCCTGCTTGTCGTGTCACTAGGAATTCTGCTCCTGACCACCCTACTCACAGGTTTGGCGACCATGTTGTTCGCGGACCGCCTGGTGATATGGCTGAACTGCCCCGGCATGCGACCTTATGTGTGGCTGTTGCCACTCGGCATTCTGGGCGGCGGGGCGTATCAAGCTCTGAGCTTCTGGGCGCTGCGTCGAAGCGAATTCTCTGTGCTCGCACGAACACGACTGAGCCAGACCTCAGAGATGGTGGCGGCGCAGGTCGGCTTAGGCATGTTGCGTGTCGGGCCCCTCGGCTTGCTGCTTGGAGACGTTATCGGAAGGGTCGGCGGCGTTATTGCGCTTCTACGATTCGTATGGACCGATTGCCGGGATGCACACGTCACGGTGGAATCCATGCGAAAAGCGATGGTGCGCTATGCCAAATTCCCACTACTTACATCGTTCGCCGCACTGCTGACTGCCGCCGGCACCCAGGTCCCATTCTTAGTGCTGTCCAAGTATTTCGGTGCGGCGACCGCTGGGCTCTATTCGATTGCTTCACGGGTTTTAGGCGCACCAGTGACGCTGGTCGGCCAGGCGGTGGGGCAGGCGTTCTTCGCCAAAGCCGCAATCCTCAGCCGGAATCCCGCCCGCTTAAGCGACCTCACGGAACGTACTGGTCTGGCCATGCTGGCTCTCGGCTTGCCGATTTTCGGTCCAGTCGCGTTGGAGGGCCCGAATCTGTTCGGCGCTGTGCTTGGAGAGAAGTGGAGGACTGCGGGCGTCTTTGCGCAGATCTTATCGCCCTGGTTCCTGTTATGGCTGGTGTCGCGTCCGCTGAGTAATCTTCTGACGGTGCGGGAGTGGCAGGGAACAACCCTGACATACTCGGCGCTGGAGTGTGGAGTTCAGATGGCAGCTCTCTTCGTTGGCATCCGCTTGCACTCCGTGGTATTAACGATCACGCTTCTCGCTGGTGCTGCTAGCATCCTTGCGCTCGTGACCACAAACCGCTTCTTCCGGGCCGGGTATACCAGTGGCCTGCGCTTTTTGAAGCAGGCCTTCTCTCCGGTTCTCGTCGCGCTGAGTTGCCTGTCAGCGGCGGCGCTGATCGGAATCGGGCACGGGCTCACACCAGTTGTCATTAAGCTGTCGGTTTTCTTGATCTCTTACTTAGGCTTGGCATGGAAGCTCCGACTATTTGCAAGATTGCGGGCGGCATAGCAACTCAACCATCAGAATCAGGCGAAACCTTGGTGAAAGTCAGCCTGTTGGGGCAACCGTACTGGGTGGCCAGACTACAGAAGGTAATCGCGGACAATAGCATTCATCGGCTGCGCGTATCCGCGCTCGCCAAACCATCCCACCGTTTCCCGAAGCAAGCGCGAGACGCCGTGTGTGCAGACGTGTTGATGAGAGTCGGGTTCCGACCGGGCGCTTGCACGGCGCGTGGCCTGGCCTTTGATGCATTCTGGTCTGCTCTTCGGAAACTCAATCCCAGATGTGGCGTGGTCTATTACTGGCTTGGAACGGATGTGAGCCGAGCGGTGCGCGCTTGGCGGAATGGCCGAGTGCGCTGGAGTGTCTACCACGAAGCCTTACGGGATCGCCACATTGTGGATGCACCTTGGCTCGTCGACGAGCTCGCGGAACTGGGCATCGACGCAGCATTTATCCCTATCCCGCTGGTGGTGGACAACGTCGCTTCGCCTCCGTGCATGCCGCGGGATTTCACCGTTCTGACCTACATTCCGGATGACCGTCCCGAATTCTACGGAGCAAGCAGTGTATTCGAGGCGGCCCGGCACCTTCCCTCCGCAACGTTTCATGTCGTGGGGGGAAAGGGAACGTGGGTACCGCGCGAGTTACCAAATCTGCGGTTCCACGGCTGGCAAAAGGACATGAAGCCTTTTTACACAAACGCATCCGTCGTCGTTCGGATGATCGAACATGACGCGCTCGGGGGTACGGTTCAGGAGGGTTTGTTTTTTGCCAAGCACATCGTTTACACGTATCCGCTGCCGTTCACGAATACCGTGCCTTTCGGAGACGCTCCAGCGCTCATCGATGAGCTCACTGAACTCTTGACTATGAATGAGCGTGGACTGCTTGGCCCAAACCTCGAGGGTCAGGAGTATGCGCAGACCGTCTTCGATTTCCGAACACATGTCGAATCCTTAGTCGCGTTTCTGGAACAAGCAGGAGGCGTTGTCCCCCGGCGCCAACCAAACGGATCATGTCGTCAACTTCCGCAGTGATTAGCGAGTCTAATGGTTGCGCGGTGAACAAGCGACCAGCGGCAGGCACGCTGAAGTACCTCTGTTTCCAGGTAACACGCGAAGGCCAAGCGTCGCATGCACACGTTCATGAGATCATCGAAGGCCTGCGCAGCCTGGGGTGGAGCGTGGAATTGTTTGAGCCTCGCTTCGGCAACCGCGAAGCGCCGCCGGCGCTTTGGCGCAGGATGGGTGAGTTCGCAGCGGTCCAAATCAGGCTTTGGCGGGCGTTCCACGATGCTGACGCGCTGTACGTGCGCGCCAATATGCCCGCTCTGCCTTCCGTGATTTGGGCCAAGATTCACCACATTCCCACCGTCTTGGAACTGAATGGCTCTCACGATGACGCTCTGCTTGCCTATCCCCACCTGCGCCCGATCGCCTTTTGCTTGCGTTGGATGAACAGGACGTGCATGTCGCTCGCGGATGCTGTCATCACCGTCACACCACAACTTCGTGATTGGGTGCACAGTGAGATTGGAGAAAAGCCTGTCTACGTGATTCCAAATGGCGCCAATATAGACTTATTCCGGTCCGACGCACCATGCAAACTCACATTGCCCGCAAAATTCGTTGTTTTCTCCGGGGTACTTGCGCGCTGGCAGGGTATCGAAACTCTGGTCGAGGCCCTGGAGCATCCGGCATGGCCACCAGCCGTTCGGCTCGTGGTTGCGGGAGACGGAACGGAGCGCCAACGCATTACCGATGCGGCACAGCGCACTTCGCGCATTGTCTATCTGGGTAGGCAGCCTTACACCACCATCCCGGGTATCATCGCGCGCAGTCTGGCCGGAATTAGCCCTCAGAACACCGGCCTCGGGCGCTCACTGAAAGGAGGCCTGTCTCCGCTGAAGGTGTTCGAGACCTTGGCTTGCGGCGTCCCGGTAATCGTAACCGACTTTCCTGGTCAGGCCGATCTGGTGCGAAACTCCCGATGCGGGACCGTGATACCCGCCGAGGATCCTGGGGCGTTGGCGCGGGCAGTGGCATATATTTACGAACACCCAGAGCTATCCCGGGAAATGGGAGGGCGCGGCCGCGCGGCCGTTGAGCGAGAGCACAGTTGGCAGCACAACGCGCGAGCTACCGGCTGCGTGATCCGTATGGCCATTCGAAAGAGAAGCAGTCATGCGGGCTAGTGCTCACGTTTTGCTGTTGAGTGCAACGATTTACATGTTGCTGGCCGAGCGGCTGTTCCTGAAGCTGGCCACCGGGGGCAGCGGCATTTTGCCGATCCTGGATCTTTGGATTCCCCTGCTCGCGCTCATGCTCATGTTGTCCTCGGGCCGGAGCGCTTCCTTACGATTTCTGTCGAACCAAGGCTTCCGCGTCTATTGGCTTCCTTACATTCTGACGTCGGCGATGTTACCGGGGATTGCATTCTTCTTTGCCGACTACCCATTGCGGACGTTAATTGGTTATCCGAACAGTGTCCTGGCAATCTCGTTTCTCATGTTCGGGTCGTGGATCGCCTGCTCCAGGCAACCCGTATGGAACTTGACACGGAAATATCTGTTTGCGGCCATCCTGATAGAATGCATCGTCGCGACGGCTCAGTTTGCATATCTCAAGTCCCTAGTCTCATCGCCAATTCTCCGAGTTCTATACGATTGGGATATTGCGACTCAGTCAGCGTGGAGCGACCGATATATCCTGACGGCAAGGAGCATCGGCACCTTTGTTAATCCGAATGACCTCGGATTCTGGGCGGTGATGGCGTTCTGGGCGTCCGTGCTAATGCTCCAGAATTGGCAGCGTCACATCGCGGCTTATGCTGCTCTCGTGACTCTTCTGTTCAGCCAGTCACGCGGGTCCGTGCTGGCTTTGCTGGGCAGCATATCGATTTGGGTGCTGTATCTGGCGTTGTCTCGCGACACCGGACTTAAGAAGACGCGTGAAGCAGTTCTTGTGACCCTGCTCTTGTGTATTGCAATCTCGATCGGAGCCAGCATCGCCCTATCTCCAGAAGATCTGCAGGACCTGCCTGGCGCCGATCGCTTAAAAGCAGGACTTCTGTTTATCGTACAGGACACCGGAGCTGACGAAAACGCGGCTGGCAGAGTCGAGGCCTGGCAGCAGGCCGTCGAGTTCTACGGGGAACACCCACTTGGGACCATCGGGGAGCCCAAGCAGGTTTTCCCTTACGTGTTGGATAACGACTACGTCCGCCTGTTTCTGCAAGGGACTCCTCTCTATGTGCTCATCTTTGTTCTGCTCCTCTACGGTGGAATCCGATCTATTACATGGAGGGGTGCCTCCGGCCGGGCAATTGCCATGTTCTCGAGCGCCCTGGCAATCAACTCTCTGACTGCTCACCCTCTGTCCTACCCGGTCATGGCGTTGTATTGGATGACCGTCGCCCGTTATCTGGTTGAGTCCCGGAGCGGTGAAGTGCAGGCTGGCGCGGCACTGCGGTCGTTCTCGGAGCCGTGGGGAGGGCGTGAACAGCGACTGGTGCCTGGGGAAGTAATCCGATTCTCTACGAGCCCTTCCGGGCGCCTTGCGAACAGGTAGCCGATGCCAAGTCTGCTTTACGTCAGTACCGTTGGCGCTACCTGCCGGACTATCATCGCGCCTCTGGCTCGTCACTTTCACGCTCAGGGTTGGCGCGTTGATGGAATGGCCCATGGAATCAGCCGCGAGGAGTGCACGGAAGCGTTTGATCACGTCTGGGACGTCGATTGGTCTCGCAATCCCCTCGACCTGAAGAACGTCTTTTCGGTCCCTACCACTGTGAGGCAAGTGGTTGAGCTCGGAGCGTACGACTTGGTTCATGTACATACTCCCGTGGCTGCGTTTGTAGCGCGCTTTGCCCTGCGAGGAATTTCGTGCCGCCCGAAGGTGTTTTACACGGCGCACGGGTTTCATTTCTACCCAGGCGGACCCGCGATAAGGAACTGGATTTTTTCGAGGCTGGAAAAGCTGGCGGGCCGCTGGACTGATTATTTGGTCGTCATCAACCCGACAGACGAGGAGCAGGCCCGGCAACTTCATATTGTACCGGACGACCGGGTGTGCCTAATTCCAGGTAGCGGTATTGATACCGAGTACTTCAGTCCAGACAGCGTACCGGAGGCCGATGTTGAGGCCATCCGCCGCGAACTCGGACTGGGGAAAGAGGATCCACTCCTCACGATGATTGCTGAGTTCAATCCTGGCAAACGACACAGCGATGCCTTGCGCGCGTTCGCGCAGTCTGGCTGTACGACGGCGCATCTGGCATTCGCCGGCATCGGACCTCTGCTCCAATCCGTCAAGCGCCTGGCAGTTGGTCTTGGAGTCATAGATCGGGTGCACTTCCTTGGATACCGGCGGGATGTGAGAGCCCTGATCAGAGCTTCCTTGGCTACCATCCTGCCGTCGGAACGCGAGGGCCTGTCACGCGTGGTGACAGAGTCGATGAGCCTGGGAGTTCCAGTAATCGGGAGCAACGTGCGGGGCATTCGGGAGTTGCTGGCCAGCGATTCGGCTCTTGTCGTCCCGTTAGGCGATATCGCAGGCCTGGCCGGCGCGATCGGTGCGCAGCGGCAGGAGTCGATTGCCGCGGACGCGCTGTCGCTCGATCAGGCCGCCGCGATCGCGCGCGCCTGGTCGCTGGTCCACGGTTTCACCATGCTGC
>Ga0209517_10006765_pt1 | contig 13998 bp, 8 predicted proteins | sample PeaSoiMetSII2010_FD_187695 | JGI IMG/M metagenome (GOLD analysis project Ga0209517, IMG submission 187695) | Peat soil microbial communities from Weissenstadt, Germany - SII-2010 (SPAdes) (version 2) | ecosystem: Environmental > Terrestrial > Soil > Wetlands > Peat | place: Germany: Weissenstadt...
ACTTCGCCCGCCAGAAACTCACGCAACTCCGTGTCAGTGTGACGGACAAAGAATCGGCGCAGATTTTCACCCGGTTCGCGCTGCGCAAGATATCGCCGCAATAAGCGTTCGAGCGCATCGGGCACTTCCGTGGAAGCGCAGCGATATCCGACCGGGCGCGCTGTAGCCTGGTGAAAACCCGAGGCTCCGCCGACGCAGAAGTAGTAGGCATCAACCATGCGGTCGTGAACTTTGATTTTCTTGCCTTCAATGCCGATGTCGGCGATCCAGTGCTGTCCACAACTGTTGGGGCACCCGGTAACGTGCAACTTCAGATGCTGGTCGAAACCGGGCAACCGTTCTTCCAGTTCTTCCACCAGCCAGCGGGAAAAGCTCTTGGTTTCGGTGATGGCGAGCTTGCAGAATTCGGTGCCGCTGCAAGCCACTGTGCCGCGCCAGAATGCAGAGCCACCGACCTTCAGTCCGATCGCGTCGAATTCTTTCGCCAGCGGTTCCGCGTTGAGCGTGGGCACATTCACGACCAGCAGGTTCTGCATGTTGGTGGCACGCAACTCGCCGCCGGCATAGCGCTCGGCAAGATCCGCCGCCGCCTGCATCTGTTCCGCGGTAATCCGACCGCGCAGCGCCACCGCTCCAACGTAGGAGAGACCGGACTGCTTCTGCGCGTGGACGCCGACGTGGTCGCGGTAAACGTCGTCGGGCGGATGCTCTTCGACCGCGGGATCGAGTTGAAATCCGATGCGATCTTGCAGTTCGCTGAGAAAGCGGTCGGCGGTCCATCCGTGGCGCAAGAATAGAAATTTCAGCCGAGCACGCTCGCGGTGTTCGCGCAACACGTCGGAATCACGGAACAATTCGACAACTCCCTTGACCACGGGCAGAACCTGATTCCAGCGAACGAACGCATTCAGGCGCGCACCGAGATAAGGTTCGGTTGAAAGCCCGCCGGCGACTCGCAAGGAGAAACCCACCTCAGGCGTTCCGCGGACCATGCGGGTCAGTGCAGTCAGGCCGATGTCATTGATTTCGGGGTAGGGGCACCACACGCGGCACCCAGTGATCGAGATTTTGAATTTGCGTGGCAGGTTGTAGAACTCAGCATTCCCCGCCAACAGGCGCGATGCTTCAAGTACCAACGGCGACGCGTCGACGACTTCGTCTGCATCGACGCCTGCGACGGGGCACCCAGTCACGTTGCGCACGACATCGCCGCAAGCTCCGGTTGTGTTGAGTCCGACCTGCCAGAGTCCGTCGAGCACTTCCGGCAGCGACTCGATGGTGACCCAATGCAGCTGAATATTCTGGCGTACGGTGAGGTCGGCGATTCCGTTGGCGTGGCGGCGAGTGAGGTCGGCGATGGCGCGCAATTGATGAGAGGTCAGGATGCCGTTGGGGATGCGGATGCGCACCATAAAACGCTGCAGAGCACGGCCAACGCCACCCTGGCCACCGGTTACGCCAGCGCCGTCTCCCTGTGTGTACACACCCCACCACCGAAAATAGGTTCCAATCCATTCGGGGGGGATGGAATCGAATCCTTCGCGAGCGAAGCGCCGGATTTCTTCTAACCCATCCCATGGGTTCGCGGCCCGCTTCAAGCGCTCGACCCGCTGTGCTGTCGTCTCTTTTTTTGTGTGAGCCATTGGTTGCCGTTTGTCCGGAAAATAAAAACCCACCGCCAGGTTCGTCTGGCGATGGGTTGATGAGTGCCTGAGTTAAGAAAGAATTCTTAGGTCAGCAGCCTCCCCGCGCCAGTGCACACGCATGCACAACAACAACAAGTGCAGCAGCACACCACGCGAAGATTTCGGCTATCCGACATTAGAGTCTGAATTCTAAGTTGAGCGGCCCGCGCCGTCAACAACCTTACGTAACGCCTTGGATTCATAATTTGGATGGAAGGAATCAGAATTTTTGCAAGCTTTCACGCAAGCTGCATGAGAGGACTGTAGAATCAGCGACTTAGGCATCCGAACAATTGTTGAGTGATAATCTCTGTTTGTTCGCGAGGCCGCTGTCGCGGTCTGAACTGGTTGGGAAAGGTGGGCTTTCGATGAAGCGTTCCGTTGTCTTTTTAATACTCGTAATTCCGCTAGGTGCCGCCTTTGCAGTTTCCCAGAATTCCGGCGCCCCTGATCCTTACAAACCGACGCTCGACCGACTCGAGGCACTCACCCGTCAGGATGAGACCGAATGGCGACTTCACGCCGACGTTCCGCATCCTGAAGATCCGGGATTGAATGACTCCGGCTGGGGCACGCTGACGGTGAAGAATGTCTCGGGGCCGAGCGGGAATGTGAACGAGGAGCATTGGACGGGAACCCGTGTGTTCCGCCGCTGGATTGAGGTTCCCGAGAAGATCAATGGCTACGCGACGCGAGGCTCGCGGGTGTCGCTTGACCTGCGATTTCGTAGTCCGCAGAGCTTGAGGATCACTGTTTTCTCGAACGGTGCGATTCTCGATCGGGGCAGCGACGACGATATTCTGCCCGTGCTTCTGACCGAGAACGCGCAGCCGGGACAAAAGTTTCTGGTTGCAGCCAGAGTGGTTGCGGCAGACGACGCGCAATCCGAATTCTTTCACAGCGAGCTCACGATCGAGCCGCACGCGCGCCCGGACCCGGCGTTTCTGCGAATGGAGTTGCTCGCCGCACGCCCCATCATCACAGCCTATGAAGAAGGAAGAGTGGAGCGCCAACAACAACTGGATGCAGCGCTCAAGGCGATTGACTTCTCGCCGCTCGAAAAAAGTGATCAGGCCGGCTTCGATGCCTCGCTCAAAGCCGCACACGCCAAGCTGGAGGTGCTCAAGCCCTGGCTGCAGCAGTTCAACATCCGCATCGTGGGCAATTCGCACATCGATATGGCATGGCTGTGGCCGTGGACCGAGACCGTGGAGGTGGTGCGCAACACCTTCCAGAGCGTGCTTGACCTGATGCGCGAGTATCCGGATTTCAAGTTCACGATGTCATCCGCGCGAACCTATGAGTGGATGCAAGAAAAATATCCCGACCTCTTCCAGCAGATCGGGCAGCGCGTCAAAGAAGGCAGGTGGGAGATTATCGGCGGCATGTGGGTCGAGCCAGATCTCAATATGCCGGATGGCGAGTCGCTGGTCCGGCAGATTCTGGTGGGCAAGCGCTACTTTCAGAAGAATTTTGGCGTGGACGTGAAGATCGGATGGAATCCGGATTCGTTTGGATACAACTACCAGCTGCCGCAGATTTACAAAAAGTCGGGCATGGATTATTTCGTCACCCAGAAGCTGCTCTGGGCGCATGAGTTCACAACTTTCCCCTACAAGCTCTTCTGGTGGCAGGCGCCCGACGGCAGCCGTCTGCTTACGTATTTCCCGCATGACTACGCCGGCGGGATCGATGCCGAGCCGCTCGCGACCGACCTCTCGATCTGGATGCCGTCGATTTACGGCAAGAGCCTTCCCGAGAAACCTGAAATGATGCACCTCTACGGCGTGGGTGACCATGGCGGCGGGCCCACTCGCATCATGCTCGATCACGCGGACCAACTGCGGGCGCAGGACGCGGTCTATCCGAAACTTGAGTTTAGTTTCGCGCGCGACTTCTTCAGTGATCTGGAGAAGAAGCTCCCCAGCATGCAGGTTCCGACCTGGGATGGCGAACTCTACTTCGCGTATCACCGCGGAGTCTTCACGACGCAAGCCGAAACCAAACGCAGAATACGCCGCGCTGAGGAGTCGGTCCTTAACGCTGAAAAGTTTGCTGCGCTGGCTCTGCTCTTCGGGCGGCCTTACCCACATGACGGCATGGAGCAGACCTGGAAGAATCTGCTGTTCGACCACTTCCACGACATCATGCCGGGCTCCGGGATTGCGGTGAACTATCTGGACGCCAAACGGAATCTGGAGAACGTGGATCGAGCCGCGAACGACGTCACCATGGGCTCGCTGCGCGAGATTGCTACGCACATCAACACGCAAGGAGAGGGAGTGCCGGTACTGATCTTCAATTCCCTCTCGTGGGCGCGAACTGAAGTGGTTGAGGTTGAGGCGCAACTGCCCGCACCGGCGCGGCAGATCGAGGTTGTGGACTCGACTGGAAAACTGGCGGAAGCGCAGTTGCAGTACCTCGATCCGGACACGCACCGGGCAAGATTCTTGTTGCTGTCGCAGACGCCGTCTTTGGGTTATCAAACGTATTTCGTGCGCCCTGCGACTACGCCACCTACGGTTCATTCGAGGTTGAAAGCTTCCGTCGACGCGCTGGAAAACGAGTTCCTGCGCGTGAAGATCGACCCGCAAACCGGCTGCATGACGAGTCTGTTTGACAAGCGGACCAACACGGAAGCTCTCGCTCCAGCGGAAACCGAGACAGGCGGACCTAAAGCTTCAACCTGCGGGAACCTGCTGCAGACCTTCGTCGACAAGCCCAAGCAGTGGGACGCTTGGAATATCGACGCGGACTTCGAGAAGCAGCACTGGGATCTGGACAAAGCCGATGAAGTGAAGCTCACGGAAAGCGGGCCTCTGCGAGCGGTCATCAAGGTCAAGAATCATTTTCAGAATTCGACTTTCGTCCAAGACATCATCGTGTACGCGGGCGTACCGCGCGTCGATGTGAAGATGATGGTGGAATGGCACGAGAAACACATCCTGCTGAAAGTGACATTCCCGCTCAGCGCCCACAGTGATAAAGCGGCGTTCGAGATTCCTTTCGGTTCGGTGGAGCGTCCCACCACTCGCAACACTCCAGCGGAGATGGCGCAGTTTGAAGTTCCTGCACAGCGCTGGGCCGACATCTCGGACGTGAAGCACGGATTCAGCCTGCTGAACGATTGCAAATATGGGTACGATGCGAAAGGAAACGTGCTGCGCCTGTCACTACTGCGGTCACCGGAGTGGCCCGATCCTCATGCCGATGAGGGCCATCATGAGTTCACCTACTCGCTGTATCCCCACGGCGGCGGCTGGAAGGATGCGCTGACCGTTCGCCGCGGGTATGAACTGAACTACAAGTTGATTCCGCTGCCGTTCGGAAAACATCAGGGCTCGCTCGCGCCCGAGCATTCCTTCGTACAGGCGCAGCCCGACAACGTCATCGTGACGGCACTGAAGAGAGCCGAGGACGAGAACGCGCTGGTTCTGCGATTCTACGAATGGGCGGGAAAAGAGGGCGAGGTTACAATTCAACTTCCTCCAGGAGCAGAGTCGGCAATGGAAATCAATCTAATGGAAAGAGCTGACGGCAACGTGTCCGTGCACAACGGCGCGGTCAGCGTGCACACCAAGCCGTACGAGATTAAGACCATCAAGGTGCAGTTTTCGAGCCTGCCTCGGATGACGACGACGACGGCGACGGGCAAACATGACTGAATTAAAGGATAGGGCTCCAGTTCTCGGCGTCGATGTTGGAGGCACAAAAGTCGCCGTGGGGCTGGTGGACCACGACGGCAAGATACTCGCGCAGGGCCGCAGGCCCATGGTGGCCAATGGCACGGCTGAGGCCGGTCTCGAGGCAGTCGCGGGCGCGATTGATTCGTTGGCATCCTCGGTGCCCGGCGGAATTCACAGTATAGGGATCTGTGCTCCCGGCCCGCTCGACCCGAAGTCGGGAGTGGTTCTCAATCCCCCGAATCTTCCCTGCTGGCGGAACTTTTCGCTGGCCGAGAAAATCAGGTCGATGTACCGCGTCCCCGTCAGAGTGGACAACGACGCCAACGCCGCCGCGCTGGCAGAAACGCGGTGGGGCTCAGCGCGCGGTTACCGATACGTTTTCTATGCCACGATTGGAACCGGCATCGGAACCGGCATCGTGTTCGACGGCCGCATCTACCACGGCAATACTGGTTCGGCGGGCGAAGGGGGCCATGTAAGCATCGACTATCGTGGGCCGCTCTGCAGTTGCGGCAAACGGGGATGCATTGAAATCCTGGCCGCGGGACCGGCGATTGGCGCACGCGCACGAAGCAAACTCGGTGCGGGTTCTTCTCGCTCGTTGATTCTCGAACTGGCCAAGGGAAATGTTTCCGCCGTCACTAGTGAATTGGTGGGTCAGGCTTATGCCGCTGGCGATCCGTTGGCGCGAGAAATTCTTCAAGAGACCGTCGAGGTCTTGACTCCCTGGCTGGGCAACATAGTTGATCTACTCGATCCCGACGTGCTGGTCATGGGCGGTGGCGTAGCGGCGATGCTGAAACCATTCTTCGATGAAATTAAGAACGGCCTTCCGGGCTGGTGCGTGAATCCTCGCGCCTCCGAAATTCCGTTGTTGATGGCCCACTACGGGGCCGACGCGGGAATTGCCGGGGGTGCGGCATTGTGCGCCGAGGATCTTCATTAATGAAGTAAACTCGACCTCGCACAGCAAAAGGACTTTCGAATATTCTTCTCGCAACATTTCCATCGATTGGATGTCGCGCGCGCTCGACGCTTCAGAAACAGAAAAGGCGATCTCACGGGGAGATCGCCTTCCGCATTCCGGATTTGGTTAGAGCGGCTGGACGTTCTCAGCCTGCCAGCCCTTGGGCCCCTTGGTCACGTCGAATTGCACTGTCTGGCCCTCCTGCAGGCTCTTGAAGCCGCCCGCCTGGATCGCTGAGAAGTGCACGAATACATCTTCGCCATTCTGGCGGCTGATAAAGCCATAGCCCTTGGCGTCATTGAACCACTTTACTGTTCCTTGTTCTGCCATGTTGATACTGGTGTTCCTTTCAATCGATTTACGCTGGAGAGATTCGGTGTTACTGCAGGCAGGTGCAGGCTGATTAGGCGAGAACTGCTTACGACCGATTCGGTCTAACGCACAGAGTGATGCTACGCTGGCGGCCACAGGTTAGCAAGTGAATTGCGGCGACGGGACGAACACAACTGCCTCTCACCTTGAGAATCCGCCGCTGGTGGAACCGCCGCTTTCCTGCGTAGCCTTGGACTCTCGACTTTCTAGTTCCGCCTGACGTAGTACCGTGGCTTCCGCGGGATCGGTTCCCGCCTTCAGGGTGGTCTTTTCGAGGAAGTAGCGCCAGCCCTCATGCCGGTCCGCTGAACTTTGTCCGCTCTCGAAGTTCTTCAAGACAGTCTCTGCGTTCAGTCGTCCCTTGACGACCTCAACCACTCCCGCGGACTCATAGGTGCGGACGTTATGGCGGATTACAACGTAAGAAGCTCTTGCTTCGTCGTGTGTCAGATGTTCTCCCTTGTCACCGCAAACAAGACTCTACTCTGAGAGTAAGCGCGAAGGCGGCGATTAGCAAGCCGATTGCTCTTGGTCGGACTTCAGACCTCAGACCTCGGACCTTGGAACTCAGCCTCCTGAGGGGTTGAGGTCTGAGGTCTGAGGTCCGCTTGCAGATTCCGATTTGTATTCTTGACAACCCTGAATCTGTATGTTACATCTTGTAACGCTACAATGACTAACACAAGCAAAGCACGTCTAAAGAACATGGGTCAGGTCGAGCAGATGGTGATGGATTACATCTGGACGCATGGTCCGTCGTCGTCCGAAGCCTGCCGGGAAGGGCTGGCTGCATCCCGCCCGATGAAGGATTCCACAATTCGTACGGTTCTGCGCCGCCTGGAAGAAAAAGGTTACCTCACCCACGAGACTGAAGGCCGGACGTTCATCTACCAGGCATCGGATGCACGCCAGAACGTCGCCGTACGGGCGGTGAAGGCCATCATCGACCGCTTCTGCGGCGGGTCCGCCGAACAGTTGGTGCTCGGCATGGTGGATAACGCCGTACTCAACCGCAAGCAATTGGAACGCCTGGCCCGCAAGATCGCCGAAAAAACGGTGGCCGGCAAGAAGGAAGGACAGCCATGACGCTCATCGCCGCCGCTCCAGCGTCCACAAGTGTTCTCGCATTGCTCGCGATTTCTGCCATGCGCGCCCTGGCCCTGAGCAGCGTTGCGGGGTTCGGGTTGGCGGCCTTCCGCGTGAAGACCACTGCAGTGCGTCTGTTCACGTGGACCGCGGTGCTCTACGCCGCTCTCGCCATGCCCTTGCTGCAATGGATGCTGCCGGCGGTTCATGTTCCCACGCCAGCGCTTTTTCAGATCGGAGCAGCGCAGCCTCCGGCCTCCTCTCCGGATTCGGCGCCGATGGGCAAGGTTCTTCTCGCCCACAAAGCAGCAGTTAAACCGGCGTCGTCCGCCGGGAACATCAGCAAGGCGGTGCCTTCGTCGCATTTGGGCCCTAAGGTGCTCCCGCGCAACGATGCGCCCCGCATGGTCGTGGCGCCCGCAGAGTCCGGTTCGATTCTGTCTTCGATTCCCTGGATCTCTGCTCGGTGGACCACAGTCGCGGCTGGAATTTATCTTGGCGTCGCCTTCTTTCTTCTCGTTCGCTTCTTCGTGGGCCTCGTTTTTGGCTACCGGTTGCTGCGCGCGTCGCAAGAGATTGACGAACCGAGCCTAGCCCATAGGCTGGCTTCCAGGGCGTACGCCTCGGGACTGCGCTCCACTCCGCGGGCTGCCGAATCTGAATTCATTTCGGTGCCACTCACGATGAGCGTTCTGCGCCCCACGATTCTTCTGCCGGTGGGATGGCGGGAGTGGGACGATGCCAAGCTCGATGCCGTGGTGGCGCACGAGGTGTCGCATGTCGCGCGTCGCGACGCTCTCACGCAGCGTCTGTCGCTTCTGCATCGTGCTATTTTCTGGTTCAGCCCGCTTGCCTGGTGGCTCGACCGCTGTCTCGCCGACCTTGCCGAGCAAGCCAGCGACGAGGCCGCGTTGACCTGTGGAGCCGATTGTAGAGATTACGCCAGGACGTTGCTGGGATTCTTCGAAGCCTTGCAGGCCGCGCCCGGGCGGGTGCGGTGGCAGGGCGTTGCAATGGCCAAGGCGGGTCAGGCAGAAAAAAGACTCGAAAGAATCCTCTCCTGGAAAGGATCTGTTGCCATGCGTATCAAGAAGTCGATTGCCGTTGTGGTCCTCGCACTCGCGGTTCCCGTCGTCTATCTCGCTGCTTCTGTGCACGCAGCCAACAACGCCACCGCACCGCAGCATGTACCCTTTGTGCAGGAGCAGACGCCGCCACCGGCTGCGCGTCCCGTTCCCAAGGTTCCACCCAGCGACGCGCCCGAGCCCGCTTTGGCCCCGACGTCGGACGCGGCTCCTCCGCCACAATCGGCTCCCCGACCCGAGTTTGCTCCTCTCGCGCCCGTGGTGGCTGTTGCCCCTGTGGCCGGCGCACTGGGTTATGCGCCGGTGCCTCCGGTGGCTCCAGTTGCGCCACTCGCGCGGCGTGGTCAATCCACCCACTCAGGATCATCCTCCGGCCGCGGCTATTCTTATGCCTATGGCTATGACGACGAACAGCGCTTCGTCATTGTCACTGGCAAATCCGACTCCCTCACCATGTCTGGCTCAACAGAAGATGCCAGGCACGTCGAGAAACTCCGGAAAACGATCCCGGGAGATTTTATCTGGTTTCAGCGCGACGAAAAGTCCTACGTCATTCGCGATCAGGCCACGATTGATCGCGCGCGCAAGCTCTGGGCTCCGCAAGAAGAACTTGGTAAGAAACAGGAAGAGCTCGGAAAGCAGCAGGAAGCCCTGGGCAAACAGCAGGAAGAACTGGGCGCGCAGATGGAGAAGATTCACGTGAACGTCCCGGACATGACGGCTGAGCTCGACAAACTTAAAGCGGAATTGAAGAAACTGAGCTCCGGAGCCACCGTGGAGCAGGTGGGCCACATTCAGGAAGAGATTGGGGAACTGCAGAGCAAGATCGGTGAAATCCAGTCCCATGCTGGCGATCAGCAAGGAAGGCTGGGCGAGCAGATGGGCGCCCTTGGCGAGAAGCAAGGAAAACTCGGCGAACTGCAGGGCGAACTCGGCCGCCAGCAGGGTGACCTGGCGGAAGAAGCTTCCCGCCAGATGAAACAGTTGCTCGATGATGCGATTGCGAAAGGTCTCGCCCAACCCGAACTGTAAGCGGGACGGGATCGAGTGAACGCAATTAGAGGAGTCCGCCTTCCGATGACGCCTGCTGGGCACGTGGAAGCACCAGTCGGGCCTGGCAGCCTTTCTGGTCCTTGCGGTTCAGAAGTTCAATCGATCCTCCGTGGGCCTCGGCAATCTGCCGCGAAAGCACCAGGCCGATTCCGCTGCCCGAAGGCTTGGTCGTGTAGAAGGGGACGAACACGTTGGCGGGATTGCCCAGCCCCGGCCCATTGTCTTCGATGGTGAGAACCAGATCGTTCTCGGCGAGTTCCCACCGCACTACCACCAGTGGTTCTGGCGCCGTCACCGAGGGGCTTGCCGTTGCATTCTGAGCGATGGTCGATGGCCGTGGTTCGAGCGCAGCCTCAACGGCATTCCGCGTCAGGTTGATCAGCATTTGTTCGAGCTGATCCGGATCAACCATTAGCTCCACTGGCGGACTGGGAAGCACCTGCACCGGCAAACCGGCCTCGAGAGCTGCCACGCGCTGAACAATTTGTGAAAGCAGGGTCTTGCGCATGATGGGCGGAGGCATCTGCGCAAGCCTCCGGTACGCTTGCAGGAAACGATTGAGCGAGTCGGCCCGGCCTTCGATGATGGAGAGCCCGCGTTCAAAATCCTCGCGTCCATCAGAATCCAGCGCCCCATTCGACATCTGTGCACGTAGGCTGCCGGCAATTGATTTAATGGGCGTGAGCGAGTTGTTCAGTTCGTGGCCCAGCACGCGGATCAGGCGTTGCCAGGCACCCCGTTCTTCTTCGCGCAGGGCACGGCTCACGTCCGACAGAACGACCAGCGTGTGCGGCACACCTTTCTGACGAAATCTACTACGCCGCACCAGCCAACGCGCGTTCGGGCCCTGGAAAGGCAGCGGGACTACTGTCTCGCTCTCTGCGTTCATGCAGGCATCGAGTCCGATCTCTTTTGCGGTAAGTCCAAGCAGCCTCACGGAAGGCTGCTGCAGCAGGCGTTCTCCGGCCGAATTTACCAGCCGGAGAATCTGGTCCGGGTCAAAAGTGAAGAGCGGGACCTCGATCTCCTCGACCACACGGCTCAACAGAGCATTGGCTTCAATCGCACGAATCCGCTGGTCTGCGAGCAGATCGGCTAAAGCATTCACTTCGATGGAAAGTTCCCCGAGAGCGTCATCGGTGGCGGCGCCCCGCGCCCGGAACGAGTAGTCTTCCTCGCGCAAGGCGGCGATCACATTGGCCAGAGTCTGCAAGGGCCGCGTGGCCTGCTCCTGAAGCGCCATGGCCAGCAGCCACCACACGAACAATTCGGCGAACATCAGCGCCAGCTTTGACTCCAGCGTCCAGGGTTGCAACCAGATGACGATGCCGCTGACCAGCAGTCCGGGAAGCGCCACCAGCAGCGCGAACAGATTTACGCGCCGCTCATACAAGAGGCGAACCCGCTTTCGTGGAGGCTTGCGCGCGCCGGGATTGGGAGTCCCCTGCGGGCTAGAGCCCATACTTCTCCATTCGCCGGTAGAGGGCTCCGCGGCTGAGCCCCAGGGTCTCGGCCGCCTGACTCACATTCCCCTGGGATCGCTGCAGAGCCTTGCGGATCAGAATGGCCTCCACGGATTCGAGGCTCAGCTCTTCGAGATTCTGGCTTTGCGGCCGAAGCATGTCCAATCCCAGATCTGCGCGCTGGATCTCGTTGCCCCGGCACATCAGGACTGCGCGCTCGAGCGTGTGTTCCAGTTCGCGCACGTTGCCCGGCCAGGAGTATTGCATCAGCAGTTGCAGAGCAGGAGCCTCGAACCCCTGTATAGGCCGCCGGTAACGCGATGCGTAGCGCGTGAGAAAGTGCAGGGCGAGCGCCGGAATATCCTCCCGGCGTTCGCGCAATGGCGGCACGTGGATCTCGACCGTATTCAACCGGAATAACAAGTCCTCGCGAAACTGACCAGAAGAGCAGGCGACCCGAAGATCGGTGTTCGTGGCGGAAACTACCCGCACGTCCACGCGCACTGAACGGGACGAGCCGACCCGCTCGATCTCGCCGGCCTCCAACACCCGCAGCAGCTTCGCCTGCTGACGAAGAGGTACATTGCCAATTTCGTCGAGGAAAATGGTGCCACCGTCCGCCAGCTCAAAGCGTCCGATGCGGTCGGAACGAGCGTCGGTGAACGCACCTTTCACATGCCCAAAGAGTTCACTCTCAAACAGCGCTTCGGGCACGGCGCCGGTGTTCACCGAGACCATGAGGCGCGACGCCCGCCGGGAGACCGCGTGCAGCGTGCGCGCCACTACTTCTTTTCCTGTCCCATGCTCACCGGTGATCAGGACATTCGCATCGGATGGTCCAACGCGGGTAATCGCCTCCAGGACGGACTGCATGACCGGGGCCGTGGCAATGAATTCGGGCCGTCCATCGGCCTGCAACAGGCGATTCTGGGCCGCAAGCCGCTCGGCGCGCTGCAATGCCCGGCGCAATTCAACCTGGACGCGCAGGATCGCGAGCAACCGCTCATTCTCCCAGGGCTTCTGGATGAAGTCCCGGGCTCCGCGGCGCATTGCCTCGACGGCCAGTTGAATATTGGCCCAGGCGGTCATGACAATGACGGGAGTGTTGTTGTCGAGGCCAACAATTTCAGAAAGCAGGTCGAGTCCCTCTTGTCCGGACGTGGTATCCCGCGTGTAATTCAAGTCGATGAGCAAGGCATCATAGGTTCCTGAGGCCAGCGCTTCTCGAACCAGTGCCGGGGATTTCGCGGTTTCAACATCGTATCCCTGGGGGCGCAGCAGGAGTTCGAGGGCTTCGAGGACATGCTGCTGGTCGTCGGCCGCCAGAACGCGCGGACGGTCGTGGCTGGCCTTCGCCGGGCTCGCGGCGGTAGGTGCTGCAGGTTTGGCGGAAGTCGGCATGATGAATTATTGACTCGCGGCGCTGATCGTATCACCAACCGTGCCGTTCACGGCATTCTGAAGCTGGATGCCATTATGTTCCAAAGTCGCCCCGGTTGCCCGATCAAGTTCGACTTTTGCTTTTTCAAAGACGGTCATCGCGGTGACCAGATCCAGCTCAGCCAGGGCAAGATCGCGCTGGGCGGAAAGAGTTTGATAGCTTGATCCCGCACCCAGGTCCTGCTCTTTCTTGGTGATGTCAAAAGTACGCTGCGCAAGATCGCGGGCTTTGCGGGCAGCCTGAACCCGGGCACCGGTTTGTTCGACCGAATACTGCGCGTTGCGGACCTCGATGCGAACCTGCTTCTTCAGTTGCTCCAAACGCAATTCGGCTTGCCGGTATTCGAGCTCAGATCGATACTGGTCGGCTTTCGCGACGCGATTCCGCAGCGGGATATTCAGGTTCAGTCCAACATAGTAATCGGGGGATGAATTGTTGAACGTGTTGGTGAGTGCTCCACTGAAATCGCCTGGCACGTTTGTCGTGCAACTGGGGCAACGCGGATTGAGCGGGCCCGCCAAGCCCGCGCCGGAATAGAAACCAACCAGCGAAAGCGATGGCAACAAGGCATTGCGGGCGGCACTACGGCTGATCTGGCGGTTCACCAGATCGACGTCGGACTCCGCGAGTTCGGGTCGGCCCTTCAGCGCCGCCGCGGTCAGATCCTGGATCGACTGGCTGGCTTGCGGCTGCGCACTCTCCGTTCGATCCGTGGGAACAACCGGAATTGCCTCAAGAACTGGATCATCCAAACTCTTCGTGATCGCATTCTTCATGAGCGTCTCCTGGAATTGGAGACTGGTACGGGCCACGGTCAATTCCTGGTCGCGCCGCGAAACCTCTGCCTCGGCCCGCAGCACATCCATCTCTGGAATGCTTTGCAGCTGCAGCTGCTTGCGGGCATTCTCGAGGGTCTGCTGGGCAAACGCTGAGGATTGTTCGGTCACCTGCGTCTGCTCGTACGCACCTAACAGATCCCAGTACATATTCTCAATCTGGGTGACAGTGGCAATCACCTGGTCTTTGAAAGCGATGTCGGAAATCTTCTTGTTGTTTCTGGCGATTCGCAAATATCGCAGGTTGGGCCCGAAGCCGAATCCCGCCAGCAGCTCCTGCTGAATGGCAAAGCGGAAGGCCGAGGTAAGTGTCGGAGACAAGGT
>Ga0209517_10006766_pt1 | contig 13998 bp, 14 predicted proteins | sample PeaSoiMetSII2010_FD_187695 | JGI IMG/M metagenome (GOLD analysis project Ga0209517, IMG submission 187695) | Peat soil microbial communities from Weissenstadt, Germany - SII-2010 (SPAdes) (version 2) | ecosystem: Environmental > Terrestrial > Soil > Wetlands > Peat | place: Germany...
CAGCTGCGTGACGATTGCGATCGCCCCCGGCGCTGCGACGCTCACCACGACCGCGTACTCGCCCGACGTGGTGACGCTGGTGATAGGCGTGAACAACACCTTCCAAGTCCTCAACAACGACTCGCAGAGCGGGGGGGTCTTCCACTCCTTGACCGCGGACTCGTGCGCGCAATCTGGTCAGCCCTGCCCGTTCGACACGCAAGTGATTGCATTCGGGACGACCAAGGGACCTTTCACACTGACCACTCCTGGCACCTACGCCTACTACTGCGTGGTGCACCCCACAACCATGGTCGGCAAGATAATCGTGCTGGCCGGGGCGGGCGGCAGCGCGGGCTCGGCCTCCTCCACCACTTCAAGCACCACCGCGTCCCAGAGCAGCGCGGCGCCGGCGAACGGGTTTGCGATCTCGATTCTGAAGGGCGCCTCATCCGACCAGTCGTCGCCCGGGTTCGGCCCTGACACCGCGACGGTCGTGGTGGGGGTGAACAACACCATCACGTGGACCAACGACGACGTGGCCGCTCACACCGTGACCTTCACGACCGTGCCAAGCGGGGCCGGGACATCCAACTCCGACATCATGGGACCCAACGGCATCTTCACGCAGACGCTGACCGTCCCAGGGACGTACCACTACATCTGCAGCCTGCACAGCTGGATGAAAGGCACGATAATCGTCAAGTCGGGCTAGGGCTTCGAACCCACGGTCGACGCAGACCTTGCAAGCAACTTCGCGAGCCTGACGGGCTCGGGGACGCCCCCCTGGAGCGTGAACGAGTCGAGGACGCTCTTCGAATCCTGGTCGCTTATCCCTGCGTTCCTGACGAACGCCTTGTAGCGAGTGTGCAAGAGAACGGCAGTGCGCCCCCCGAGCTTCTTGTAGCGCTCGACCCGCTCTTCCGGATCCTTGAAGTGCCGCCTTATCGCATCCTCGATGCCCTTCGACTCGTTGTAGGTGAGGCAGACGACGGGCAGCCCTGACTTCTTCGCCACCTCGTCGACGTCGATGATGTTGTAGCGGCTGACGATGCAGCCGGCGAGCATGATGAGGTTGACGTCTCCCCGCTTAAGCTTCCGATACATCCCGAGCACGGCGCGGGTCGCGTCCTCTCCGCCAACGGTCGCCGCCCCGAAGACGAAGCCGTCGACCACGAGGTCTGTGCGCACGACGACCCCTGCGAGTGTGGATTTCTTCGCCGTGGGGCGGAAGCTCTCGGCTATGCCTAGCGCTCTGATTGCCTTCTTTCCGGGGTGGAGGACCATTCTCTAAGGACCGAGGGACCCGCTGAGCCGAAATCTAGCTTTAATACCATCCGCCCGTCCGAACGAATGGCGTCTATGAAGTAACAGAGTTACGGATACATAATATGACCTGAAGGCATTTGACTGAGACGCCAACGCTACCTTCTGCGGTCAGCCTACGACGAACGAGAAGCTGTCGTCGAAAGGGTTTACTGACGCCAGGAACTCCTTCAACCCGTGAAGGGGGACGACGGGGACGCCGCTCAGGACCTTGACCTGGCTGTCCAGGACAGTCAGGAGGACGGGGAGGTACGCCTTGCCTCGAGCTGCAATTGCCTTCTCCATCAGCATCCTCGTCCTTTCGGCCTGAGCCAACGCCGCAGGCTCGAGGCTCGCGGGCCCTGCGCCTCTCCGCCAGTTCTTGCAGTCTATCGCGAGGACAAGAGAGGGCGACTCCGCCACGATGTCTATCTGGCGGGTCGGCTTACGCAGTCTGACGTTCTTCCTGACCTGGTATCCAGAGGCGGCGACGACCATCGCGCAGAAGTCTTCAAAGTCGCCCCAACTGAGAGACCTCGCCGCGAGGTCGAGGTCTCCGCCGAGCCGGGCGAGGGCGACCGCGGCGAGGACGCTCCTCGGCGCGGAAGGAGCGAGCTCAAGTTCCGCCATGACCTCCAGCAGGGCGCGGTCTGCCGCCTTCTTGGAGCCCAGCCTTGACGCAAGTAGGGCCTCGGCGGTCACTGCCTCGGGAACGGGGATGTCAATCGTCCGTAACTTGTGGACTGCGAACCTGCGCCTCTTCACTCCAGCCCCTCCCCTAGCTTTCTAGAAAAGGAAGAAGGGCGCGGCTGTCCGCCGCGCCACTTGGGACCGCCCTCCTACTTTCTTCGTCTCATGAACGCAGCGGCGACCACTACCAGCACGATGACTACCACCGCCGCACCGACGTAGAGGGTGTAGTTCGTGCCGCTGGAACTGGTCGTCGACGTCGAGCTCGTGGAGGTCGAGGCTAATGAGGAGGTCGAGCTGGAGACTGTCGCCGCGCTGACGACGACCGACGTCACCAAGGGCTTGATGAGCTTGGAAGTCGATGAGCTGGCGAGGATGTTAAGGATGTAGGAACCCGGCTTGATCGTGCTCGGCACGGTCAGGGTCGCCTGCCCGTTAGAGCCGGTCGTGCTGGAGTTGCTGTAGACTATCGCGCCTCCGCTCAGGAAGATGTAGGCCACCGTGGCGCCGCCTGCAGGGCTCGACTGAGTCGGGGCGCCGTCAGGCGTCTGGACCGTCGTCACCGTTATGGAGCTTCCGGGGCTCACGACAGGCGGGATCGTGGCCTGTGGGCTCAGCACCACAGCCGGAGCGAAGAGGTTGGGGTCCGCCTGGGACCCTGCGGCGAAGAGCGGGTTCGGCTTCATCACGAGGAACGCCGGGGAACTGGAGGAGGAGTACTGGGAGATGTAGAACGGCCCGTCGCTGATGACGGCGACACCGTTCGTGTTGATGAAGTTGACCGCCGCGGTGTAGCCTGCCGAGGCGGTGGAGGCCGTGACCCAGCTCTGCCCGGTCATCGACTGCAACTGGGCGAGCTCTGGAGGGATGGTCGACCCTGCCGCGGTGAGCGCCGCCTTTACGTTAGCGACGTCGGTCGGGTTGAGGAGGTTCAGCCAGTCCACCTTGTTCGCAGTGGCCGTCGCCGTAGACCAGGCTGCCTGGCCGCCCCCGACCACCTGGTTCATCGCGTAGTAGACCTCCCAAGGCGTCATGCCGAGGCCGTTCGTGTAGCCCGAGTAGCCGAGGGGGGAGAGAACATCGCTGACGACCCCGTAGGCCGCCCATGTGGCGTCAGGGAAGAACGTCCCTGTGGTGTAGAGCTCGACGGAAGTCGAGTTGAGGACTTGGAATCCCACGACCTGCGAGGATTCTACGGAGTAGATGCCGTGCTCGCCGCCGTGGTCGTAGATGGGGCTCCCCGTCGTGAGCACCCTCTGCATCTCGACGTACTGCCACAGCATGTCCGCGAGGGTCACGGGCTGCCCGTCAGACCACGTAGTATGGCCGATGTAGTTGGCGAGGTTGACCGTCAGATCATCCTGTGCCGTTGCGCCCGACGCTACGTGCTGCCACGTGTCTGAGGTCCCGTTGAACCAGATTGCGCTAGAGGGCACGGCGTTGGTGTTCTGGAAGGTGTTGGCGTTGATCTTGAACTTCATCCCGGTGGAGTAGATGTATCCTGTGGAAGGCCCATACCCGTACAGGGGGAGAGCGCCTGCCTGCTGCATGCTGTCTGAATAGGCGTCGTTGTCGCCCCCGACGGGGTTCACCGCGCCGTTGGCGATGTGACGCACGCCCATCGTCAGCTGGTTCGCCTTTCCAGAGGCGTCAGACGCCGAGGTCGACATCGTCATGTAGTCCTGGTAATTGCCGAACGGGTCCTGAAGGAAGTTCGGCGTGACGCCCGAGACCGTTCCAGTCGTCGCGTAGGGCGCGAGGGAGGTCCCGATGGTAATGTAGGTGGCTCCCAGGACTCCGTAGTAGGTCAGGTTGCTAAGCAGCTCGTTCCTCTGGGCTATCGTGCTGAAGTTGGAGTTCAGAATCGGTATCGCGTAGTTGTCCGCGTCGTTGTAGAGGGTCGTAGAGTACGCCTCCTGGGTAGTGTTATCCCAGCCGCCGACCCAGTTGGTGCCGTGGCTGTCCGAGGCCGGAAGGTCATTGTAGTAGCCTGCCGAGTAGAAGTTGATTGCGTTGCTGTCGTAGTATCCCCAGATCTGGGAGTTCGAAGCAGGGTAGATGTCCCACGAGGCGTTGACAGGGTCAGAGCCGAAGACCACGTTCTCCGCAATTGCGAGCGTCCCTGGGATTTGGTTGGTCACAAAGCCCAGGTTCTGCAGCTGGGTGTTGAGGTACTGCATGAAAGCTTGCCGAATGGGGTCGTCCGTCCTGACGAAAAGCCCAACGGTCACCGGCTTACCGCCATAAGAGTATTGATGGTTGGCGTAAGTCACGCCATTGGCTGTCAAAGTCTTGTAAATGGTGGCGTTGGCGAACGAGAAGTCGTAAGTCACGTTCGAGAAGGGCGCCACGCCTGCCGCAACAACGGTGCTGTCAGGCTCAGCGCAAACCGCGGCGACGCACGGGATGAAGTTCCCTCCCTCTATCGTCTGGCCGAAGTAGTTCCTGTCAATCACATAGTTGAGCGCGAACCTCACCGATTGGAAGTAGAATGGGTTGAAGTTGTGCGTCGACCCTGCGCTCGTGTTCTGAGGGTTCACGTAGAGCCCGTATATCGAAGCCGGCGCCACGTACTGGCTGTAGCTCGACGGCAGCGAAGTTGACGCGGAGGGCGTGAGCGTAAAGTCGTACGCGTCTATCTTGTTGGCCTGGAGGTCGGCGACGCCGGATGCGTCGTTGCCTGCATAGTCGACGAACGTAATCTGACTCAGCGTCGGGGTGTTCGGTTGTGATGGTGTCGCAGACAAGACTGGTCGGACGACCGCAAACGAACTCAAGACGAAGATGGCGCATATCGCCAACGGCAGAAAGAGCGCTTTGGACTTTCCAGTCGGCTTCATTCCTAGCTGTTTACAAACCGACATATTTTAAGTTACACTTCCCGCGCTCGGGGGCTCGAGTAATGCTCTTGTCCTCCTGACGGCGGATCATCCTCCCATATGGTAAAACCGTTAATACCAGCCTGAGAAGTCAATTCGCCAGATGACATACAGGAGGTTCGTCATCACTAAGACCATTTCCTATGCCGTGGCCCTCGTGGCGACGGTTTCGATACTCTACGTGGGGATCTACCCGAGCCTCCAGCACGTCATCACGAACCAGGCCACCGTCCAGACGCAGCAGTTCATTCAATCGCTCGCGAAGAACGCCCACGGGAGCCTCACTCAGGCCGAAATCCAGCGGGAAGGCGCCGCCTACAAGGCCAACTTCCTGTCCGCGTTCGGGTTCAGCCAGCCCCTCCCCGTGAAGTTCGCGTTGCAGCTCTACCACCTTTTCACGTTCCAATTCGGCACCTCCTACTTCACGCTAGCGCCTAACGGTTCTAACCTGGTTTCGAGCGTCATCGCGGCTTACTTGCCGAACACGATCCTCCTTTTCACCACCGGGACGATTCTGGTCGTCCTGGCCGGGAGCGTGATCGGGCTCCTGGCAGCCAGGTACGCTGGAGGAAAGCTGGACAGGTCGATTCCCTTCATCGCGGTGTTCCACTCCAGCCTCCCGACGTGGTGGGTGGGGTTCCTCTTCATCGCCTACTTCGCCTACTCGGTCAACCTGTTCCCGTCGGGAGGTATAATCTCAGTCCCTCCGCCTTCCGGCGTGATCCCACAGTTCGGCGACTTCCTTTACCATCTGACCCTTCCCCTGGCTGCGTTCTTCGTTGTCAATGTCGGCGGGTTTGCGTACGTCATCAGGAGCCTAGTGGTCTCGACCATGAGCGAAGACTTCGTCCTGACGGCGAGGGCGAGAGGCATCGCGGAGAACAGGATCCTCTTCAGCCACGTCCTAAGGACAGTCTCCCCGAGCATCGCGACGCAGGCGGTGCTCGCGGTGGCCGGCTCGCTCGGAGGGGCGATAACGGTCGAGGTCGTCTTCAGGTGGCCAGGCGTCGGCTTACTGACATACGACTCCATATTGGCCAACGACCTCCCCATCATAATAGCCACGACTTTCGTGCTGACCATCGTCCTGTTGGTGGGACTCTACATCGGGGAGCTGCTGTACGGCGTGCTCGACCCGCGCATAAAATCAGGGTAGCCCAGATGAGCGGACAGAGCAGCTACCTCAAACAGTTCTCAAAGTCCAAGTCAGGGGTAGCGGGGCTCGTGCTCCTCGTGATACTCCTCGTTCTGTCCGTCTATGTCCTATTGGCCTACCCGCCGAACATCGCGTCGACCTGGAACAATCCCAAGTCTTGGCAGAGCAACCCCGCCAAGGCGCCCCCCTCTTGGATAGGCTACCTCGGGCAGGATGTCCCGAGCACCATCAGTTTCCCAAGCGTCCAGTGGACTAACTCTGCGCCACAAGGCGGTTCTACGTACAATTACAGCAATTCGTACTCCTTCAAATGGTCTTCCTCGAAGACGCCTAGCAACATCGTGTTCACCCCTCAATTCAAGGGGACGCTTCTGGAGGCGGTAGTCACGTGGACCAAGCCAGACGGCCAGTCGCTCGTCATCTACATCGGTTCACCGCAGCCCAACAACATCTACGACGTGACGGATCAGAGCATTGTCCAGTGGATCCACCAATTCATCCAGTCGCAGACAGGCAGCTTGCAGGCCACCGTCACGACCCCTGATGAGCTCAGCGCGCTCTTTGACCGGGATGGACCCAATCTGCTGTCGAACCCGGTGCTCCACGGAACTTACCACGTAAGGTACGACCTTGTTAGCCAGAGCCCCGTCAGCGTGAGCCAGGCCACGAGCCTGAAGGTAATCGGGACGTCATACGGGATAATGGGTACGGACCTCTATGGAAGACCGATACAACTCGGAGTGCTCCTCGGCCTCCCCTACGCTCTGGAGCTCGGGGCGGTGACCTCGGTGGTCGCAGTCCTCTTCGGCATCTTCTTTGGAGGGATATCGGGCTTCATCGGAGGTCGGAGGGACGGCGTGATGCAGTGGTTCACGCTGGTGTTCCTCGCCCTCCCCGCTCTGCCCTTCCTTATCGCCCTCTCCTACAGCATCACGCTCGACCTGCTGACGGAGGCGCTCCTCATCGCGGCCCTTTCGTGGCCATTCTATGCGATCATCGCGAGGTCGGTCGCGCTGTCGGTCAAGTCGCAGACCTACGTCGAGGCCGACCGCGCGATGGGCATATCCTCCCTGAGGACATTCCTCACGCATTTCATGCCGCGGCTAACACCAGTGTCCATCGCCTACACGGTGTTGGGGATACCCGCGGGCATCCTCCTTGCACAGACACTCGCCTTCTTGGGAATAGCGCCTCCCAACATAGTGACGTGGGGAGGAATTCTTGACGAGGCGTTTGTCCAACAGGCAGCCTTATTTGGCTGGTGGTGGTGGGTTTTCTTCCCTGGGATGATGATAGTGGTTGTCGCCGTTCCATTCGTCCTCGTCGGCTTCGCTCTGGACAGGATAGTCGCCCCCAAGGTAACCGCGAAATGAGCCCCTCGAGAGCTGGATAGCCATTCTCTTCGAAGCAAGAGGCCTCAGCATATACTTTCCCACTTCCCGGGGCGACGTCAAGGCAGTAGACAACGTCGACTTTTCCTTGGACGAGCGCGAGTTCGTCGGGATCGCAGGAGAGAGCGGTGCTGGCAAGAGCACCCTCGCCCTCGGCATGCTCCGCCTGTTGTCCCCGCCGGGAAAGGTGGTGGCGGGACAGGTCCTCTATCGCGGAGTCGACATCCTGAAGCTCGACCCGGAGGAGTTCAGGAGGGATTACAGGTGGAAGAAGCTGGCTATGGTCTTCCAGGGTTCGATGAACGGGTTCACCCCCGTCTTCACGATAGGCCACCAGATTAAGGAGGTCCTCTCGATTCACGGAAAGGGCGCGAGCGACGCTGTTGTGCGGAAGCAGCTCGAGCTCGTGAACCTCGACGAGTCGATCGCCCGCCGCTATCCCCACGAGCTCTCCGGAGGCCAGAAGCAGAGGGCGTTCATCGCGATGGCCCTCGCCTTGGAGCCCGAGGTGCTCGTCACCGACGAGCCCACGACCGCTCTGGACGTGATCACCCAGGTCAACATCCTGAACCTGCTCAAGGCGCTGAGGAAGGAATTGGGAATATCGGTCATCCTGATCACCCACGACCTGGCGCTGATCTCGGAGACGGCCGACAGGGTCTACATCATGTACGCGGGAGGGGTGGTCGAGGAAGGGCTTTCCACAGACTTCTTCGCAAAGCCGAAGCACCCATACAGCCAGGGGCTCATGGCCTCGATCCCGACGCTGACCAGCAAGGAGATAAGGGGAATCCCAGGCTTCCTGCCAGACCTGGCAAACCTGCCGCGCGGCTGCAGGTTTACGCCGCGCTGCCCCTTCGCAATGGAGGTCTGCAAGAAGGACCTGCCGCCGCTCAAGGGCGTCGGAGGAGAAAGAGTTGCCTGCTGGCTATACTAAGGAACCCGTTCTAAAGCTCGAGGACGTCCGCGTCTTCTTCACATCGAAGAAGTTCATGGAAAAGCCGATAGTCGTGAAGGCTGCGGACGGCGTCACGCTGGAGGTGGGAAAGGGCGAGGTCGTCGCCCTGGTCGGGGAGAGCGGCTCGGGAAAGACGACTTTGGGCAGGGTTGCGATAGGCCTGACCCAACCCAGCTCGGGCAAGGTGACGCTCATCGAAAACGGGGAGGAGACGGACGTGGGGAATGCGAAGGGAAGGAAATGGAAGGAGCTTAGGAGGCGGCTCCAGATAGTCTTCCAGGACCCTTTCTCTTCGCTGGACCCCAACATGCGGGTCTACGACACCTTGCGGATACCCCTCCAGTCCCAGGGGGTGAAGGACCGCGCCGAGCTCTCGCGGCAGATCAACGAAGTCCTCCAGCGCGTCGGACTGCCATCCCAGCTTCTGTCCAACTATATCTTTCAGTTGTCCGGAGGCCAGAGGCAAAGGATCGGCATAGCGCGGGTGCTTCTCTTCAACCCAGCGCTCGTGGTCGCCGACGAGCCCGTCTCAATGCTGGACGCCTCCCTCAAGGGGGACATCCTCCAGATAATCGCCAAGGAATCCAAAGAGCGGGGAACCGCGTTCCTCTTCATCACTCACGAGATGGCGGTGGCTAGGGTCGCCGCAGACAGGATAGCGGTGATGTATCTGGGGAAGGTCGTGGAGATAGGTCCTGCCGACAAGGTCATAGGGAACGCGCGCCATCCCTACACCCAGGCCCTGCTTCAGGCTTCGCCGACGATTGACCCGGCGCGGAGGGAGGTCTCAGTCAAGGTCAGCGTAAAAGGCGAACTCGCCATCTCTACCGAGCATCCACCTGGCTGCAAGTTCCATCCCAGATGCCCCTTTGTCATGGAGACCTGCAAGACCAACGTCCCGGAGCTCAAGGAAATCGAGCCCGACCACTGGGTCTCGTGTTGGCTCTACTGAAGCACTTCCCCGAGGAAGTCCACGAGTCCTCTGAGCGCCACGATCGCACCGGCTATTCCGACGGCGAAAGAGAGGACGAGGACGTAGAGGGATTGAGACCGCGCCCCGACGAGGTCGAGCGCAAGGGAGCCGAAGAGCATCGCCAGTCCCAAGAGGAGCGCCCTGAAGCCCCGCCTCAAGCTTCTTCTCCGCCCGCTCTCTCCTTGATGGCCCTAAGGAGCGTTGCTGACGTCCTGCCGCCTGCCTCTCAACGCCGATAGGACGAACACCCCGTCGACGACGATGAGGAGAACGAGCGCGACCTGCTGCCAATCCACGCTGAGAAGGCCAGGGATGTGGGTCGAGCCCTTGGCCGCAGAGGTGATGAAGAAGAAAGGGTACCTGACGGTGGTAAAGGTGAAGCCCTCGGAGCCCCAGTAGGCGGCGCGGAGGCCGTAGTTCTCGGTTACGAGCGCCAGTAAGGGGATCAGGAACGCGTTGACGACAAGCACCTCGAGGAGGGGGAGGACCTTCATCCTGCCTCCTAGGCTCTCTCCTCCCTTCTAAAGACTTGCGGGCGCGAACCGAGAATGCTTAACAATCTCACCGGGGCGGCCAAGGAAAGACCGTGTCCCTCTCGAAGAGCGTGAGCAGAGCGATCACGTACGTCCTGATCGTCATCGTGATCGTGGCGGGGGCGCAACTCCTGGTCGGGAGCGCGCAGGGTTCGTCTCCGGTCTACGTGGTCGTGAGCAAGAGCATGGTGCCCACCCTCCAGATAGGCGACCTCGTCATAACGGAGAAGGTCCCGTTCAGCAGCATCCACGTGGGGCAGGTGATTGTCTACCAGCAGCCAACGCCCTCCGGGACGTGCCCGAACCCAGAGGGGCTAACGATAGTCCACAGGGTCGTCGAGATTACGAGCTCAGGCCTCATTACCCAGGGTGACGACAGGAGGACCAACCCCTATCCGGACGAGCCCACCCAGTGGCCTCCGCTACCCGCCGAGTGCGTGAAAGGTGTGGTCGTCGTCGCGGTCCCCTATGTGGGGCTCATCTCGATGCTCGTCCCATACCCGTGGAACTACGTCCTGGTAGGGTTGATCCTGGTCTTCGTCTTCGTCTCGGAGCTTCGGCCTGCTGAACACCCCAAGGGGAAAGCGAGCAGGACGAGAGCGACTTCTAGTGGGAGTGGGAAGGAGCCGCCGGGCTCGTCTCCGAGTCCCGGTATTTCTCTGCCGTCATGATGAACTTCGCGAACCACATGCTGATGATGACCGTGGCGATCGTGAGGGTCAGCCAGATGGGGATGAAGATGTTCGGCAGGTCCCCCGCCGTGTTAGAGACCCCTGTCCCTCCCCTGGAGAAAAGCGAGGGCAGAAAGGCCAGGGCGGCGAATCCCACCATGATTATCGTGATCAGCAAGAGCCGGCGCGGCGAGGACTTCGCCCCTCCGCCGCTGTGCGACGCGTCCTGAACTTGCGCTCCTCCTCCGCCGTGCGAATCTGACAATGCTGCGTGTTTCCCCGGATGCAACCCTTCGCTGCCTGCGGATATAACCTGCGCGCTGGAAAACCGATTTGCCTTTTATACTCCTTATATAGCCGACCCGCTCGGCACGGGCAATGCCCCAGACGAAGGCCATTGTCAGCATCGAGAACGTGGTAGCCTCCGCCTCGATCAACCAGACCGTGGACCTCAACCAGATAACGAAGAACTTCGTGGACGTGGAATACCATCCCGACCAGTTCCCAGGTCTCGTCTTCAGGCTCAAGACCCCGAAGACGGCAACCCTGATCTTCAGCTCGGGCAAGATGGTCTGCACCGGGGCCAAGTCGGAGGACATGGCGCGGAAGGCCGTCCAGGAGGTCGTCAGGCGCCTCAAGAAGGGCGGGATCCCGATAAAGAACGAGGCGGAGATAGTGATACAGAACATGGTGGCATCGGCGAACCTCGGCGGTAAGGTCCACCTAGAGGAGGCCGCGCGGCAGCTCCCAAAGTCGATGTACGAACCGGAGCAGTTTCCCGGCCTCATCCACAGGATGGCCGACCCGAAGACCGTGATCCTGCTCTTCGCATCCGGGAAGCTCGTCTGCACCGGGGCGAAGAGGGAGAGCGACGTCTACAGGGCGGTCAACAACCTGCACGCGCTTCTAGAAGAGAAGAACCTGATGGTCTACTGACTTTCTAGCGCCGGTTTACCTGAGAGGTGACAGCGTTCGCTTCCTCAGCGGACAGGAGTGCCTTGGACCTGAGGATCTTGACCAGCTCAAGGATGTCCGTCATCGCGTGGAGCTTCACGCCCTGCTTCTTCATAGACGAGGTGCCGCCCTCCAGCCTGTCGATGACGACCGAGGCGCTCTGCACGTCGCACCCCTCCGCCCTTATCGCCTCGATGGCCGAGAGTATCGAGCCGCCGGTGGTTATCACGTCGTCGATGACCAGGACGTTCCACCCGGGCCTTGTGACCCCCTCGACCAGCTTGCCCCTGCCGTGATCCTTCTCGTCCTTCCTGACGTAGATCATGGGCTTCTCTAGCATCAGCGCGATGGGGGACGACAGGGTCAGGCCCGCCGTCGGGATCCCCGCGATGGCGTCGTAGCTGGTCTCCTTGAACTCGTGCTTCAGGAACTCGCCGTACGCGTTGATCAGGGTCTTGTACGCGCCCGGGTAGCTGGGAATTGTGCGGAGGTCAATGTAGTATGAGCTGATTTTCCCGCTGGCGAGCGTGAAAGTACCGAACTGTATAGCCTTGACCTTCACGAGCACCATCGCCAGCTCTTCCAGCAGCTCCTTCCTTCGCTTCCACACCATCGGACTGGGTGTTCTGAGGAGATAGAAAAAGATGAGCATGCCGACTAAGGGGGCAACCTTGATACACGTGGAGGGCGTGGGTCGCGCCACAGAAGCGCCTCATGGAAATCTGGGTCCCCTATGGCGACGTCGAGTCCCTAGTCACGCTGATGCAGGAGAACCTCGGGGAGACCATCGACCCCAAGCCCGAGTCGCACCTCGACGAGATAGTTGTCCCGCTCGCCGAGAGGATGAAGGGCGTCGAGCACGTCCTCATCTGCGACAGCAAACCAGCGACGCTCAAGACGGTCAAAGCCCTCCTCGGAAAGGTCCCCAGGGAGGGACTGAAGTTCGTCTCCTCGAACCCGCGGAAGGTCGAGGCAGCCATCCCGGAGCTCAAGGAAGCCGTGGAGCGGCTGCGCCCTCCCGGAGAGCCGGCGCCCGGGTCGGAGGAGAAGGGAGGGAAGGTCTCTCAGGACATCGCGGGGCCGGGGAGGAAGTTCGCCATCTCGACGGGAGAGCCCGACCCTCTATTCGGTTTCGTCGACGCGCCGATCGCGCTCGCCTTGGGGTGCATCGCCGGGGCGCGGCGGTTGGGATACAGGAGGCGAGACGGCGACGGAGCTCAGCCCCTTCGCGAGGACTCGCCCAGCTATGCGGCAGTCCGCCAGGAGGTCGAGGCTGTCCAGGGCGTCGACTACGCGACGATAATCACGCGCGGCGGCGAGCCCTACTCGATAGTCGAGGGGGACTCTGTGAAGCAGGCCCGCGCGCACTACCTCTCCGCAGAGATACCCCAGGCAAAGGGCCTCGTAGTCGGCGCCGGCGGGCGGGGTTACGACGACACCCTCTCCCACGCAATCAGGCTGTCGCTAGGCGCGCTGAAGGGGGTGAGGAAGGGCGGGGAGGTCGTCCTCGTGGCAGAGTGCAGGGACGGCGTCGGCTCCGAGGCGCTCCAGATGTACCTCACGGGGCGGATGACGGAGAGCTTCATGAAGAAGGGCGCCTACGTCGAAGGCCTCGAGGAGATCTCTTACGTCACTGACTTGAACGAGAGGTACTCGGTCATCCTCCTGTCATCCCTCCCGGAGCTCTACGCTGGAGGGAAGCTAAGGTTCAGGACCGCACGCGGCTCGGGCGAGGCCCTCGGCAAGGTCTTCTCCTCGGTGGGGCGGGGCGCCAAGCTCAACGTCGTCACGCGCGCCTGCGAGACGGTCCTGCCCTAAAGAGAAAAAGTGGCGAAGGTCTGTGGGAGTGGGACGCAGAGGAGGCCTACGACCACGGCGACGGCGAAGACCACCCTCCTCGAGCGCGAAAGCCCCGAGATCGAGTCGAGCGTCTCGCCCTGGACCGGGAACGCCGCCATGAGGAAGACCAGCAGGAAAACCACCCAGTAGTCGGGGAGGTCGGTGAGGAGCAAGAATAGGGCCGATACCACCGTGGTCACGCGGATCCCCCTCTCGCCAAGAACGAGGCGCCCCATCCTCCCGCCGTCGAAGAGCGCGGCGGGCATGAGGTTGAAGAACGCGAGGAGGAGGGCGAGCCAGGCCGCGATCTCGATGGGCGAAAAGATGAGCGTCCCCCCGGCGGGGACCTGGCCCAGCACCCCTAGGCTCTGCGACAGTGAGATCGCCCCGCTCTGCAGTATGCTCGGGTTGGTCTGGATGGTGGCTGTCTGGTTCCCGCTCGAGAGTGCCTCCACCTGGGCGTGGGTGAGGATGACCGAGGTGCCCGCCCCGAGGAAGGCGATGACGACAGCGACGAGGAGCATCGCGATGGCGCCTACGAGGTAGAAGTCGAAGAGCTTGTTCTTGTTGGCCGGCGGGGAGCCCGGGAAGCTGACCGCACCGAAGGTCGGGAGGAAGTACATCGTGGGGAGCGCGATGAATATGGGGACGTTGGGGAGATAGTAGGAGA
>Ga0209517_10006768_pt1 | contig 13994 bp, 16 predicted proteins | sample PeaSoiMetSII2010_FD_187695 | JGI IMG/M metagenome (GOLD analysis project Ga0209517, IMG submission 187695) | Peat soil microbial communities from Weissenstadt, Germany - SII-2010 (SPAdes) (version 2) | ecosystem: Environmental > Terrestrial > Soil > Wetlands > Peat | place: Germany...
AAAGCGTGATCCTGAGGAAAATCATGAAGCGTATCCTTTGCTTCTTGTTCCTTTCCACCCTCGCCCTCGCCGCCGTCACCTACTCCTACGACCCCGCCGGGCGTCTCTCCAAAGTCGATTACGGCAACGGCCTCGTCATCTCCTACACTTACGACAGCGCCGGCAACCTCCTCAGCCGAACCTCCCAAGGCGGCATCGTCACCGGCGTTCCATCCGTCACCGGCACACAACCCGCCTCCGGGAACATCACCACTCAGAGCTTCACCTTCACCTACTCACACTCAGCCGGCGCCCAGAATCTCTCCGTCGTCAACGTGCTCATCAACAACTTCCTCGATGGGCGCCATGCCTGTTACCTCGCCTACGTCGTCTCCACCACCACTCTGATCCTGGTCGATGACACCGGCGATGCCGGCGGTCCCTATGCCGGCTCGGTGGCCCTCGGCAACCCCTCGGCCACCATCCAGAACAGTCAGTGCGCCGTGAATCTCACCTCCGCCACCCCCAGCGGCAATACCCTCTCACTGACTCTGAACATCGCCTTCAAAGCGTCCTTCGGAGGCAACAAAATCCAGTACCTGGCCGCCGGCGACGCCTCGGGAAACAACACCAACTGGCAGGCCGTAGGCGTGTGGCAGGCGCCCTTCACTCCCGCCGGCACCATCAGCGTGGTCAGCGCCACTCCGGCCCGAGGCGCCGTGGCCGGAGGCACGCCCCAAACCGTCACCCTCACCCTCAACGACAGCAAGGGCGCCACTGACTTCGGCGTCGTGAACCTGCTGGTGAACAATTTCATCGACGGCCGGAGCGCCTGCTACCTGGCCTACGCCGCCGGAGCCAACACGCTGTACCTGGTGGACGATGCCGGCGACGCCGGAGGTCCCTTCGCCGGAGGCATGCTGCTAAACGGCAGCGCCGGCACGATTCAGAACAGCCAGTGCAGCATCAACGGCGCCGGCTCCTCGGCATCGCCAGCCGGCAACACGCTCACCTTGGCCTTGAACATCACGTTCAAGCCGGCCTTCACCGGCAATCGCATCCTCTTCGTAGCCGGCCGCGACGCCGCCGGTCTCAACAACACCGACTGGCAGTCGACGGGCACGTCCAGCGTCCAGTAATATTTTGTAACGCCCAACCTGAATCGTTTCAGTAAGATGGCGGCCACACACCGAAAAATCGGGGGCGGCCGGATCACGGTCACCAAGGAACGAACTATTTTTTCAACTAGACTTTTACTGATTCTAAAGGTGGTTACCAGCCCTCTTCCGCGCTCCACCGCGCGAACCCGGCATGCTTGTCTGCTACATTTAAATTAGGAAGGGAATTGGTTCTGGAGTAGCGCAATCCGGGAGAAATCCCCAGGCGACGCAGATCTGCGTCGCCGAATTCGGGCAAGTCCCTTATTTGCAGCATCGAGATACCGTTTGGCGACGCAGATCTGCGTCGCCTGGCTGGTAGGCCAGGCGCCCCGGTTTGCGGGTCCGTTCCGGATTCCGCCTGCCAACCCGCCGCAATTCCGGAAGGATCCTTCCGGAAGAATTCGCGTAACCCCTGCGGATTCAACGTCCGCCCTCCGAAAACCGACCGATCCTTCCGGAACTGCTCTTCCGGCCGACCTGTGTAGAGATTTCCCCCACTTGGGTCATTTACCCCACGCGAGAGCCCCATCAAAATGTTGAGAAATCCCACAAACACCACCACTTTACTCCATATTAAGATAAAAGGACCGTTTGGTAACCATATTGCCTAAGCCCATACGACCAAGGAGGGTCCGACTTGCGCCGCCTGCTCCATGACTCGGGACATCTGCTCCGCCCCGCCATCGTTCTGCTCGCCGGAATCGGCCTCTTCCTCGTGCTGCGCGGCGCCGTCATCCCCAAAAACTTCGGACAGTACGGCCACTACCGTCCGGGCGCCCTCGCCGACATCCGCAAGCGGCCCATTTCCTTCGCCGGCCAGGATACCTGCGTGATGTGTCACGACGACCAGGCCAAGGCACGCGCCGCCGGCAAACACGCCCACGTCGCCTGCGAAGCCTGCCACGGCCCGCTCGCCGCGCACGCCAACGACCCCGGCTCCGTCGTTCCCAAGCTCCCCGAGGTCGGCGCCCTCTGCCGGCGCTGTCACGAAAAGGATGCGGCCAAGCCCAAGTGGTTCCCCCAGGTGGCCACCGCCGACCATTCCGGCGGCGCCCTCTGCAACACCTGTCACCAGCCGCACAATCCGCACCTGTAGAGAGATCACATGGATATCACCCGGCGCGACCTCTTCACCATCGGCACCAAGCTCCTGATCCTCGGCTCCGTGGGAGCCACCCTGGAACAGATCACCGGCGCCGCTCCCCCCAGCGAAACCTACCAGATGGCCGACCACTGGTGGGGCATGATCATCGATATCGATAAGTGCATCGGCTGCGGCAATTGCGTCCGCGCCTGCTCCAAGGAAAACAACGTGCCCCAGGGATACTTCCGCACCTGGGTGGAGCGCTACGAAGTCGAGGAGCGCAAACAGCCGCAAGTGGAATCGCCCAACGGCGGCATGGATAGCTTCCCGCCCTCCGACCGCACCGACGTCAAGAGCTTCTTCGTGCCCAAGCTTTGCAACCAGTGCGCCGATTCCCCCTGCACGCAGGTGTGCCCCGTGGGCGCCACCTTCATCAGTCCCGATGGCGTGGTGCTGATCGACGAAAGCTACTGCCTGGGGTGCCGCTACTGCGTCCAGGCCTGCCCTTACGGTTGCCGCTACCTGCATCCCGTAAAGGACACCGTCGACAAGTGCACCCTTTGCTACCACCGCATCACCCAGGGCCTCACCACCGCCTGCTGCGAAAACTGCCCCACGGGCGCGCGTCAACTGGTGGATTTCAAAAACCCGCAGGACCCCGTGCACGAGTTCCTGCGCAACAACAAAGTGGAAGTTCTGAAGCCGTATATGGCTACGCAAGCCAAGGTCTACTACAACCACCTTGATGGGTCGGTGAGATAAGGATGGGTCGGTGAGGTGACGGAGAAATAATGATACCCGGCGTCGATGGTTTCATGTACCCCAACGAGGTGGAGCTGCAATGGAGCCTCCTCATCGTGCTCTACCCCTACATCACCGGGCTGGTGGCCGGTGCCTTCATCCTGGCCTCCCTCGAGCGCGTTTTCAAAGTGGAGGCGGTGCGGCCCACCTACCGTCTGGCCCTGCTCACCGCGCTGGCGTTCCTGTTGGTGGCGCCGCTGCCCCTGCAACTGCACCTCGGCCATCCCGAGCGCTCGCTCGAAATGTACCTCACGCCCCACACCTCCTCGGCCATGGCCATGTTCGGCTTCGTCTATCTCTGGTACCTCACGGTCGTCCTGCTGCTCGAAATCTGGCTCGAGTACCGCGCCGATATCGTCCGCCTCGCGCAATCCACCACCGGATTCACCCGCCTCGTCTACAAGGCGCTCACCCTGGGCTCGGAGAATGTCAGCACCGCTTCCCGCATCATCGACGACAAGGTGGGCTACACCGTCACCGTCATCGGCATCCCCTCGGCCTTCCTGCTGCACGGCTACGTGGGATTCATCTTCGGCTCCATCAAAGCCAACCCCTGGTGGTCCACTCCCCTGATGCCCATCGTCTTTCTGTTCTCCGCCATGACCTCCGGCATCGCCGCCGTGCTCCTGCTCTACATGGCGTCGATGAAGGTCAAAAAGATGCCCATCGACATGCCGTGTCTCGACACTATCGCCAAGTACCTCTTTTATTGCTTCGTCATCGACTTCACCCTCGAGATGCTCGACCTGATCCACCGCATGTACGAGGCCGACGAATCCTTCCGCAGCCTGGACTTCATGGTCCACACCAAGCTGTTCGGATCGCAGGTGATTCTGCAGATCTGCCTCGGGACCCTGGTGCCGCTCGCCATCCTGGCCGCCTGTCAGTTGTGGAAGTTCACCGAAGCCGCGCGCCGCGGCCTGTATCTCACTGCCTGCAGCCTGATCATGATCGGGATTTTCGCCATGCGCTGGAACGTGGTGATCGGCGGGCAACTGTTCTCCAAAAGCTTCCTCGGGTACACCACCTACAAGGTGGCCTTCGCCACACGGGAAGGACTCTTTCCAGCGATCGGGCTCATGCTCCTGCCCTTCGTCATCTTCGTCGTGCTAGTGAAGCTCCTGCCGCCATGGCCGGAGAGTGAGGTTGTCCATGCAGCCGCAACTGCAGCCGGAGCCGGAAGGGCTTGAAGCCGAGGTCCGCGACCTCGCTGCCCGTGTAGCGCGCCTCGAACACGCATTGGGCTTAGTGGCACCGGCGTCCACGCCTCCCGTGGCACAGGCGTCCACGCCTGTGTCTTCGCCCCTGGAAACTCACACACTGCTCCCCGTCCTGGGCCGCGCCCTTCTCGGTCTCGCGGGAGCCTACCTCCTCCGCGCGGTCACCGAGTCCGGAACCCTCGCGCCCAAAGTTGGAGTGGGAGTCGGACTGCTTTACGCCATCCTGTGGCTGGTCTGGGCCGCCCGCACACCCGCCGCCCGCCGCCTCGAGGCCGCGCTCCACAGCCTGACCTCGGTGTTGGTGCTTGCGCCCTTGCTGTGGGAGGCCACCCTTCGCTTCCACACTGTGTCCACCTGGGCGGCCGGCGCCATCCTGCTGTTCTTCACGGTGTTCGGCTTGGCGATCTCGTGGCAAAAAGACCTGCTGATTGTCGCCACCATCGCTACCCTGGCCGGGTTAGGCACGGCCGCCGCCCTGCTCGTCGCCACCCACGATGTTCTCCCCTTCACCTTCGTGTTCCTGGCGATCGCCGCCGCCGTGGAGGCATCCGCCTGCCTGGACCACTGGCTCAGCGAGCGCTGGCTCGCCGCCACCGCCGCCGATCTTTCGGTCCTGCTGGCCACCTGGCTGGTCACCAACCCGCGCGGACTTCCCCCGGCCTACGCCCCCATTCCGCACGTCTGGCTGCTGGCCGCGCAGGTAGCGCTCCTGGCCATATATCTGTCGAGTACCATCATCCGCACGCTGCTCCGCGGCGTCACCTTCACCAATTTCGAAACGGCACAGTGCGCGCTGGCGTTCCTCATCAGCGTTTCGGGCGGACTCGGGCCCGCCATGGCCCTGGTCACCCTGGCGTGCGGTGCCGCCTGCTACGTGGTCTCGTTCGTGATGCTCGACCGCCCCGGCTCCCGCGGGCGAAACTTCTATACCTACTCTACTTTCGGCATCCTGCTGGCCATCGCCGGCAGCCGCATTCTGCTGGCGGGCAGCGTGGCGGACGCCGTGTGGTCGCTGCTGGCGGTTGCCTGCGTTTGGGCCGGCGCCGCGTTCGGCCGGCTGACGCTACAGGTGCACGGCGCCACCTACCTGCTGCTGGCGCTGGTTACTTCCGGAGCGCTGGCGCAGGCGGCCGCGTTTCTGCTGGGCGAGGCGTCTTGGCCCGGACCAAACGACGCGGCCCTCGTCGCCGGCGTCGCCGCCGCCGCAGTCTGCTACTGGCTTGTAGGACAAGCCTCCCGGCCTGTCTCCTGGCCAGTCACGCGCTTCGGCGCCGCAGCCACCCTGGCGTGGCTCCTGGCAGGCCTCTCGGCCGGACTGCTCACCGCGGCCTGTCACGACATGTTCGGCCAGGCCGCCAGCGACGCCTACTGCGCCACCTTGCGGACCACCGTCGTCGCCGTCTCGGCTCTCCTGCTGGCCTGGGCCGGATCCCGCTGGGACAACCTCGAGTTCTCGCGCCTGATCTATCCCGCGATGGCGCTGGGCGCCTACCGGTTGCTGACCGACGATCTCCATCAGGACCGCAAAGCCGCCCTGTTCCTTTCGCTCCTGGTCTACGGCTCGGCGCTGATCGCGCTGCCGAGGCTGAAGAAAGCGAGGGCGTGACTAGCGGCGCTCCAGATCGTCAAGCCGCTGGTCATGAGCGGCGACGATAACAGCCAGGCGGTTGATCGCATCCATGGCCTGAATCGTTCGCTCTGTAAGGACATCCGCGCGCTTGCCGAGGACATCGACCGTGGCTGCCAGCTTGTCCATGTTCGCGGTTATCTTTTCCATGGTGGCGCCTGTCTGGGCCATATACTCGGCCATACGCCGTTCATTGTCAACGTGGAGGGAAGTGAGAAGTTCCACGCTCTGGGCGATAGCGTCTGTCCGTTCGATTAGGCGATCGAGTCGTTCGTCAGTGGTCATGTAGCGGCTCCCTCTCAGTGTAGCGCGCTAAAGCAGGTCCGGGCGCAACCGCTGCGTCTTTTCCAGAGCCGCCCGCTTGCGAAACTGACGAATCTCTTCGTGATTGCCGTTCTGCAGCACTTCCGGCGCCTTCCAGCCGCGGAAGTCCGCGGGGCGTGTCCAGTGCGGGCAATCCAGCAGTCCTTCTCCGTGGCCGGTCTCCTGGAACGAGTCGAAGGCCGCCGATGTCTCGTTGCCCAGCACTCCGGGGAGCAGTCGCGCCACGGCGTCGATCACCACGGCCGCCGCCAGCTCGCCGCCGCTCAGGACGTAGTTGCCGATGGAAATCTCGTCGTCGGCCAAGTGCGCGGCTACACGCTCGTCCACGCCTTCATAACGGCCGCAGATCAGTAACAGTTCGGCCTCGCCACTGAGGCGATTCGCCATGGCCTGGTCGAACCGGCGGCCCTGTGCGGAGAGCAGCAGCACTTTCTGGTCCGGCCGTCGCTCGGGCCAGATCGATTCCACCGCCAGGAAGACGGGCTCTGGTTTGAGCACCATGCCTTCCCCGCCGCCGAACGGACGGTCGTCGACCGTTCTGTGGCGGTCAAACGTCCAGTCGCGCAGGTTGTGGATGCGGATATCGAGGAGGCCGGCGTCCTGGGCGCGCTTCACCACGCCATGCGCGAACGGTCCCACGAAAAACTCGGGGAAGATCGTCAGCACATGGAAGATCACGATCGGTTCAAACCTTTACGACTGTTCAAGTCTCGCAGGCCTTCGGGTAATTCTACCGCGACGCGTTTGGCCGCGGGATCGATCTCAACGCAGATCGAGCGGGCGAAGGGAATCAGCCAGTCGCCATCGATCTCCAGCAGGCCGCAGCCGCCTCCATCCTGCCAGCCCGTGACCCGCCCAAGCGGTTCGCCGGTGCGCCGGTCCACCACTTCACAGCCGGTCAAGTCGGACGCGAAGAACTCGTCCGGTTCGAGGGGCACGCGCTCCTCGATGGGGACGCGGACTTCCGCCCCGGCCAGGCGCTCGGCGTCTGAGATACTGTCGACTCCCCGGAATTTGAAGATGAGGATGCCGTTGTGGAACCAGGTGGATTCCACTTCGAAGCGTTGGTTATCGGGCAGAGAAGCGCCGAACAGGCAGACCTCTCTTAAGGCCTGGTAGCGCTCGGGTTTGCTAAAGGCGAACGCGGTAATCTCGCCACGGTTGCCGCGGGTCTTCCCCAACAGGGCGATCGTGACCGAGCCGGCCCCGGACGAGCTCACTCCAGGATTTCCAGGGTGAAGCGGCGGTTCAACTTCATTCCGGCCGCTCCCAGGATGGTGCGGATGGAACGGGCCGTTCGGCCCTGTTTTCCGATCACCTTCCCCAAATCGCTGGGCGCCACTTTCAACTCCAATACGGTAACCTGCTCGCCGGTAACCTCCCGGACCGCAACGTCCTCGGGGATGTCAACCAGAGCTTTCGCAATGTCTTCGATCAACTGTTTCATGCACCCCGCCTTCCAATCCCATGGTAACTGAAGGGAGCGGGCAGCATGATGCAAAATCGCCCGTTACAATGGTCAAAGCCGTTCTAATTCTTACAGTAACGGCAAACTTGAGGGCTCAGACGACGGGTTCGGCGGCCGGAGCTGGGTTCTTTGCCACTAATCCCTTGACGGTGTCGGACAATTGGGCGCCGTTCTTGGTCCAATATTCGATTCGGTCGTGCTTCAACGACACCTGGGCCGGGTGGCTGAGCGGATTGTAATGCCCCACCACTTCCAGGCTGCGGCCATTGCGGGCGCGCTCCTTTTCGATCACGACTACGCGATAGAACGGCTTCTTTTTGGCGCCAAAACGCGCCAGGCGAATCATCAGCATCTAAACTCCTTGAATCTCATCACAAACCGGGCATATCTCCAAACGGAAAGCCGGGGGGCAACTTCATCTTGCCCATCTTCTTCCCCAGCATGCCGCCGGAAAAGCCCTTCATCATTTTCTTGGCCTGCGAATACTGCTTGAGCAACTGGTTGACTTCCTGCACCGACGTGCCGCTGCCCTTGGCGATGCGCCGGCGGCGGCTGCCGTTGATGATCATGTGATTGTCGCGTTCGCGGGGAGTCATGGAATCGATGATCGCCACCACGCGGTTGATCTCGTTCTCATCGACCTTGACGTCCTTCAGCTCCTTGAGGATTCCCACTTTGGGCATCATGCCGAGGAGCGATTGCAGCGGACCGAGCTTACGGATCTGGCGCAACTGGTCGCGGAAGTCCTCCAGCGTGAAATCGTTATCCAGCAGCTTGCGCTGCATCTCGACGGCCTTCTTCTGATCGAGCTCGGTGGAGGCCTTCTCGATGAGCGAAAGGATGTCGCCCATGCCCAGGATGCGGTTGGCCGCGCGATCCGGATGGAAGGGTTCGAGCGCGTCCACCTTTTCGCCGATGCCCACGAACTTGAGCGGCTGCCCGGTGACGTGGCGGATGGAGAGGGCCGCGCCGCCGCGCGCGTCGCCATCCATCTTGGTGAGGATGACTCCGGTGATGCCCAGGCGCTTGTGGAACTCGTCGGCCGATTTGACGGCGTCCTGGCCGGTCATGGCGTCGGCCACGAAGAGGATCTCGACGGGATTGAGCTGCTCTTTGAGCTGTTGCAGCTCGACCATGAGATCGTCGTCGATGTGGAGACGGCCGGCGGTATCGACCAGCAGAACGTCACGGCCGCTGTTGGCGCTTTCGCGGCGGGCGGAGCGGGCCAGGTCGAGCGGCTGGTTCTCGCCGGGCACGCCTTCGTAGATGGGCTGGCCGGCATCGCGCGCGACCACCCTGAGCTGCTCGCGGGCGGCGGGGCGATAGACGTCCACCGAGACCAGCATGGGGCGGTGGCCATTGCGCGAGAGCCATCGCGCCAGCTTGCCGGTGGAAGTGGTTTTGCCCGAGCCCTGGAGCCCGACGATGAGGAACACGCTGGGCGGCTCGTTGGCGAATCGCAGCCGGGACTCGTGGCTGCCGAGGATCTTGATCAACTCCTCGTGAACGATCTTGACCACCTGCTGGGCGGGCGAAAGGGAGCTGAGAACCTCCTCGCCCATGGCCTTGACCTTGATGTTCTCGATGAGCTGTTTGACCACCTTGAAGTTGACATCGGCCTCCAGCAGCGCCATGCGGATTTCGCGCAGGGCGCTCTCCATGTTAGCGGCCGTAAGCTTGCCTTCGCCGCGCAGGTTCTTGAAAACCCGCTGCAATTTTTCGGATAGGTTGTCGAACATGAGAACACAACACCCCCGCTTCGTGAAGAATGCGGGGGACGCTTAAGCGGTTCTTCTATTATAGCGGTTGCCAGGCCAAAGCGCCTGCCCCACAAAAATGGGCGGCCGGGTTGACCCGGCCGCCCGTTGTAACAGGGTGCTTGGCGGGAAACTAGCTCTTCTTGGCGGAAGGGTGTTCGACTTCGAGGTTATTGGTGACGGCGCCGAAGCTCAATCCGGCGGCGGAAGCGCGCATGCCGGCCAGTTCCTTCTCCATGGGCGTGCTCACCACGCCGGTGAGCGTCACGTGGCCGTTGTCGACGATGATGTGGATCGGCGGCAGCGCCCGAATCGCGTAGCGTGTGAACGCCGGATCGCGGTAGATCGCGCGGGCCACCTGCAGGCGCAACCGGTCGTCGTTGGGCGAAAGCGGCAGCACCTTCAGCTCATCGGTAAGGCTGGTGACGCCCGGAACCTTCCGGACCAGGCGATCGAGGTCCGACTTCTTGAAGGGCTGGCTTACCGCCCCGAGCAACTCCACCTGGCCATTGGTGACGCGGAAATTGACATCGTCCCAAATGCTGTAATAGGGATACATCAAGACTTCGTGGCGCACGTGCTTGGCGATATCGGCATCGCTCTGCGGCAGGTTGGCGTTATCTTTATTAGATGCCGCGGCAACTCCGGCGCCCAGCAGCAGAGCGGCCATCAGAAACCGTCCCAGGAACGTTGGCTTCATTTTCTCCATACCTCCTGCCTATAAGAACGTAGCGGAGGGCTGAGCGGTTTTGGCGGCTTTGTAAAGAGTTGGTAAAAGCGGGGAGGCGACGTAGACTATGACATAGGGGACTGCGATGATCGAAATGCCAACGAACCAGTTCGTCGAAATACGCAATCAGGGCTATTACCTGGCTGGCAGCCGCATTTCGCTCGACAGCGTGGCCTACGCACTGAAGCGCGGCGAGACGGTGGAAGAGATTCTCGCTGATTTTCCCGTAATTGAGAACCGGCAGAGGCTGGAAGGCGCTATCGCTTTCATCAAGGCCCATCCGGTCGAGGTGGATGCATACCTGGCGGAGAAGGCTGAGCGGTGGGAGGAGCTACGAAAGCAGAACCCGCCCCCGCCGGAACTCCTGGAGAGGATACGCAGGTATCGTGAGAGCAAGGGCTTGAAATCGGCGTGAGAGCCCGACTTCTGGCCGATGCGGATCTCCAATTCGCCATCGTTCGCGGCCTTCGAAGACGAGAGCCGACCATCGACTTCTTGCCCGCCCAGGGAACAATCCCAGAGGCACTGGGAGACCCGGGTGTGTTGGCCTTGGCAGCGGACCTGCAACGGGGCCTGGTCTCGCACGACTATGAAACCATGCCCGGGCATTTTTACCGGTTCGTCGAGTTTCGGCAATCGCCCGGTGTCGTCTTGATTCGGCAGCTAATGCCGATCGGCCAGGCGGTGGAAGGACTGCTGGTTGTGTGGGTCTGCCAGGATGCCGATGAGTTCAGGAATCGGATTACTTATCTGCAGTGGTAGCCTTCCGCCTGGAGGAACCTCAGGCCGTCTTGTCTTTCGCGTAGCAGATGGAATTCAGGGCGCACTCGGCACACTTCGGACTACGCGCCACGCATAACGCTCGCCCGTGCAGAATCACCTGGTGCGAAAACAGGATCCACTTTTCCCGGGGGACGATCTTCATGAGGTCCTGCTCGATCTTGACCGGGTCGGTTTGCTTCGTCAGGTCGAGCCGCGCGGCGATGCGCTGCACGTGGGTATCGACCACCACGCCCGAGGCGATGCCGTACGCCGTGCCGAGCACGACGTTGGCGGTCTTGCGGGCCGCGCCGGGGATCGTCAACATTTCGTCGATGGTCCGCGGCACCTTACCGCCGAATTCGGAGACGACTTTCTTCGCGGCGCCCACGATGGACTTCGCCTTGTTGTTGAAGAACCCGGTGCTGCGGATATCGTTGGCCAGCACTTCGGGACGGACGGTGGCGAAATCCTGTGGTGTGGGATACTTGGCGAACAGGCCGGGCGTGACCTCGTTGACGCGCTTATCGGTGCACTGCGCGGAGAGAATGGTGGCCACCAGCAGCTCCCACGGGTTATGGTGGTGCAGGGCGCAGGTGGCTGCGGGGTACATCTCGTCGAAGCGGCGCAGGATTTCGGCGATACGCTGCTTGCGCTCGGCTGCGGTCCTGGGCCGTTTCACGTAAGCTCGTAAGAGATCATGCGGTCGCGCCTTCTTCTGCTTGCCGCGGCGTTGGTTGCCTTTGGCGCTTCGCTCGGTTCGGGCTTTCACTTTGACGATTATGCCATTTTCCCGGACCCCGCCCTTACGTCACCGTGGGGCTGGCTGGGAATCTGGAGTTTGCGGCAGACCCGGCCGCTCACATACCTCACGTTCTGGCTGAATTACCAGGTGGGCGGGCAGGACCCGCTCGGATACCATCTGTTGAATCTCGCGCTGCATCTGGGGGCGGTGATGCTCCTGTACGAGTGCTTGCGCAGATTGATGCCGGAGACGGCGGCGGTGGTGGCGGCGGCGCTGTTTGCGGTCCATCCGATTCAGGCGGAGGCGGTGAATTACGTTTGGGCGCGCAGCATCGTGCTGGCGGCGCTCTTGTGCTTCGCCTCGCTACTGGCCTGGACCGAAGGCCGCACGTGGGTGGCGGTGGCGTGGTTCGCCGCCGCGCTTCTGGCAAAGGAGGAATGCGCCACGTTCCCGCTCGTGCTGCTAATGCTGCCGCCGCTCGACCGAAAGCGCCTGGCAGCCATCGCCGCGATGATGGGGCTCTCGGTGGCGGCCGCGGCGCGCGTGATTTACGCCACCGCGGTGACTCCGGGCGCGCCGGCGGGATTGCAGGCGGGAATTACGCCGTGGCACTACTTCCTGGCGCAAGGTCCGGTGATCCTGCGCTATCTCCGGCTCCTGATCGTGCCCTACGGATTCACGATAGACCCCGACATCCGCGTGCCCGCGGTGTGGCTGGGGCTGCTGGCGTCGCTGGCGGTGGGAGCCATCGCGGCGATCGCGTGGAGGTACGCCCGCACCGAGCGCGCGTGGCTGCTGGCGGGGTTGATCCTGCTGATTCCGAGCTCCTCGATTTTTCCGGCGGCGGATCTGGCGGCCGATCGCCGGATGTACCTTCCCCTGCTGGGATTCGCCGCCGCCGCGGGTCTGCTGCTGGATCGGGTGAAGCCGCGGGCTTTGGCGCCGGCCGCTATCGTGGCGCTCGCGGTGGTGAGCATCGTCCGGACGCAGGTGTGGATGACCGACGAGTCGCTGTGGCGCGAGGCCGTGGACCGCGCCCCGGACAAAGTGCGGCCGAAGATTCAACTGGCGCGCGCGCTGCCCGCGGCGAAAGCGTTGGAACTCCTCTCGCAGGCTCGCGACCTGGCGCCCCACGACCCGGCGGTGGCGGCGGAACTCGGCAAGACGCTGCTCGCCGAAGGCCAGCCCGCGGCCGCATTGCCGGAGTTTGGCCGCGCACTGGCGCTCGACCCGCGGGACGCGCGCAACTTCAACAATCGCGGAGTGGCGCTGGCCGCGCTCGGCCAGACCGAAGCCGCCCGCGCCGATTTCGAGCACGCTTTGCGGATGGACCCGAACCTCGCAGAGGCACGGCAGAACCTGCTCAAGATCCAGCCGCGGTAATCTGGACGTCGGTTTTCACAAACTGCCAGTCGGGCATCTCGACCATGGGCAGCTTGCTGTCGAGCGGCTCAGTGAGGTCCTTGGACTGATACGGTCCGATGTCGGCTTTGAACGAGAAGGTCCCCACGGGCGAGTCGGATTTCGGCGTGTGGCTCAGGACGGTGACCGTCGCCGCGAGGCCGTAGATATCGGCTCCGGAGTGGTTGATCACGACGAACTTGACCACCAGCTTCTTCTTGGCGTCTTGGGTGAAGCGCACGCCTGAGATCTCCACAAACTCCTGGTAAGGATTGGGCTTCGTCCCTGGCGCGGCCGCCGGGTTTGCCACGGCCGCCGTGGGCGAGGAGCTGCTACCGCCGCGACCGACCAGCGAGTAGATGCCCCATACGACTCCTACAAAGACCACGGCAAACAGAACGGTCATCAGCCAGACGGGCAGGCCGCGGCGCTCGGGGGGAGGCTCTGACAGCGAAGGCGCGGAAGGCGCGGAGTCCAGTTGTCCCAGGAACGATGAGGGTCGCGGCGGGCGCGCGGAGTTCAGTTCTCCCAGGATCGATTGGGATTGCGGCGGAGGCGCGGAGGGCGCGGTGCTCGCCGGTGGCGGGATCGATTCGGATGGCGGCGGATACGCCGGCTGGGGTGGATAGCTCGGCTGCGGCGGATACTGGGGTGGCTGCGGCGGATAGGGCTGCTGCGGGTAGACTGGTTGCTGCGGATAGACCGGCTGTTGCGGGTAAGGTTGCGTCTGGTAAGGCTGCTGCTGGTAAGGCTGCTGCGGATAGCCCGGCTGTTGCGGCGGGTACGGTTGCTGTTGCTGCTGGTAGGGTTGCTGTTGCTGCTGGTAGGATTGCTGCGGGGGCTGATAGGGAGGTTGCGGGGCCTGATACGGCGGCTGATACGGGGGTTGATACGGCGGCTGATACTGGGGCTGCGCCGGCGGGTATTGCGGCGGCGTAG
>Ga0209517_10006769_pt1 | contig 13990 bp, 12 predicted proteins | sample PeaSoiMetSII2010_FD_187695 | JGI IMG/M metagenome (GOLD analysis project Ga0209517, IMG submission 187695) | Peat soil microbial communities from Weissenstadt, Germany - SII-2010 (SPAdes) (version 2) | ecosystem: Environmental > Terrestrial > Soil > Wetlands > Peat | place: Germany...
TTGCCCCGCCGGGACGGGGCGAAGCCCCGTCACCACACAAGCGCGCTAATCCATTGCAGGTTGTGCGCAGTAGTTTTCACAAGCCCCGTGAATGAGCCTTAGCTGAATTTCAGTTATTTGGCCGAGAGCGCCGTGAATCTCCGGCATCGTGGCTATGTTCGTCCTCGCTGGAACTGGCCAGCAAACTGCACTTGCAACGCGGAGGGAGACGGGGCAAGCCCCGTCTCTACAATAGATGTGTTCGTCCAGTGGAGGCAGCATGCGACCCTATTTAGTTCTGATCGCGGTAGTTTTGATGGCAGCAGCGGCTCTTGCGCAACAGCCCTTTCCTCACCCCGGTTACGGCCCTTGCCTTTATGGATGCGGCCCGTTTGTCCCGCTTGTGACCACGCCGATGGTGTCCTTGCAAACGGTTTCGCCCAATCCGGTGGGAGCGAGCAACGCCACCACGGGATTGATCGCCGGCGCGACCAACGCGACGCTCTCCGAGATTCAAGGATCGACCAGTTCGGAGTACACCGCGGCCGTGTGGTACCAGGGCGGCGCTCCGCTGACCACGCCGCAAGTTCACCTGTGGCCCGAACCCGCTGCACGCGCAGCTCGCCCCATGCATGAAGAACATGGCCCGCGCGAAGAAGCGCGCGGCAACTGGACGTATTTCGCCGGACGGGAGCACACCGCGGATGCGGCGCAAGCGGCAAGCGCAGCCAAAGGATTCAAGAAGGCAGGCCATGTCTATACCAACGACGACGTCACCCGCCAGAATGACACCAACGGCACCGTAAAGCACGGCGGCAAAACGGAGAAGATGTAGAAGGGCAGGTCTTAGGTCTCAGGTCTCAGGTCTTAGCTCTCGGTCGCGACCTTGGTTGCGGCGACCGAGGGCTTTTTTTCCTTGCCCGCTAATCTAACCTTCCGTACGAACTTGTCTTTTCTTCGGTAGAATCCTGCCCTGTGGTTTTGGAAGGAGGAGCCATGCGCAAACTGACGGTCGCGATCCTCTTCATGGTTGCTTGCTCGACCGCCCTTGTGGCCCAAGTCCTCTCGCCCCAGGTGCACGCCTTTGTGAAGGTGGACGCGCCCACGGTGGCTTTGACCCACGTGCGCGTCATCGACGGCACCGGTGCGGCCGCGCGCGAAGACCAGACGGTGGTGATTTCCAAAGGGAAGATCGAGTCGGTTTCCGACGCCGCGTCGGCGAGTGTTCCCAAGGATGCCCAGATCCTCGATTTGCACGGTTACAGCGTCATCCCCGGGCTGGTCGGCATGCACGACCATATGTTTTATCCCATGGGTAACGGCATCTTCGGCGAGATGGCGTTCAGCTTTCCGCGCTTGTACCTGGCAGGCGGAGTGACGACCATCCGCACCACAGGTTCACTCGAGCCCTACACCGATCTCGAACTGAAGAAGCAGATCGATAAGGGCGAAACGCCCGGCCCGAAAATTCACATTACTGGACCTTATCTCGAAGGCGCTGGCAGTTGGGCGCTGCAGATGCACCAGCTTACCGGGCCCGAGGACGCAACCAAGACCGTCAACTTCTGGCTGGACCAGGGCGTCGAGAACTTCAAGGCGTACATGTTCATCACTCCGGCGGAACTCTCCGCAGCTGTAGCCGCGGCCCACAAGCGAGGCGCCAAAGTTACCGGACATCTTTGCTCTATTGGTTTTCGGGAAGCTGCCTCCATTGGCATTGACGACCTGGAACACGGCTTGCTCGTGGACACGGAATTCTTTCCCTGGAAGAAGTCCGGCGAATGTCCCGAGAAACTCGACTATGAGTTCATTTCCAAACTCGATGTCCAAAGCGGCCCGTTGCACGACATGATCCTCGACCTCGTCCAACACCACGTCGCCGTCACCTCGACGCTGCCGGTATTCGAAATGGGTGTTCCCGGACGTCCCCCGATGCAGCAGCGCATTCTCGACGCCCTATCACCCGATGCTCGCAGCGCGGTTCTCAACAACAAAGTGCGCGCCGGCGATGCGAGCGCGATCCGGCAGCGATACCATACCGACTCGTCGCCATGGCCGGGCGCGTTCAAGAAAGAGATGGAGTTCGAGCATGCCTTTGCCCAGGCCGGAGGGTTGCTCTTGGCCGGACTCGATCCCACGGGCATGGGAGGCGTGATCGCGGGCTTCGGCGATCAGCGTGAGGTGGAGTTACTGGTGGAAGCAGGCTTCACGCCGCTGGAGGCCATTCACATCGCGACCGCAAACGGCGCGCAGTTTCTCGGAGAGCTGGACCACATCGGCACCATCGCCCCCGGCAAGCAGGCGGATCTGGTCGTGATCAAGGGCGATCCTTCGAAGAAGATCGAAGATATGGAAAACGTTGAGACGGTGTTCAAGGACGGTATCGGCTACGACTCGGCCAAGCTGATCGAATCGGTGCGCGGCGTGGTGGGGAGCCGGTGAACATCATGCGCGTTCACTGCAACTCGGGCGGCAATCTGCTATCTTCGTCGGTTGATTCTCTCCACACATACCAGGCAGGCGCCGGTCGGCGCCGAGGATGAGTGCCTCGATGGTTGATACTGCTCGACCGGAACCGTCTCGCCTTTACCGCTGGACCGTGCTGCTCTTTGTCAGCGTGGCCATGGGCGGCAACTACTACATTTACGACAGCATCAACCCGCTGGAACGCATATTTATCGAGAAGTTGGGTTTTTCTGCTTCGGCTTTTGGATGGCTAAACGCCTCCTACAGCGTTGCCGCAGTTGCGACCCTGCTGATCGGCGGAATCGTCATCGACCGGATTGGCACCAAGAAGGCGATCACGTTCTTTGCCGCCCTTTGCTTCCTGGGAGCCGCGCTCACCGCCGCACGCGGCCGTCCCGGAGTGATGATCGCCGGACGCACGGTGCTTGGTCTGGGTGCCGAATCCATGATCGTCGCGGTCACGACCGTGCTTGCCAAGTGGTTTAAGGGCAAGGAACTGAGCTTCGCCTTCGGGATCAACCTCACCATCGCCCGTCTCGCTTCGGTAGCGGCCGACAACTCGCCGACCTGGGCTAACAAAGTGTTCTATCCCAGTGGCCCGGCGGGCGAGCCTAGCTGGCAGGGGCCGTTGTTCATCGCGGTGGGTGCCGGATTGCTCGCCGTGCTCTGCTCGGGTATTTATTGGGTACTTGAAAGCCGGGCCGAGGGACGGTATGAACTGGGGCAGGCCGGTTCGATCGACAAGTTGGAGTTCGGGCAGAGTTTTGGGGTCCGCGGACTGCCGTTCGGGCGAGCGGTTACCAAGATTTGGTGCGCTCTTAAAGACTTTTTTCGATTTAATCCATCGTATTGGTTTGTGGTTGCGCTCTGCTTCACTTTCTACTCCGCGATTTTTCCTTTCCGTACATTTGCCATCGACTTTTTCACCAACAGAATTCTGGCTGCCCACGCTGGAATGTCGTTATCCGAGGGCACTCAGCAGGCAGGCTTTTGTAACAGCTTGCTCCCCATTACCGCGATGATTGCCACTCCGCTCTTTGGGTTGATGGTAGACAAGACGGCCAGGCGAGCGCTGTTCATGATGCTTGGGTCGGTGCTGTTGATGCCGGTTTACCTGATGGCGGCCTATCTTTCAGTGTCAAAAATGGTGACGTTCGCAGTCCCCTGGATCAGCTCTTGGCATTTCGTGTTGCTGCATATGACTTTCCCGCTGCTTTTTCTGGTGACGATGCTAATGATGGGGATATCGTTCTCGCTCATTCCCGCCGTCATGTGGCCTTCGGTGGCCTACATCGTCGACCAGAACCGGATGGGCACAGCATACGCCTTGATGACCCTGATCCAGCAGATCGGCTTCTTCTTGCTGAACTTGCTGATCGGCACGGCCAACGACTACACGCACGCCGGGCGGGATAATCCGGGGGGGTACGGGCTGGGGATGTGGATATTCTCAATTCTGGGCTTCGTCGGGCTTACCTTCGCCATCCTGTTGCGGATTCGCGAAACCGGGCCGCATGGGCATGGCCTGGAAACGATCACCGCGAAGGGGTGAAGGTGGATTGTGTAGCGCGGACACTCCTGTCCGCGCCGAGGGCTGCTTCGCTGCAGACACGCGGACAGGAGTGTCCGCGCCACACTGGACCCGGTTACGAAGGTGATCTAGGGGCGCCGGTTAGGCGGGTATTTTGGTCGGATAAGATCGCTCCGCAAGCTACGGTTTTTGGTATTCTGACGACTTGAAAACGGTCGAGTGCGATTCCGCGACTGCCTCGGCAAATTTGTACAACGAAAAGAGTTCGAAGCCGCATCTGAACCAGCAGCGGCCGGAAAAGGCGACTTGACCGACCCCAAGAAAGGCATCACCGAACGAGAGGCGATTGAGCAGGCGCAGCAGGGCCACGAGGCAGCCTTCGAAACCCTGTATCACCTGCATAAACGCCGGGTGTACTCGCTATGTTTGCGCATGGTCTCCAATCCCGCGCAGGCCGAAGATCTGGCCCAGGAAGCATTTCTTCAGCTCTTCCGCAAGATCGGCACCTTTCGCGGCGAGTCCGCTTTCTCCACCTGGCTGCATCGCATGACGGTCAACGTCGTCTTGATGCAACTGCGCAAGAAGGGCTTGCCGGTGGTGTCGCTCGAAGAAACTCTGGAAGCCGACAACGAAGCTCCCAGAAAAGAATTCGGTACGAAGGATGTGAGGCTGACAGGATCGGTGGATCGCCTGCAGTTGCAGCGGGCCATCGACCGGCTGCCGCCGGGCTACAAGACGGTTTTTGTGTTGCATGACGTGGAAGGGTTCGAGCATAACGAAATTGCCCAAATGGTGGGCTGCTCGATTGGCAACAGCAAGTCGCAGCTTCACAAGGCACGCTTGAAGCTGCGCGATTATCTGAAGTTCATGAGAGCCGAAAAGGCCAAGACTGGATAACCGAAGTTGTAACTGGGGAGAGAGTTGGCTATGACGTGTTCTTGTTCCGACGTAGAGCGACTTCTGCCGGAGCTCCTCGACGGGGTTCCGGAAGGTGCGACTGCAGAGACGCGGCTTGCCGCGTCTGATCTTGATGCGCATCTGAAATCCTGTCCGGCATGTTCCGATCTGCTCTCCGACCTGAAGCTGATCGCGAGCGAGGCGCGGCAACTGGCAGCAACCGAAGAACCGGCGCCGAGGGTGTGGGTGCGAATTGCGGCTGAACTTCGCGCTGAAGGCCTGATCCGGGAGCCGGCCCCAATGCGCCCCATCGTCGTCCCAACTTCCCCTGGGCGGCAATGGACGTCGATTGCGTGGTGGCTGGCTCCCGTCGCCGCTGTTCTGCTGGCGGCAGGCTCTTATGTCGTAAGCCACAAGCCCACGCCGCAAGTAGCCAAGCAGCAAGCTCCGAAAACTGCCCCGGAAACTCCCATGGTGGCCCAGACTCCAGCAACCTCCCCAGCTCCAGTCATCCCCGCCGTGACCTCACCCTCCGGCCATGCCTCGGCTCCTCAGCAACTGGCGCAGAAGTCCGCTCCGCCAGCACGCATGGCGGCACCTGCGGTAGAATCCGAGCCGAGCACGCCCGACTCGAGTATGGAAGATCAACAGTTTCTGAGCGCAGTGTCCACGCTCGCCCCTTCGATGAGGGCCTCGTATCAAAATCAGTTGCAGTCGGTGAATGCCGACATACGGGAAACTCAGGCGTATGTGAATCAAAATCCTGGCGATGTGGACGCACGCCAGCATTTGATGGATGCATATCAACAGAAAGCGCTTCTTTACCAGATCGCGTTGGATCGTATTCAGTAGTGGAAGGGCGGACCGGCGTTCCCGGCCGCAGGGGCATTTTTATGGCGAGTCTTCAGCAGGCGAGTCTTAGGCAAGCGAACATTCCGAACACCACGGTCGTGACTCTGGTTCTGGTAACCTGTCTGGCGTCGGCGGCCTTCGCCGAAACGAAGAAGGAATACCGTTTCACTGTCGGCCCCAAGGCCAACATTTCCGTCGACACCCAATATGGGGCGATTTCCGTGAAGCCTGGCAGCGCCAGTCAGGTAGTGGTGACGGCCACGCTCAAGTCGGACAAGGTGGAAGTCGACCGCCAGCAAAATGGCAACCGGATCGAAATCGCCTCCCACCTTTTGCAGGGCGCGGACCCCCAGACCGGCCAGGTTGACTACGAACTGCTGATTCCGCCCGACGCCACTCTCAATCTCCGTTCTTCAACCGGTCCCCTGTCGGCGGAGCGCTTGCAGGGAGACTTGACCCTGGAAGGCACCGATGCCGTGGTGAATGTTCGCAGCGTAAGCAACGGTCATGTGCATGTGCGGACCATGGGCGGGCCGGTCACGCTGACCGATGTTCGCAACGGCCACGTTGAGATCGAGTCCATCAGTGGCGACGTCCATTTGAAGTCGGTCACCGGACCGCTGGTCCAGGCCAATTCCGGCAGTGGAAAGATCTTCTACGACGGTGACTTTGGCTCCGCCGGCGACTATAAGTTCACCACTCACACCGGGGATATCGAAGCCCTGGCTCCGGCTGACGTCTCGGCCGATTTCAGCGCCCACTCGGTGCTCGGCAAGGTCCAAAACGATTTTCCTCTCCAACCTAAGCCGCACTCCCGCTTTTCTTTTGAGGCGGGACGTTCCTTCTTTGGCACGGTGGGCAAGGCCGCATCGGAGGTAGTGCTGCGTTCTTTCAGTGGTAGAATCCGCCTCAAGCAACGCTGAACCAGGAAGAACCAGGTCTTAGGTCTTAGGTCTTAGGTCTTAGGTCTCAGGTCTTAGGTCTCAGGTCTTAGGAAGGTCTCGGTTTTCCTGAGACCTTAGACCTGAGACCTAAGACCTCGCTTGATGGAGAGCCATGGCAGTGTGCGCGGTGTTTCTCGTGGGATTCATGGCTTCCGGCAAGAGCTGCGTGGGACGGGAACTTGCCCGGCGGCTGGACTGGGATTTTGTGGATCTGGATGCTCGCATCGAGTCCCGCGAGCGGCAAGCCATTCCCGAGATTTTTCGGGATCAAGGGGAGTCCTCTTTTCGGCTCGCCGAAACCAGCGCGCTTCGCGATCTGACCGAATCGCTCGAACGCAACACCGTGATCGCGCTCGGAGGCGGTGCCTTCGTCGAACCAAAGAACCGGGAGTTACTGCGATCTTGGCCCTCGGTATTCCTGGAGGTTCCGCTGGACGAACTCTGGCGTCGCAGTCTGGAGGACTCGACAGAACGGCCTTTACGAAAAGATAATCGCAGCGAGTTCGCCCGTCTCTATGAATCCCGGCTGCCGTTCTACCGACAGGCAACCATGACTGTCGTAACCTCGGGGAAGGATCCGGCCTCCCTTTGCGTTGAGATCGAGCGTACGTTGCTGTTTCGGGAGAGAACCGAGGCCGCCGCCTCACCGCGGGCTACTCCCGATAATTTCGGAACAGGAGAATCACAGTGAAGTCGTCTTATCGGCTGCTCGTTTTCATGATGGCGCTGGCTTGGTGCATCGCGGCGTTGGCCGCTCCCATGCCCAAAGAGAAAGACAAAGAGAAGGAACACGAGGGTCAGAAGGTCGATTCCGGTTCCTTCGGCGTATTCCAGAATGGCCATCGCGTAGGAACCGAAACATTTTCCATCTATCAAACCAGCGGCGGCAGCGTCATCCAGTCCGAATTCAAAACCGAGAATGCTCCCACCGACGCCGCGCAAACTTCCGAGATGCAGCTTACCCCGACCGGGGAAATCCGGCGTTACGAGTGGAAGGAACTGAGTCCGGGAAAGGCGACGTCGGTCGTGCTTCCGAATTCCGATTTTCTGACCCAGAAGTGGAGAACAGGCCCGGAGGAGAAAGAACACGAACAGCCCTACCTGCTGCCAGCGTCGACCAACATCCTCGACGACTACTTCTTCGTTCACCGCGAACTCCTGGCTTGGAAGTTTCTTGCCACAGCCTGCACACAGGAAAAAGGGCAGGGGCCCCGGTGCACACTCAAGCAGCGCACTCAGTTCGGAACCCTGAATCCGCACCAACATGCGTCGGCGCCGCTCAGCGCCGAGTTCCTCGGCCGGGAAAAAGTGACCCTGAAGAATGGAGAGCGGGACCTGTTTAAACTTGAATTCAAGACCGAGGCCGGAACCTGGCAACTCTGGCTCGACGATCAAGATCATTTCAAGGTGATGCGCATGTCCATTATGGGAGAGAATACGGTAGTGGAACGCGATTAGAACTGCAGGTCTTAGGTGTTAGGTCTCAGTTCATGAGTCTTGGGGATCAACAGGCGCCACGGAAGATTCCAAATCCTAAGACCTGGGACCTGGGACCTAAGACCTGCTTGAGGATAACTTTTGACCATCCTTGATTCACGCACGTCGCGCGTTCTATTCACGGCGCTCCTGTTCGCCGTCGGGTTGGGTTTTCTGTATGCCGCGCGACGCACCTTGATTCTCTTCCTTTTCGCCATTTTTTTTGCCTATCTCATTAATCCCGCCGTGGTGCGACTGGAGAAACTTTTCCGCAGCCGCGGCTGGGCGATCGCCGTCATTTACCTCCTGCTTCTCGTCGGCTTGGGGGGCTTCGGTTTTCTGGTCGGCCCGAGAATCGCCCGACAAAGCGCGCGCCTGGGAGCCTCTCTGCCGTCGCTGATGGATAAGGCCAGCGTGAACCAATTCTCCGGCCAAATCGGCGAACTTACCGCGCAGATCGGACACCAGCACGGCTGGAGCGATGCCACCCAGGCGCGGATTCGGGATTTCCTGATGAACCACCGGCAAGACTTGTCTCGCCTGGCGCAGCGCATCGGTTTTCGCGCGGCCGAAGCGGCGCAACAGGTGTGGTTGCTGTTCCTGGTGCCGATCCTCGCCATTTTTTTTCTTCGCGATGGCGGCGCTTTCCAGGAGGTGTTGCTGGCGCTGGTGCCCGCGCGCTCGCAACGTGAATTTTTGCAGGATGTGTTCCAGGATCTGAACCAGATGCTCGCCCAATTCATTCGCGCCCAGTTGACCCTGGCGGCGCTATCGTTCGTGGCCTATACCGCATTTTTGGGCGCCATGCGAGTTCCCTACGCCCTGATGCTCGGTACCGCCGGAGGCGCGATGGAGTTTGTCCCGGTGGTCGGGCCGCTGCTGGCAGGAGCGGCCATGATTGCCGTCGCCGTTCTGGCGGGATACCAACACTGGGTCTACCTGCTGTTGTTCTTGTTGGTCTGGCGGATGGTGCAAGACTACGTCATCTCTCCCCGCATCATGGGCGTCAGCGTGGAATTGCATCCCCTGGCGGCTTTGTTCGGCATTCTCGCGGGCGGCGAAATCGCCGGCGTGCTCGGCGTCTATCTCTCCATCCCGGTGATGGCCAGTTTGCGCATCGTCTGGCGCCGCTGGCGCATTTACGCGGAAAAACGCAAGTTCGGACCGCTCAACGAGTATTCGCCCAGGGATCGGGTCCTCGGATAAAGACCCGATCCTCTATGGCGTGGCCGCCGCCACAGTACCGTTCCTCACGCTTTCCACATCCACTTTGCGTAGGAACTCTGCCGCTGCTTCCGGCAGCACCGTGTTGATGAACATTCCCGAGCCCAGCTCGAATCCGGCCACCCGCGTCAGCCGTGGAATCACACTCAGATACCAGTGAAAATACCGTACCCCGACACTCTCGGCCGGAGCGCTTCGAATCGTAAAGTTGAAGTCGGGGTCGGCCAGCCCGTGGTAGAGCTTGGCCAGCAGCGAGCGCAGCATGCGCGCCAGATCGTTCATCTCCACTGCGCTAATATCGCCGAAGCTCGCCATGTGCCGCCGCGGATAAATGTTGGTGCAGAACGGAGACGGAGAGGCGTACAGTTCGAGTGCGACGAAGTGCTCGGAAATCATGACGACGCGGGTTTGTTCTTCTAATTCCTCCTCGATCATCTGACAGAACATACACTCGCCGTAGTCGTCAAAATGCCGCAAAGCGTGTTGAAAACGCTGGCGCACGTGCAGCGAGGTCACCGGCGTCGCGATCATCTGGGAGTGCGGGTGTTCCAGGCTCGTGCCCGCGTCGATGCCGTGATTCTTGAAGATCGTGATCAGCGCCACGCGCGGGTCGAGGCTGAGTTCGTCGTAGCGGGTCTTATAGATCCGCAGGATCTCCGCCACGTAGGAATCGGGCATCAGCGCCAAAACCTGGGCATGGTCAGGCGTCTCCACGATCACATCGTGAACCCCGAATCCGTTAACCGACCGCCGCGAACGATGCACAGAGCGAGTCGGCTGCACATCGCGCGAAAGCGCCGCAAACTTATTCGGGAACACTCGGGCGTGCCACGGAACTTCCAACGAGGCGGGCACTCGCAGCACTTCCGGCGGCGTCAGCTTTTCGTTCCCCGGACAAAAAGGGCAGTTCGCCACAAACGATGGCAGCGGCTTGCGTTCGCGGTGGTGCGCCATTTCTTCCGGACGGCGCGCGCGCTCGGTTGCAATCACCACCCATTCCCTGGTGGCAAAATTCTGGCGTGGTTCCGACATGGTCGCTCCTGGGCAGGCTGCGGAGAGACTCGGTCTAGCGCCAGATTTTGGGTGGCGCAGCTCCGGGGCCCCCAGCACGCCCGGTTCTGGCGTGATGGGGTGGAGGGCTTCAGCGCTGCGGTAACTGCATTGCTTTGAGTGCGGCTTTAGGCGCTGAGGTCGCACTCTCCGCCCCGGAACGAGTTCTTCCGCAGCCTGCTAGGCAAAGCCTACACTTCCCCTCCGAAATCCAACAGGCACCGAGGGCCGTAGCTCTCATCTGCCAAAGCATCGGCCTGGGACTCGGCGGCCACACTCCCCCAGGAAAACTCGCTAGTATAAAATCACAGTTCACCATGTCCAACAAACTTCCTGTAGGAATTCTAGGTGCCACGGGCATCGTCGGGCAGAGATTCATCCAGATGCTCGAACATCACCCGTGGTTTGAGGTCGCGTGGCTGGCCGCGTCCGACCGTTCGGAAGGCCGCGTGTACGCCGAAGCCGCGCGCTGGCGTTTGAAAACCGCCATCCCCGCCAACGTCGCCAGAATGACAGTAGCCCCAGCCAAGCCCGAAGGCGCTCCGAAGATTATTTTCGCCGCCCTCGATGCCGCCATCGCTCGCGAACTGGAGCCGCAGTTCGCCGCCGCCGGTTGCGCCGTCGTCTCCAATTCAAGCGCCTTGCGCATGCAGGCCGACGTCCCGCTGCTGATTCCGGAAGTTAACGGCGATCATATTCAGCTAATCGAAACCCAGCCCTGGCGGCGCAAGTCCGGAGGCTTTGCCGTCACCAACCCCAACTGCTCAACCATTGGGCTGGTGCTAGCCCTGGCGCCGTTGCATCGCCGTTTCACGCTCGATACGGTGATGGCGGTAACCATGCAGGCGGTCAGCGGCGCTGGATATCCCGGAGTCGCTTCGCTCGACATTCTCGGCAACGTCATCCCCTACATCGGCAAAGAAGAAGAAAAAATGGAAGAGGAAACGCAAAAGTTGCTGGGGACGCTGAACGGCGGTCGCGTCGACCCTGCTCCCTTTGCCATGAGCGCGCAATGCAACCGCGTCGCCGTGGAAGACGGCCATACCGAGTCGGTTGCGATCCGACTAATAAAGAAAGCGACGGCAGAGGAAATCATCGCCGCCTGGAACGATTTTCGCGCCGAGCCGCAGCATCTGCATCTGCCCAGCGCGCCCGAGCAACCCATCCTCTACATGACCGCGCCCGACCGTCCCCAACCGCGCTTCGATTGCGACCTTGGCGCCGGCATGACCACCGCCGTCGGCCGCTTGCGCAAATGCAACGTCCTCGACTGGAAGTTCACCGTCCTCTCGCATAACACCATTCGTGGCGCCGCCGGGGCTGCGCTGTTGAATGCCGAGTTGCTGAAAGCGAAGGGATATCTAGAGTGAGTACAGTTGCCAGTTCCCAGTTGCCAGTTGCCAGTAAGACCGGTGCCGGCGCAGGTTTGCCTGGCAACCGGCAACTGGCAACTGACAACTGCACCAAGGAACGCCGCCCATGATCGTCATGAAGTTCGGCGGGACCTCCGTTCAAGATGCAAAAGCCATCGACCGCGTAGCCCACATCGTCCAGGGCCGCCTAGCCGACCGTCCCGTAGTGGTGGTCAGCGCCATGGCCAAGGTCACCGATTCCCTGCTCGCCATGGGAAAGGCCGCCGGTGGCGGCGATCGCAAGACCGCTCTCAAAATGGCGCGCGCCCTGCGTGAACGCCACTACGACACCGCCGGAGAACTTCTCGGTACCGCCCTGTTCACCGAATTTCACGGCGACCTCGGCGCCGATTTCGAAGATCTCGACGAATTGCTGCGCGGTATTGGCGCGGTCGGTGAAATCACTCCCCGCACCTACGATTACGTTGCCTCGTTCGGCGAAGTGCTTTCGAGCAAGATCGTGGCTGCCGCTTTCGTGGCCCGCGGATTGCCCGGCGCGCACCTGGATTCACGGCAGTGTCTGCTCACCGACAGCGCTTATACCCGCGCCGTTCCTCAGTTCGAAGAAACCAACGAGCGCCTGCGCAAGAAAGTCCAACCTCTGCTCGACTCCGGCAAGGTTCCGGTAATGGGCGGATTCATTGGCTCCAATCGTGCCGGCATCACCACCACCATCGGGCGCGGAGGCTCCGATTTCTCGGCCGCGATTTTTGGCGCGAGCCTCAATGCCGAGCGCATTGAAATCTGGACCGACGTCGACGGCATGATGACCACCGACCCTCGCCTTTGTCCCGACGCCCGCCGCATCAAGGTCATCAGCTTTGACGAAGCCGCCGAACTCGCCTACTTCGGAGCTAAAGTTCTGCATCCGGCAACCGTGCTGCCCGCGATTCAGAAAAACATTCCCGTCTATGTTTTGAACTCGCTGAACCCGACCTGCGAAGGCACCAAGGTGACGGCGCGAGCTCCGCGCTGCACGAATATTTTCAAGGCCATCGCGCTCAAGAAAAAGATCACGGTAATAGAAGTAGCCGCGCCCCGCCGTCTGCTCGTCCACGGATATCTAAAATCCATCTTTGAGGTCTTCGATCACCACGAGGTGGCGGTGGATGTGGTCTCCACCTCCGAAGTCAGCGTCTCGGTCACGGCCGAAACCAACGAAGCCATCCCCGCGCTGGCCGCCGATCTGGCAAAACTTGCGGACGTGAAGTATGAGGGGCGGAAGGCGATTGTCTGTCTGGTGGGCGAGAATTTGCGCGACACGCCCGGAATCGCCGCCAAAGTCTTCGGCATTCTTGAAGACGTGAAGATTCGCATGATTTCGCAGGGCGCTTCTGAAATCAATCTGACCTTCGTGATCGAAGAAGGCGACGCCGCCGAGGTAGTGCGGCGGTTGCACCATGCATTTTTCGCGGAGGCAGACCCGGAAGTGTTTGCGTAGCTCTGCGTTCTCTGCGTTTCGTAACTCTGCGTGCTCTGCGTTGGAGGTTTCACGATGAATCTCCTGATCCTCGGTTGTGGCAAGACAGGGTCGCTGGTGGCGGAAGTCGCGCGCCAGCGCCGCCACCAGGTTCGCACCTTGGACGTAGACGAAAACGCGAACGCCGCCGCCCTCACTCCCGCCTTCCTTGCTCCGTTCGACGTGGCCATCGACTTCACCACGCCGGCGGCGGTCGTCGCCAACGCCGAGGCCTGCATCCGCGCGAAGAAGAATCTCGTGGTCGGAACCACCGGCTGGTACGACCAAGTTCCGCGCCTGCGCGAAATGGTGCTCTCGGCTAAGACCGGATTCCTTTACGGATCGAATTTCTCGATCGGCGTGAACCTGTTTTTTGAGATTGCCGCCACCGCGGGAGCTGCGCTGAAATACGACTACTCGGGCCAGATTTTCGAGCGCCATCATGTAACCAAGAAAGACGCTCCTTCGGGGACCGCGATCACGATCCAGAAAATTGTGCGCGAGGCGGGAGGCAAAGACAAAGAAGTCGAGATCGTCTCCTTCCGCGAGGGGGATGTGGTTGGTATGCACGAGGTGGTCTTCAACTCCGCCGCCGATCGAATCTATTTGTGCCACGACGCGAAATCACGCCGAGGATTCGCCGAAGGCGCCGTCCGCGCCGCCGAGTGGCTGGCGGGTAAGACAGGCTTCTACGAGTTCC
>Ga0209517_10006770_pt1 | contig 13988 bp, 13 predicted proteins | sample PeaSoiMetSII2010_FD_187695 | JGI IMG/M metagenome (GOLD analysis project Ga0209517, IMG submission 187695) | Peat soil microbial communities from Weissenstadt, Germany - SII-2010 (SPAdes) (version 2) | ecosystem: Environmental > Terrestrial > Soil > Wetlands > Peat | place: Germany...
TGGCCGGTGAAGTGGCATCGACGTTTCTTTCGCGCCTGGCGGTGCCGGTGCTCTTTTACCTGAACGCTCGGAACGAAGAGAAGAAATCTGCCGGCAAGAGTGCGGCACTGTGATGAGCAAAATTGACAGTCGCCGGGTTTTACCAACACTGAGGAGGGAATATTATGGATATAAATCGATGGTTACGCATGCTTGCCGGAACCTTCGTTCTCGCGTCTCTAGCCTTGGGCTACTGGGTGAGCCCGAAATGGTATCTCTTCACCGCCTTCGTCGGACTTAATCTGCTCCAGTCGGCATTCACGAACTGGTGCCCAATGATGACCTTCCTGCGCAAGCTCGGCGTGAAGCCCGGCGATCGGGGGTAGTATGCTACAAATGGTTGGCAAGTATTGGTCATACGTGGGGACCAATCAGATTGCGATAAACCCGTAGCGAATAAGAGCGAGAGAAGCGATCGCTACAATCGCCCAAAGCAGGATTCCCTGGAACAAGGGGCGCGGGCCAACCTGCTTCAACGTCGATTTCGAGATCCCCGTTCCGATCAAATAGAGAGTAACCGTCAAACCCGTCTTTCCCAGTGTGCTTAGTCGGGGATACAGCGAGCCAAACAATGGCACATACGTGCCGGCAACCGCCGCAAGGCAAAAGAGCAAAATAAACCAAGGCCACTTGATCCGCGTCTTACTTCTCTTAACGATTGCCACCGTAGTAGCCACAGGAACAATCCACAGCGCTCGGGCCAACTTGATGGTAGTTCCGATCATTAAGGCCACAGAACCGTGTCTTGCGGTTGCGCCCACAACTGAACTGGTGTCGTGGATGGCGAGTGCGGACCACAATCCGAATTCACGTTGGGTAAGGTGCAGAGCGTACCCGACGGTAAGCTTTATCTGACTGCCAAATGCGCACAGTGGGGTGGATCGAAGCATCACTAGCTCAGGGGCGAAATCGCAGCTTGATTATCACCACTGACGAATACTTCCTGCCCCCATAGGGGAATCGACAAGAGCAGACTGAAAAGCAAAAACGTAAAGCGGGATTTATGCATCGTGCTCCTCACATACGACGTGGTTTCCGGCTATGCCAAGCTCAAATCCGAAGCCACTTGGAACTTCGTCGCTGGGAGTCAACGAAACTTCGATTAATGACGCCCGCCGCCACCACCACCGCGAAATCCTCCGCCACCGCCACCGTGAAATCCTCCGCCGCCAAATGACCGCTGCATCTGCTGCGTGTGTCTTTGCTGCAATTGCTGCGTCTGTCCCTGGTGTCGCTGCTCCATTTGCTGCGTTTTGGCTTCATTCGCCTGATGTTTCGCGATCTGCTGATGCTCCTTGTCCTGCTTCTGCTGGAGTTTCTGCCGTTCCTGGTTCTGCTTCGCGATCAGCTTATCCTGTTGTTTCTGATATTTCTGGTCCGCCTTCGAATTCCCCGTTTTAGCAGCTGGGGGGCGTTCGACGGGCGGCAGGTCCTTGGGATGAACGGCAACGTTGGGGCGAGAAGTCGCAGCAAGGGCCGGCGTGCCGTGGTTCGCAGAGAACCTTTGCCGGGGGTTGTTGCGGGCAGCCCACGCCCAGCTTATGGCTTCTGGGAGCTGAGTTCTTGATTTTCGAAACTTCGGCTCCTCCTCGGCGCCAAGCTCAAACCCAGAGCAATTTAGAGCCCCGCCGCTTGGAGCTCCCGATGTAACTTTGGCTTACCCTGCATATCCGCGGATTTCGTGCAGCAGCGGTCGCGCCGATGCAGGAACTGTAACTTTGCCGTTCAGAATTTCATGGCGGTTTACATTGTGGCCATACATGGCTTCGTCTCCACTCTTGTCGGCTTGCATGACGGTGCCATCCAGGCTCACCCCGGCGAAAACGCCTTTGGCCCGCGAATAAGACAGAATCTCCGCATGCAATTTAACGTCGGTGGCAGCGGCGGCGTTCCGGCCCACCGGTCCGGCGGCTACAGAGGCGTCGGCTCCGAGCTTGAATTTGTCGCTGAGGAGGCTTCCTAAGGCGTGATCGTTCATAAAGAGCATCACGATGTCGGTGGAAGAGCCCCCGATCTGATAGCCCACGCTCCCTCCGTCAATCGCCACAAACATGGGAGCACTCCACCCATGCCCGGTGCGACAGGTTGCGAGTCCCCTGCCGTAGCTGCCGCCGAATATAAAGGCGAACTTCTTGTCCCCTGGAATGATGGCAATACATTTCGCCGATCTCAGGAGATCCGTGGGGATGCCCTGATCCGGAGTGTTCATGATCTCCTGGAAGACCTGTGCAGCTTTGTTGGTGCGCTTAACATCATCCTCGCGGTCCGAGGCGACCGCAGTTAGACTTACAAGCAGAGCAAGCATGGTACCGATCAAAATACGTTTTGGCATTTACTTATCTCCCTCCAAGCGGGTGTGCACACCTCTCAGCTTTCGCAGCCGCCATTTTCTTCTCCCAGCTTCGGATTAGCGGCTGATCCAATTATTAAACACTGGGGGAGAGCATGGCTGTCCCAAAAGAATCAGGGGCCTGTGCAAAAAGGCACACATTCAAGACCGTTCTCCTGATGCATTCGGAGGGCTCAGCCCGGCGCTGGAGTATACGGGCATTCATGGGCGGCATTTGGGACTTATCAAATACATTGCGTCCGACGACAAGCGAAAGGTTATCCCTTGGGTCGACAATCGGAATTCCGATGGTTCCTTCACGCCATTTGGCTCCACCGCCACCCCAACCAAGCCCGAACTGCCGGCGCGGGGTGAACGACGCCTGACGGACGCCGGCTCCAGTGCCGATGATGATGACGTCAAAATGGTTTTCTTGAGGCACGTTCACTCCCCCTTCCTCCGATTTTCATCATCACCATCCCCTTGGACGGTCAAATGGAATCAATAGCAGGCGGTTATTTCTCATTGTCCCACCCCGACCACGTAGTCGCGGCCTTCCCAGGAATTGGTTCCAGGCCAGAAAAAAGTGAATCGAATCGGGGCTTGTTGGGCTGCGGTGATTGAAATATCGACGAACTCAATGCCGAAAGCGGTGGCCCCTGACGGAGTATCATTAACCGTCCGCCACTCGTCATCCGTCCAATGGAGGTGGAAAGGAGCCGGAACCTGAACGCGCAGTCTATGGCCTCTTTTAACCAGACGCACCTGTCGATTGGGTTTCCAGATCTCGAATAATTGACATGCCTTTCTGTCTCCCAGGTACCGGTTCGCAACTTCCGGAATCAGATCGAAAACGTGACCATCGGATACGGACCTCAGCAGTTTGATGTATTCCGCATGAGCCCACATGAGAGGCATGGCCGAGCCCGTAGGCCGGCCAAGGAACATATGAGAATCCGGCTGGTCCCGCTCATCCCATACTTGCTCCGGCAAGAGACCGGTCGCCGATGCAAAGTTTTCGATCGCTCGAATGAATGGTTTTACATCTCGTCCCGCGGAGAATTCAAAGTGCGCCCGCTCTCCGGTCAAAAGCGGCCACGCCCGGCCCTTGCCCCATCCGGCATAAGAGCCTCCATTTTCTCGCTGGCCGTAACCATCGTGATTGTAGCGGTGCCAAACCGGCCCCATCGGAGTGTCCACTTTCAGTATGGCGTCGACCACCTTTAAAGAATCCAGAATCACCGAATCGTCCGGCCTTCTGATTCCGTAACGAACCAGCTCAAGAAACCCGGCATCGATGATCTCCTTTGCCGGAAATGAATTGGGGGCGCCTGTCGGAAGATTGGCGATTTTCAGGATTCCCGCATTCGGGTCTTCCGCGGGGTCAGGGTTGTCCACATTGTCGGGCAGGATCCGGATGTAGTGGCGTCGAATGCCCGGGACCAGAGTTCCGTCCGTCGTCACGGTCCACGCTTCGACATGCGATTCCAAAAAGTCACTGTATTGCTCAAGGAACTCCGCCGCGGCTTTGTCCCCTCGCTGCCTGCAAAAACCTGCCGCGCCAATCAGCGCGGCAATATTGGAAGCCAATGTGGACGGGGAATAGCCGCTGGCTTCCTCCCACCGCTCCTGTTGGGTCACGGGCCCATACCGAAGCAAGTAACTCGCGGCTTTCAAAACCATGGGGTAGGGGTCAAAATCCTTAAGAGACTTCTCTTGGCTGAGGCGCAAGGCCAGCAATATGGGGAAAGCGACCTCGTCCAATTGGATTCCCCGCCAGTACGGATTGCCATTGACCCAGAAGTTCTGGGAAAAACCTCCATCCTCTTGCTGAGAAGCCGCGAGATAGATGAGTGCCCGCAGAGGTGTGGCATTCTCTCCCGAGGCCAGCAGCGCGGAAGCGCTGTTCACCATATCTCGGGTCCAGACCAAGTGATATCCCCCTTGGTCTTTGTCGCCTCTTGCTTCTCCCCAGGGGATCGAGAGCGAGGCGATCAAGGCGCCAGGATAGGATTTGTCTTCGTGCGCAAGGATCAAACTGAAACTGCTGTGGTAGAGATTGCCCTTGTCGCTCGAGAACTTCTCTAAGGGGAGCTGGTGTGCAGAAGTCCGGTCCCATTGTTCCGTGTACCGCCTGTGATGCTCTTCGAAGGGGATACCGAATGCCTGAAGAAGGGTTGCAATCGCATGGTGTTGGGTATCCCCAAAAGCAAGTCCCAGGGTGAACTCGTGTTGGCTAGCGAGGTCCAATTGGCCAGTAAGGGCAATATTGCCGTCGTTAGCGTGGTCAAACGCCCAATCCATTTGAAAGTTGCCAGCTAAATCGGTCCAGCCGTCGCTGCGGCCAACGTAGCCGCATGACGTCCGGGAAAATGGCACGGTAGCCGCCATGGCCAGCCATGTACCTTGTTTCTGGGCCATCATGATCTTTCGGCCGTTGACCTCAACAACGTAGCCGTTGTTCCCCCAACCTCCGACCTCGAGGTGGGGGGCGCACAGCGCATACAGCCGCAGCTTCGAAATAAACGATTCTTCACCCGTCAAGTTTGTGCGCTGAAGAACGCAGGCAAGGTGGGGGGCCGTGATGATTTCTTTGACGACGGCGTAGCGGCCGGCGGGATCGGAGTTTGTGCAGCGGTAACCCAGCGTGTGATCGGATAAGCGCTCAAATTTGGATTTGAGGTTCCGCTTCTCTTCATGGAAAAAACTGTTACCATCGGTGATCAAGTATTGAAGGTCGCGGAGCTGCGGCCGATCCACCGTGGGATAATAGACTTCGGTAATGATACCATTCCAAAGCGTGAACCAGATTTGACTGGAAGCAGCGTACGCGGTTCCCACCCCGTCCTTTCCACCATGAGTCCATCGGGGACGCGTCCCCGGGTGTCCAAACGCTCCATTCTCATTGTTTGACTTCGCCATGCTGCCTCACCTCTTCTCGCCTTGTCCGTATTCTTGCTCCTAGTGAATTGCCGGAGCGAGCGCGATACAACTCAGACCCAACACAAAGAACAGAAACATGACTGCGAGGAGACCCTTGACTCGGCTTCCTGCGCCATGAAATTCCTTCCATACGAAGATGCCCCATATCGCGGAGACCATCGTGTTGCCCTCGCCAAGAGAGAACGAAGTGGCAGGTCCAATCATCGGCACATAGGAAGCGACCAAGTTGGCGATCGTACCGCGTCCGATGCCCGCGTCGATCAATTCCCGTCGTCCTTTCCTCGGTGAACTGCCCAATTTCCAGATTCAGATTCCCGCTTCCTGGCTGAAATACTGGTAATCTTCCCGCCAGCCCCCTTGACCCAGGCCGATGGATTTGTAATCCTCGATGAACTCGATGGCGCGGATGTACTTCACCATCGTGAATCCAAGTTGCGTTTCAACGCGCAGTCGTAGCGGTGCTCCGTGCACAATCGGCAGTGCCTGGCGGTTCATTTCGTAAGCAAGAATCGTCTGCGGATCTTCCGCCAACTCTATGCGAATCGTGCCGTAAAAGTATCCCGGTCCTTGGGCGTGCGGCTCCGAGGTGGATTTATTGTCGAATGCGTAAAAGACAATGTATCGAGCGGATGGAAGCGGTTGGCAGAGTCCGACGATGTGATGCAGCGAGACACCGCCCCATTCCGCAATGCCTGACCAGCCTTGGATGCAGCAATGCTTGGTAATTTGCGTTTGTTTCGGCATTCCCCGGAGGTCAGCCAGCGTCAGGGACAGCGGCCTGGCGACCAATCCGCTGACCTTCAGGCGATAATTTGCGAAGTGGTCGCTGGCTAGTGCTAAATAATCCTCCTCCTTCGGCGGCCGGCCGTTCACCCAGAAATATGGCGAGATGTCTGCAGGTGAGTAATGCTGTGCGGAAATCTCATGGCCAAAAAGCAGCGTGCGCAACGGATCGGTGATTGACTGAGTGGCTTTCTGGACAAAGCGCGGGCGGCGACGCGAACACAGGGTTGTCACGACATGAATAATCACCACGCCGGCCAACCCGGACAGCCAGACTGCAAGAGCGCGCGTTAGATGCGGGCTGTGGGTTTCCCCAAGAACAATCAGCGCCAGCTCTCTCCGGAAACCATGCAGAGCCACGATCGTGACGTGTCCGATGAAGAATAGGATGAACGTGCAAAGGGCCAGAAAATGCAGGCTCCGTGCGCTCTGCCGTCCGTGAAAGATTTTGATGTACCACGGAAAACGGGCGGCAACGGCTGGGGACATCGCTACCCCGGTCGCGATACTGAACGGTGCGAGTATGAATATGACTGCCGCATAGCTCAACTGCTGTAAAGCGTTATATCCTCCCGGCGTTTCCACGATGTGGAAGCTCAGATAGGCAAGCATTGCGTGCCACGCGTCCGGGACAATCTGCCAGGAAGTCGGAATCAGCCGTCGCCACTCCGGAGTGACGAAAAGCATGACCACGTATACCAAGCCTGTCAGCAACCACGCGAAATCCGCGAGAAAATGCCAGTGCCGCCCGAGACCAAGGTTTTCGTGGCCTGGCAGGGCAATCGCCGACGGGAATGAGGTCTCCTCTTCACTTGCCGTCCAGAGTTGGTCTTTCGGCTGCTGCTTCTTCGTGAACTTGAGCCATTCGCTACCCGGCGTGCAATGATCGTTCCAGTAAAGTCTCGGATGTGCGCTCAAGATCTCGAAACCACTCCGGACGAGAAGCGACAGCAGAAGAAAGTTGAAGAAGTGCGCCGCCCGCAGCCACAATGGATAATCAAGCTGCATCATAGCTCGAAGTTTGGCTCTATTTCACCCATTTGAGCACTCAATTGGGGTTCGTTTTGAGTTCGTTTTGAGTTCGTTTTCGAAATTCATCGTGTGTTTTCAATAACATACTGGCTTCGTTCGTACTATTTTTTGTTTTCTTCGGACCCCGGTTTCCCCGAGTGCCGGGATTGTTGCCCTTTTCCTCGCGGTGCGAGGCCATCCCACGACAAGGTGTCGGCAAAACGACCACATTTATAGGCTACCATATACGCTTGGCCTTGTCAAGTGAAAGATGCCTGGCGGTATGGTTTGATGCTCCAGCGTCGAGTTTAGCTCGCCAAATGGCGGCGTAAGCCGCCTCTACGTCAAACTGTACCGGTAACGAAGAATGCGAACAGCCCCCCCGCGTCACTTGTGCACTTTCGACTATGCGTCCAAGTCAACCCACAGATTATGTCCGAGTAGCCATCCGCTCGGAACCACTTGGCGCCGCGTCCGCGTGTAGCCGTTTACCGTCAAAGTGCTCGGTGCCGCGCTGTTCCATGACATGCCATTGACTGCTCACAGCTTTCGGAGCATCATCACGGCAAGAAAACCGCACGGTCGGCCAGTCGCTGACCGTGCTTTCGAACTCAAACAGTCGGCCTCCGATTGCCCGAAGGAAAGCGACCATGGCTGTTCCCGACTACCAAAGCCTGATGTTGCCGCTGCTCAAGTTTGCCGCCGAGCAAGATGCAGAAATATCGACAGGGGATGCGGTTGACGCACTTGGGTCCGGACTTCGGCTTACGGAAGACGATCTCAACGAGATGCTCCCGAGCGGCCTCCAGAGCACATTCATCAACCGAGTTGGGTGGGCGTCGACGTTTATGAAAAAGTCGGGACTTCTCGAAGCCACCCGTCGCGGCTACTACCGAATCACTCCGCGCGGAAAGGAACTCCTAGCGAAGAATCCGAAGGCCATTAACGTAAAACTCCTCAAGCAGTACCCTGAGTTCCTCGCTTTCCAGCAGCTCAAGGGAACGCGAACAGGCGAGAAAAAGGACTCGACGCCCTCCGCCGAAGCAGCAACTGCCACGCCCTCTGAGGCGCTGGAGAATGCCTATGAGAACCTTCGCGACGAACTTGCAGATGAGCTGCTTTCCAGGCTAAAGAAGTCATCCCCGGCGTTCTTCGAACGAATCGTTGTCGAGTTGCTCGTGAAAATGGGCTACGGCGGCTCGCGCGCGGACGCAGGCAAAGCCATTGGCAAGAGCGGCGATGGAGGCATTGACGGGATCATTAAGGAAGATAAGCTTGGTCTCAATATCGTTTACATCCAAGCCAAACGGTGGGACAACAGTGCGGTCGGAAGACCGGAAGTCATGCAGTTTGCAGGAGCCCTCCAGGCCCAAAAGGCGAATAAGGGAATCCTCATCACCACCTCTCGGTTCACAGACGATGCTAGAAACTACGTCACTCAAATCGGAAGCAAGATTGTCTTGATTGATGGCGAGCAATTAACCCAACTAATGATCGACCATGACGTTGGAGTATCGACGGTCTCGCTTTATCCGGTGAAAAGGATTGACACAGATTATTTCGACGAAGCGATCTGAGAACGCGGGTGACGCAGGCTGGCGCAGAGCGAAGCTCTGCGGTGTCGAACCATCTCGACTCAGCGAAACGCAGAGCTTCGCTCTGCGCCAGCCGCGTGCCAACATAGTCGGCCTCTGGCGTGGGGAGGTATACAATGGCGGAAAAGCGCATCTTCGTTGCATGTCCCATCGGAGACGAAACTTCGGCGGAGCGAAGGCGTTCTGATCGGCTCCTCATGTACGTTATCGCTCCCGTGGTGCAGGACCTAATGAAGACTAACCCCGATGACGTGCTCCTCCGGGCTGACACGATCGCAGCACCCGGTAGAATTACCAAGCAGATTATTACCGAAATTGTCGCGTGCGATGTCATGATCGCAGACGTCACCGGCGATAATCCGAATGTCATGTACGAGATTGGCCTGCGTCAGGCGCTCCTGAGACCGTATATCCTGATGGCCGAGAAGGGCCACCCGCTGCCGTTCGATCTCGCAGACATTCGAACAATTTTCTACGAACTCGAGTTGGATACAGTGCAGAGGGCTAAGAGCGAGCTGAATGGGTACCTCGAACGTGCGCTCCGTTCTGAGATTTCCGCGATCGATCAGGAGTTGCTCGGCCCTCGAACCGGCGGGGCGGCCACACAGACGACGGTCGTACCTGCAAATGTTCAAGTTCTCGAAGCGAGCAGCAAGATACTTGAGGAGTTACGTGGTGTCCGACAATTGCTGACCAGTGTGGGGAGTATTGTCCTCGAGGTACGGGACAGGGACCGTCGTGAGCTCCAGCAGCGCCAGGAGCAATTCCAGCAACAGGTTGGTATCGCCTTTGTTGAACAACTGCTAAAGAATCCCGAAGCATTGGACAAAACGGTGCCGGCGATCCAAAAAATGTTCGAGTTGTCGCTACAGTTTCAAAAGGGGCGTCTGGATCAGGCACAGACGGCGAATCTACAGGAGCCACGAACACAGACCGGCGACAAGTGAGTGTCGCGAACCGGCACCGACCTCCGAGAATCTGAGTCTCTAAAGCTGCGGACGCATGCCGTCCCCGAATGCGCTAGTTATTTTTGCTTGCTTCGAGAACTGAATCTATACTACCGATATGCCAAGCTCCGTCACAGCCCCGGAAGGCCAGCTAAGCAGACGTGACAAGTTTCGCGCCTACATGCAGGCGTTCAACCCGACCGCGCCGGCGCGAGAAGTGATCGAGGCAGGATTGGTGATTGAAGACTTGCACCAATCGCTCTATCGCTACCTCGCGGCTCGCGCCGAACTTGAGCCGGGGAGCCAACAACTTTTGGTCGGCGGTGTTGGATGCGGCAAGACGACAGAACTGATTTTAGCTACGCGTTTGATGACCCTCCAAAGCCACTTGCTTGCACTTTACGTTGATATATCGGCGGAGACAGATCTGTCTAGTCTGAATTCCGGCTCACTGCTGGCTTGTTTCGGAATGATCCTAGGTACGAGGGTACTAAGTGATTTAAGGTCAGGTCAGCAGGCGAGCGAGAAGACAAAACACCTAGAGGAAATTTATGGCCAGGTCGCTGAATACGCCTACGGAAAGCAGCGAACGGTTTTGGTGGACCCACAAGAGGATTATTATTCTGAGTCGTACCCCGGGGAGCCATACTATGTAACTGATAAATTGCCTGGTAAGCTTCAGCCTCCTGTGCCTCCTCGCAACCGCGATATTCAGGACGCACGTGGTCCACTTGAAGAACTTCTTGCGGCGGCCAAACTGGCTCAAAGAGAAGTCGTCATTATCTTTGACGGCTTGGATCGGTTGCTCGATGCCACGAAGTTTTGGTCAGTTGTTCATCAAGATTTAGGGCTCCTCCGCGAGCTTAAAGTGTCGGTCTTGGCAACTGCACCCCTTTCGGTGCTGTTTGGCGCGGGTGTCGGACAATCCATCTCCGATCAATTTGATCGAGTTCATCACCTCGCAGTGCTGCCCTCCGATCCCGAAAACGCCCTGCTCCGGTCCGTGCTGGAAAAACGTGGAAATGCCGACCTGCTTGACGGGCTATTGCTGGACTCAATCTGCGATTACTCCGGAGGAGTCCTGCGTGACCTGATCTCGCTCGCGCGGGATGCCGCCGAAGAAGCCTATGTCTCCGATCGTGACTCCATCACAGCCCAGGACGTCGAGAAGGTTGCGCATCAACTCGGCATCGGTTACCTCCGTGGTATAGGTCCGAAAACGATCAACACGCTCCTTAAGCTGGAAAGCTCCAAATCGTTCGACGTCAGCCAACCCGCCAATATCGAACTTCTCGCGACCCGTCGCGTTTTGGAATATTCCTCGACGGATTTCCGCGTCCACCCCGCTCTTCTTTCTGTCATTCCGCGGCCGGAGTCGTAGCGTGCCTGAGTTCTCAACGGAGCCTTTTTTCGACATCGCCCGCCGATTGGACATACGCGGGGAAACTGCGTGGCTCGCCGTCTTAAGTCCCGCTGCCGATTCAACTGCCGCATTGGACCAGTTGCAGACCGAGTTGCGATCGATTCTGCAGAAGCCTGCCCGTGTAATCCCGCTCGAACCTTCAACATTCGAGGAATTGCAAGCGGCCCTGCATCAGCCAGAGGACGATGCGGTTATCCTGTCAAGCGGGACGGGCCTAACGCAGGAGAAGTGGCGTTCGCTCGACATTATGCGCAGCGCCATGGAACGCAAAGGGCCAGTTATCCTATGGCTGTCCACCGATGACGTAGCTAATCTCACTGCGCATGCCCCGAACATTCGTAGCTTCATTGGTGCAAGCATCTTCCTCGCAGGTCCTGATGGCGGGATCATGACGGACGCGGAACGCCAGGAGCGGCTGAACGAACTCAGCCAGCATTTCGGGTTTACGGGCGATGAGGCGGTGCGGAGAGCGGAAGCCAGGGAACTGCCGCACGAACCCGAGTTTGTGGAGTGGCTGGTGTTGCTTGGTCGAGGTGATCTGCTGTGACGCTCGAACGAGCCCGCGAATTAGCCGAAGCGCTGGATTCCAGGACCGATCGTGAACTTACGGACCTACGACTCGACCCGCCACGTAGAGTTTTGAGCCAAATCCGGGCTTACCTTCTCCGGCGTTCCGAAGAAATGAAAACAAAAAACAATCCCAGCCAACTCTTGAGGTTCCACGCGGCAGATGATTTCGCACAGATCGATCTCGGTCCGAGTATTGACAAGGGTTCCACGCCGCAGCACTTTCACTTCGATTCGGGCGCCCGCCTCAGCTTCGGGCTTACCTTACGTGAAGTAGAGCGTGGATCACAGGTCGTGTCTTACAGATATCAATTTGTGTTCCCTGACGGGCAATCCCCCCAATATCTGCGATTTGACTTGTCCGACGCGCCACACGATGACCCGCTCGCCGAACCGCGTTGCCACTTGCATCCGGGAATCGATGACGTACGGATACCCTTTTCCGTACATAATCCTATCGAGATTCTCGATCGGATTTTCTTCGTTCTGGAGAGGGCGACATTGTGGAGCAGGTAGCAGCCGACGCCACGTAGCCGTGTAGTTGAAACCGTACAAGAGCTCTGTGTGTCGTCTCTCTCGTTCAAGCGTGGATAACGCGGGAAAGGGAACAGGGAAGAGGGGAGGGTATCTCAGCGGCGCTTCCAGGCAAAGCATGGCTCAATTCAAGATTTGAAATTCCAGATTCCAAGCGTATGTCGGCGAGCATAGTGTGGGCGCGCGTAACGTCGGACCGGCCCCGAGAACGAGTTCGGCGTCACCGTGCCGCACGCGCACTTAAGCAACGACGAGGTCCGCCGTCCGGTGGAAGGCGAGGTATTCTATGGCCTGATCCCTGCCCATATACCGTGCCAGAATCTTCGGGTCAGTTTGTGCGAGGTCAACAAGAACAAGTGCGTCAAGCACATTGCTGAAACTCGGGTCCACGTTAAAACCCAGGACCTTTCCGCCCAGTTTGAGATAATGCTTGATGAGGATGGGAATCCCTGTGCAGTCCGATTCAATGTCGGAGATTATTGTGGAGAGTTCGTCGAGATTGTTTCCGATCAGTTCAAGGGTCTGCCTCGGAAGGGTTCGATCTTTCGAGGGACGAAACGGAGTTCGGGGCTTGACCGATCCCGATAGACTGCTGAGACCGTAGTGGGATCGCAGGAACGACACCATGAGCTGTTGCGAAAGGGGCTGGTATCGGTCGCTGATGCTGACGGCGCCGAAGAGGACTCGGTACCTCGGATTCTTAAAAACAAAGTTGGCGATACCTTTCCACAGCATGGGAAGCGCTCCCAGTCTGCGTTGGTATTCAGGGCGGACGAAGGATCTTCCCATCTCGAGCGCACAGGAGATTTGTTCCTGGAAGCCGGCAGCGAACTCGAACAAAGTGCTGGTGTAAAGCCCCTCGAAGCCGGAGGCCGGCAGAATCTCGTCTGTGGGACCCAATCGGTAGGCCCCCACCAGTTCAGCGGCGCTCGGATTCCACAAGAAAAGGTGAATATAGCTGGAGTCGAATTCATCCAGGTCGCGCGATTTTCCAGTGCCTTCACCTACCGCGCGGAATGTGCCCTCCCTCAATCTCCCGATTTCCTCTAACGTCAGCGGGATCTGGCCTGCTCGCGCATAATAGGCCACCAATTCGCCACTGGCTACGAGTCGCGGAGCAGACGGCAGGCTTTCGATCTCCTCCGTTAACATCGGGCCAGGAATTGCCGGGGCGATCGGCGCCTGGGTCGTCTTCGGTAGTCTATGCGGCCACAAACGGTGGAGTGGTTCCTGCGACGGCGCGTTGTTTGTTGCCAGGGCATAAGTCCGGTGGCGAAGGTACTGTATCGACTCTCGGCCGGGCTTAAATGCGGCCAGTCGATCAGAGGTTATGGGGCTTCCAATTCTCAACCCAATGGTTTTGTCACGTTTATTCAGGAACTCATGCGGGAGTAGCGCGGTCCGCAGGCGCGGGTGAACAAGCCCCAGAACCTGGAAGGCCAACCCGTTCGCGCCGCTGAAATAGACGGGTAAAGCGCTGGCGCCTGTGGCACGGATGATCCGCGCAATCGAGTCGTTCCACTGAGGATCGGTCACGGTACGGGTCGGGAGATCGATATGCGAAACTTCTCCAGCCGGGAACGCGGCCAGCATGCCGCCCTGCTTCAGCCAAGTCAGCGCTTCCCGCAGGCCCCTCACGTTTGCATGGGTCGAGGTTTGGCGCGCGAAGGGGTCCACCAGTATGAAGAGATCCCGCAGTTCCGGAATACTCCCTAAGAGGAAGTTCGCCATCACTTTCACGTCGGGCCGCACCGAGCGGAGGACGGCAACCAGGATGATCCCCTCGACAGCTCCGAAGGGATGATTGGCGGTGACAA
>Ga0209517_10006771_pt1 | contig 13986 bp, 14 predicted proteins | sample PeaSoiMetSII2010_FD_187695 | JGI IMG/M metagenome (GOLD analysis project Ga0209517, IMG submission 187695) | Peat soil microbial communities from Weissenstadt, Germany - SII-2010 (SPAdes) (version 2) | ecosystem: Environmental > Terrestrial > Soil > Wetlands > Peat | place: Germany...
CTGGAAAAAGTCAACTTGCTGCGCAAGCTGCTGGCCGCCCACGCGGCGTCGGAGGACCTGATTCGCGTGGGCGCGTATCAAAAAGGCAGTGACCCGCTTCTGGACCAAGCCATCCTACTGCTGCCCGAGCTGAATCGCTTCCTCGAACAACGGTCCGACGAGGCCGTTACGCTCGAGGACGCGGTTCACCAGTTGCTCGCTATCGCCACTTAGCCCCCATGGCTTTTCAATTCACTCTCGACGCGGTATTGCGCCTGCGACTAAGTATGGAACGTCAGCAGGAGTTGCTGCTGCACGAGGCCAATCAGCAGGTGACTGCACTGCAACTCAGGATCGACAACTTGAACGCGCAAATGACGCAGGACGCAGCTCAGGAAAACTTGCAGCTCACTTCTGCGCTGAGCGCTGCGGAATTGCAGTTTATAGGGCTCTGCCGCTCGGTCTTGCTGGGCCAACGCAGCGGCCTGGAGAGGAGACTAGCCGCGGCGCAGGCCTTACGAGACTCTCGCATGGCAAGTTTCCGGCAGGCGCGCCAGCAGCGTGAAGTGCTGCAGACCCTGCGTCAAACCCAAGCGCAGGTCTATCATCAAAACCAGGCCAGACAAAATCAACGCCATCTCGACGATCTGCTCCTGCTGCGTCGTGCCTACCTTCGGCGAGGCTAGTTTTGCCGAGGCCGCTAGGCAGACCTTTCCCGCAATGCCACCGCGCACGCTGATCCAGAGCGGGCGACTAATCGACAGAATCCGGCTGCGCTTGAGTTTTCAAGCGCTTAGTTGACGACGCCCGGCAGAAAAAGACCGCCGGCTGGTTTGGTGTTTGGAATGCTTCGCTCAAGGCGGATAGCCCAGTCGTGAGGTCGAAGTGGTCACGAATTTGATCCAACCCGGTGCGCCACGACTAACTGAGTTGGCAAAGCCAGGCACTCCTGTTGCTGGGAACGGCGCTAGCCAAGGGTCTTTTGCTACGGCCTTTCAAACCGCGGTGAACAGCACTTCTCCCCTGAAGACAAACTCACTACCCAAGTCTGAGACCCAGCCGAAACTTTCCGAGGAAGAAAAAGGGGCGCAGAGCTTGCAACAGATGCTCACCCCATTGACCGCCCCCCTGGCTCCTGCACTGGTTCCGGCTGCCAAGGTCGAGAGTCAACCGCCGTCTTTTTCCCCGCTGCCCGGCAAAGTTGGGAGGCGTGATGTTTCGCAACCGGAGGGCAACGCACCGTCCACTGCGAGCGACACTGGACGTCAGCCGACGGCGATTCCACTCTCTTTTCCGGAGCGGATTCCCGGCACCGCTGGGGATGTAGCACCTGCCACTCCCCCGGGGTCGGCCGATGCCTTGCAACCCGGAGTTCCTGCCGGCGCTCCGCAGGGTTTCACGAATCCAGCCCACCCGGTGGTGCGACTTACACAAGCCCCTGCGTCCATGCCGGCTGTTCCCGTCGCCACTCTCATTGCGGCCACGGGAATCCAACCGACTGCGGTATCGGCCGCGGACCTTCCGGTCGATCCATTGTTGGCTCAGTCGGCTCCCCCGATGGAGCCGGTCGCCAGCCAGGTTTCGGACGGATCCGCACCAGATGCGTCCGCGCTCACCACAACCCCCGCGAAGGTTGTGTCCGGCAGCCAACTCCATCCGGCGGAGTTTACGCCAGAGCAAGCCGCCGCCTTTGTGCTTTCACCAGATGATGGGGCTGCAACTGCCGCGACGGGTCCTAAACCTAGCGCCGGTATTCCAATTACAAATAAGCCGCTGCGGGTCTTGGATGCCGAGGCGCGGAGAGTAGGGTCGTTACCCATCCCGGATCTGATTTCGAATGTTCCGGCGTCGCCGGAGGCCTCGAAGACGATTGCGAATGCTACGGCGCTGCCCCAGCTCTCGAAAGCGATTACCAATGCTCCGGTGTTGCCACCAATCTCAAAAGTGATTGCGAATGCTACGGTGTCGCCCCTGATCTCAAGAGTGGCGACGTCGCCGCCCCAGCTCAAAACTGGAGTAGCGGAGCCGGCAGCTCCAACTCTCAATTCCGCAAAAGACTCTCAGGGATCGCACCTGTCCCAGAGTCCAGACAACACCGCGAGTACGGACAACACCGCAGCCAAGGGGAAGACGCTGGCTCCTAATAATCCTGATCCTGACTCTCAGCCGGCCACCTCGGCTCCGGACAGCCCTGTGCTGCCGCGGCAACTCGACACACCACCGGACAATCTGCCGGCAGCGAGTCAAGTTGCCATCGTTTCCACATCAACCGGCCAAACCCCAGGCAGCCCGGCTCCCGCGCCGAGCCTCGGGGACGCGCCCGCCCAGCCTCCGATTCAGACGTCCGGCGATGCCACAGCCGCCAGTGCCGGTTTGGTGCAAACGGCGCGCGTGGTGCAGGGCGTGGCGCAATCGGAGATGCACATCGGGTTTCGCACCCCGGCGTTTGGCAGCGTCGAAGTCCACACCGCGGTACGCGACGCCCAGTTGGGTCTGGCGGTGAGCAGCGAGCGAGGGGATCTGCGAGGCTTTCTCGCTCAGGAGGTACCGGCCTTGCAGACTGTGTTTCATCAGCAGGGGCTGCAATTCGACCAGATTCGTTTCATGACGCCGAGTAGCGGAACTGGAACTGGCTTTTCGGGGGGCTCCAACTCCAACGCGAATTCGCAGGGGAATGGACGCAGCCCAAGATCATGGTTCTCGCAAGACGCGGCGCCTGAACCGGACGCGGCTACATCCGAGATCGAGATCGGCACCACCAAACTGAGCGTGCACGCTTGAGGCAAGACTCGGCAAAATCCAAGGAGGCAAAGCGATGAACATTACTCCAGCAACAGCCAATGCCGCTCTTCCCACACCCAACCCGGCCGCGAGCGGAAGCTCCGCAGCGAGCACTGCGGCGAGTGATGCGTCCGATCCGATCGACACGCAAGGCGAGTTCATCCAATTGTTGACGGCACAGCTTGAGAACCAGAGCCCGCTTGATCCCGTTGATCCGTCACAGTTCACGTCACAGCTGGTGCAGTTCAACATGCTCGACCAGCTGTCCCAGATCAATCAGACCTTACAAACCGCGTTTCCGGCGCAGGGGACGACCTCTTCCACCGCCAGTTCGAAATCCACTCAAGGAGTACTCTAATGCCAAATTTTTCCATTCCACTTTCCGGGCTGACCGCCGAGTCGACCGCGCTGTCAACCATCGCCAACAATCTTGCCAACCAGAACACCACCGGATACAAGGACACGCAGGTGTTGTTCAGCAATCTGTTCTACCAGAATCTGGGCACCACCGGCTCCGGGGATCCCATCCAACTGGGTGCCGGAACCGAAGTCGGGTCCATGCCTTCCAACTTCACTCAAGGCAGCGTCAGTTCGACTGGGGTGCCGACCGATGTCGCCATCCAGGGCGACGGATTCTTTGTGGTGCAACAAGACGGCGTCACCAGTTACACCCGCGCCGGTAACTTTTCGGTGGATCAAAACAATTTCCTGGTTACCGCCGACGGCCAGGACGTGCTCGGATACCCGGCGGTGAACGGGGTCGTGAACACCGGCCAGGCTGTCGGGCCGGTGCAGTTGGGGGCAGGAACCATCAGTCCGCCAACCGCAACCGCTAACGTGGAGATTCAAACCAATCTTGATGCCACGGCGACCGTGGGTAGCGCCAACGGCATCTACTCGACGCCCGTGACCATTTACGATTCTTTGGGTACTGCCCACACCTTGACCTATACCTTTACCAACACCGGCCCTAACACCTGGAGCTACAGTCTCAACCTCCCACCCGCCGACCTTAATTCGGTCGGGGGCGTTCCTCCCACGGGGATTGTGGCCACCGGCACGCTGACCTTCGACGGAAATGGAGTTCTGATCGGCACCGGCGGAGGAGCCGGGACTCCAGTCTACGGGCCTAAAGTCGGTGGGGGGGCAAACGTCGGAAACGGAACCATTTCCGGATTGGCAGCGAACGCGGCGACGGTTGCCCAGAACATCGTCCTGACCGCGACGAGTGCGACTCAGTTCTCGGTCGTCGGCTCGGTTTCCGGCGCGCTGGGCACGGCCACGGTGGGAACTCCCTTCACGTCCGGCCAGCTCGATCTTACGATTGCGGCTGGATCGACAGCGTTCGCCGCCGGCGATACCATCACCGTGCCCACGACGCGCCTCACCGTCGGCAACGTCAACGCGATCCCGATCACGGGATTCGCGGACGGCGCCAATAATTCGACCTTCAACTGGGACCTGCTCAGTGGGACCAGTCCGGTAGTGACCCAGGTCGCCGGACCCAGCAGCACCTCCTCAACCCAGCAGGATGGCTCCAGTGCCGGCACACTGACCAACTTCAGTATTGGTGCCGATGGCACCATTACCGGTTCGTTCACCAACGGAACCACGGCGGCGTTGGGTCAGTTGGCGCTGGCTGGCTTTGCTAACGACGATGGTTTGGAGCAGGTAGGCAACACCGACTATACCCAAACCCTGGCTTCGGGACAGGCCGTGGTGGGAGCCCCAGGCACAGGTGGAAGGGGCAGCCTGGTCGGGGGCTCACTGGAGCTCTCCAATGTGGATATCTCCACCGAGTTCGCCAACCTGATCGTGGCGCAGCGCGCTTTCGAAGCCGATGCCAAGGCCGTCACCACCTTCGACCAAATCGAACAAGACACCATCAATCTGAAACAATCGTAAGCAATCTCGGGAGGATCCTGCCCTCAAAAGTTGAGGGCAGGATTCGTGTTTCTGTGGCCGGTTTAATGAAAACCCTCTAAGTTGCCCGCGAGACAATCTCCCTGCCCCCTCGAAGCGAGTCCCAATCTCCGCTCCTGACAACCGCTTCGAAACCCCAGTTTCGATCTCAGCCCACGGCCAACCACGTGCACCAGCAGTCCTGATCGGAGTTGGAGCTTCACCGCTTCCTTGATGCCGGTATGCCTGGGTTGTGAAGAACGAAAATGCGGGCAGAAACGGGTGCGTGGGTTCCGATTCGAGACTATTTATGGCTGAAACCGCGACTGCCGTGATGACCGAAAGCGACGCTGCGGCGAGCTCGGAAACTTGGGCGCATGCCTTGTTGCTGTGCTGCAAGTTGACGGTGGACTTGCCTTTTCCGGGATTCACCGTGGCCGACATGTTGCGCTTGCAGCCAGACTCAGTGATCCACGCCCATTGGCGCGCGGGGGCGGATGTCCCCTTGCGAGTGAATGGCACACTGCTTGCCCATGGAGAGTTCGAGGTTACAGGCGACCGATTGGCCATTCGTCTGACTGAACTGGTGTGAAGCCCGGCAACCCGGAGGCAAAACCGTGAAGCAGAAAGAGCAGAAAGAAGAAGGTGTCCGAAGGAGCAGTGATTTCTTGCGGCGAGTCTGGCATTGGCTGGCAGTTCGTGGCCGCCCCTGGGGCGCTCGCCGGCAGCGGCAGTTGCGTTTGTGCGAGAACTTGGCGCTCGGCGAGCGCCGCTTTCTAAGCGTAGTCGAGTGTGGGCAACAGAGATTCCTGGTTGGGGGAAGCGCCAATTCCGTGGCGGTGCTGGCGGAACTGGAAGGCGAGGCGACCGCCGCCCCCAAGCCAAAGAAAGATGGCGAAGATGTTCCCACGTACAAGTTTGTGGGCGGAGAACTCACCAAAGATGTGCTCTGCGGTTGAGATCAAACCCGGCCCGCGAAAAATCGGAATGACCATGACCACGCGGACACTGCTGTCGGGGATGCTCACGCTCTTGCCGGCGCACGCCTGGGCGGTGAACCTGCGGCCGGCCCATCCCGACGCGGGAATCACCCTCGGAGTGGGAGGAACGAGCGGATCCGTGCCCTGGAACATCGTGGTGGTGCTTACTTTGCTCACGCTGTTGCCCTCGCTGCTGCTGGCCATGACTCCGTTCGCGCGCCTGCTGGTGGTGTTTCACTTCTTGCGCCAGGCCCTGGGAACGCAGACCACGCCCAGCAACCAGACGCTGATCGGTCTGGCGCTCATTCTTACGCTCTTTCTCATGCAACCGGTCATGGCCAAGATTGAGCAAAGCGCGATCCAGCCCTTTGAGCAGGGCCGGGTGGACGTCATGGGCGCGATCGAACTGGGAGCGGGACCGTTGCGCCAGTTCATGCTGCACTACGCCCGGCAAAAAGATCTGGCCTTGTTTCTGGAGCTGGCGCAACAGCCCCGCCCGGCGCGGCCCGAGGATGTCAGCATGCGAGTGGTAGTGCCCGCCTACATTCTGTCCGAGCTCAAGGCGGGATTTCAGATCGGAGCGGCGCTCTATCTCCCCTTTCTGGTGGTTGACATGGTGGTGGCTGCCATCACTACCTCGGTGGGCATGCTGCAACTGCCGCCGGTCGTGATCTCGACCCCGCTCAAGATTTTGCTGTTCGTGATGGTGGACGGATGGAACCTGCTGGTGGGTTCGCTGCTGAAAAGTTTTTCTTGAGGAAGAGAGCAATGTCTCCACAACAGACCGTAGCCTTGGGCCGTCTTACTCTCGAAACCGCGCTGGGCATGGCTGCGCCTCTACTGGTGGTGGCCACCCTGGTCAGCCTGCTGATCAACATCGTGCAAGTGCTGACTTCTTTGCAGGAGCCGACACTGGCCACCGTGCCCCGCCTGGCGGCAGTCGCCACGGCTCTGTTTCTGTTGTTGCCCTGGATGGTGCGCCGCCTCACCGTCTTCACCATCTTGCAGTTTTCCGATTTCCGGCCCTTCTTGCGCTAGGAGAAACATGGGCATTCTGCATCTTGACGCGATGGTGATGGCGGCGTTGCTGGTGGGGCTGCGAGTGGGTGGGCTTATGTTGTCCGCACCTTTTTTGAGCAACCCGGGCATACCGCTTCCGCAGAAGGCTGGACTCACGCTGGCGTTGACGGCACTGCTTTATTCCGTCAGCGGCCACCCCGCCCTGGCCCCGGACAAAATCGGCTGGGTGGAGATGGCGATCGCGGAAACTGGTCTGGGACTGCTGCTCGGATTGGCGGCGCAGTTCGTGGTCGAGGGCGCGCAGGTGGCAGGACAGCTAGTCGGATTTCAGGCCGGGTATTCCCTGGTCACGCTGCTCGATCCCCAAACCCAGGCGGATACGCCGGTGATGTCGACCTTTTTCGAATTGATCGCGCTGCTTTTCTTCCTGCAACTCGGGGTTGACCACTGGTTGTTGCGGGGTTTGGCCGCAAGCTTTACCTACCTGCCCGCGGGGGCTGCCCTGGCGCGCTTGCAGGCGGGCGCCAGCCTGTTGCAGACGGCAGGCGGGATGTGGCTGCTGGGCATGCAACTGGCAGCGCCGGTGGTGGTGGCCACCCTGGTGGTGGATGTCGGCCTGGCCTTCCTGGCCAAAGCTTCGCCGCAGATGCCGATTTTATTCATCGGGCTTTCCATCAAGACCTTGTTGTCGCTGCTGGTCCTGGGCGGCGCGCTGCTGCTGTGGCCGAAGATTTTCGAGACCCGCTTCACTGCCGCCGTCGGGCTGGGCGAGCGCTTGTTGCATGGGTTGCGGTAAGGACGTATGGCGGACCAGAACAAGACCGAGCAGGCCAGCCCGCGAAAACGGCAGAAGGCGCGCGAGCGCGGCCAAGTGGCGCGCAGCCGCGACCTGATTTCCAGCTTGGCCGTCCTCACCTGCGTATTGCTGCTGGCGGCCGAAGTGCCCGGTTTTGTCGGGCAGTGGCGCGGTTTGCTGCACCAAACTTTGACCGCTGCCGCCGCCGGTGATCTTGAGAACCAGGCTCCGCTGGTGGCTGCGATCGCGACCCGAGTCTGTGGGGCTGTCAGTTGGGTGGTGGGCCTGAGCTGGATGGCGGCCATGCTGGGTGCGGTAGCGCAGGGCGGCGTGGCGTTTGCGCCCACCGCATTGCAGCCCAATTTCTCGCGGATGAATCCGGCGTCGCGAATGGAACAGCTTTTCTCTCTGCCTTCCGTCGGAAGACTGGTGAAGTCACTCGTCCCCGGCGCCGCCATGGTTTACCTGACGGCGGTTTTGCTGCTGCGGGAGTGGCCGAACCTGCTGCACTTGTCCTGGCTGAGCATCCATGCGGTGGCGGCTTCCCTGTCGCGCCACCTGTTCGAGGTGGCCTGGAAATCGGCTTTGCTGCTGCTGGGCTGGTCGGCGGTCGACTTCACGCTGGAGCGGCACAAGCTATCCACCGAACTGCGCATGAGCCGCCAGGATATGCGGGATGAATACAAAGAGACGGAAGGCCATCCCGCAGTGAAGGCCCGCATTCGCCGCCTGCGGCGGCAGGTGCGCCGGCGGAACATGTTGGATGAGGTGAAGCGGGCCTCGGTAGTCATCACCAATCCCAACGAGTTCGCCGTGGCTCTTGAATATCGCCCGCTCATGCCGGCGCCCCGGGTGGTGGCCAAAGGGCGCAATCTGCTGGCGCAACAAATCAAGGAGAAGGCGCGCTGGCAGGGCATTCCCTTGGTGGAGAACCCGCCCCTGGCGCACGCGCTGTATCGGGCGGTCGAAATCGGGCAATCCATTCCTCCCAAGCTCTACGCAGTGGTCGCGGCGGTGCTCGCCGCCATCTACCGGGCGCAGACGCGCGCCGGTGGAAGCGCGGAAAGGGCAGGCGGTTAAGCCATGCCAGCGACTCCCAACGCGTTGTCGCCAGCCCACAATCCGGTGGTGGAATGGGCAGTTCCGATCGCGGCCGTGGCCCTGGTTTTCGTGATGCTGGTGCCGGTGCCCTCGTTTGTCCTCGATTTGTTGCTGGCCGCCAGCTTCGCAGTTTCGGTGCTGGTCCTGCTCTCCGCCATCCAGGTTCTCCGTCCCGCGCAGTTTTCGGTCTTTCCCAGTTTGTTGCTGTTGTTGACGCTGTTTCGGCTCTCGCTCAATCTGGCGTCCAGCCGCCGCATTTTGTTGCACGGCAATGAAGGCGCTGCCGCCGCCGGGCGGGTGATCGAGGCCTTCGGCCAGTTTGTAGTGGGCGGCAACTACGTAGTTGGCTTCGTGCTGTTCCTGGCACTGATCGCCATTCAGTACATCGTAGTCAGCCACGGGGCGGTGCGCACCGCCGAGGTGACCGCCCGCTTCACCCTCGATGCCCTGCCGGGCAAACAAATGGCCATCGACGCCGACCTCAATGCCGGGTTGATCGATGAAGCCGGGGCGCGCGCCCGCCGTGAGCAGGTGGCTCACGAAGCCGAATTCTACGGCGCCATGGACGGCGCCGCCCGCTTCAATCAGCGTGACGCGCTGGCCACAGTGCTGATTACTGCGGTCAACATCGTGGCCGGATTCCTGATCGGAGTCTTCCAGCTCGACATTCCCTTTCGCGAAGCGCTGAAAACCTACACCGTACTCACCGTGGGGGACGGACTGGTCACCATGATCCCCTCGCTGCTGGTTTCGATGGCCGGAGGCATCGTCGTCACTCGCGCTTCCTCCGGCACCACCTTGGCCAGCGACCTTGGCCGGCAGATGTTTTCTGCACGCCGCCCATTGTTTATTGCGGCTGGGGTCATGGCCGCGCTGGCAGCTGTTCCTGGACTGCCCAAGTTTTCCTTTCTTCTGCTGGCTGCTTTGGTGGGAACGCTGGCTTGGCGCACACCTCGCGGCCTGCTTGAAAAACCGGGCGCCGATGGCGATGGCAGTAGCAGTAGCAGTAACAAAGACAAGAAGCCGGCGGGCGAGACCCTGGAAGACCTGCTCAAGCTCGACGAACTCAGTCTCGAAGTCGGCTATGCGCTGGTGCCGCTGGTGGATGCCCAGCGTGGCGGGCAGATGCTCGCCCGGGTGCGCGCCCTGCGCAGCAACCTGGCCCAGCAACTGGGCTTCATCGTGCCGCCCGTGCATATCACCGACAATGCCCGCTTCAAGCCTCACGAGTATGTGATCTCGCTGCGGGGAGTGGAAATTGCCCGCTGGGAATTGCACGAAGACTCGCTGCTGGCCATCAGTTCCGATGCTGTGCCTCCGCCTCTGGCCGGCAGCCCCACGCGCGAACCGGCATTCGGAGTATCCGCCCTATGGATCGTCGCCGGGCTGCAGAGTGAAGCCTTAGCCAAGGGCTATGCGGTGGTGGATCAGACTTCGGTCCTGGCCACTCACCTGGCCGAGATCATCAAGCAGCACGCCGCGGAACTGCTGACCCGGCAGGAGGCCAAGCGTCTGCTCGACCGGGTGGCGGAGAGTCATCCCAAGCTGGTTGAAGAACTCGTGCCCAAGCTGCTGAGTCTGGGAGAAGTGCACAAGGTCTTGCAACAATTGCTGCGGGAGCAGGTTTCGATTCGCGACCTGGCCTCGATTCTCGAGACCTTGATCGACACCGCCGGAGTCAGCAAACACCCGGTGCTTTTGGTGGAGGCAGCGCGGCAAGCGTTAGGGCGTGCGCTGGTGCGTCCGCTGCTCGAAGAAAATCAGCTGAAAGTAGTCACCCTCGACCACACCATCGAGGAGGAACTGACCCGCGCCTTCAGCGCTTCGCCCTCGGCCACCGCCACGGCGGGTTTGCAGCCCTCTCTGGTGCGGCGGGTACTCGAGGGCTTGCGGCGTCTGGCGGGCGACCAAGTGGCGGTGGCCAGTCCCGTGCTGCTGTGTTCCACGCCGGCCCGTTTTCACCTGAAGCGTCTGCTGGAGCCTTTTCTGCCCAAGCTGGTGGTGCTGTCGCCGGGCGAGATTCCCCCGGTGGTTTCGGTGCAGTCACTGGGAGTGGTGCGATGAAAGCGATGGAAAGCAGTCCGGGCGGAAGGGAAAAACTTATGGGGGAAGCCCACAAGCAAGCCAGCAAACAAGCCAGCAAACAAGCGTATGCCTGCTGGCAGAGTGAAGAGGAGCGGGAGCGTCTGTTGTTGGAGCAGCTTCCACAAGTGCGTTACATCGCGCGCCGCATCCACGAGCGCCTGCCTCGGCACGTCCCCTTCGAGGACCTGGTGCATGCCGGGGTGATCGGTTTGATCGATGCCTTGCACAAATTCGATCGCAGCAAGCTAGTGCAATTCGGCTCCTATGCCAAGTTCCGCATTCGCGGCGCCATTCTCGACAGTCTGCGGGAGATGGATTGGAGTCCACGCGACCTGCGACGCAAGGCGCGGCAGTTGGAAGAGACTCACCATCGCCTGTGCGCGGAACTGGGCCGCCATCCCAGTGAGCAGGAATTAGCGGCCGGCATGGGTCTCGATTTGTCGGGACTGCAATCGTTGTTGGGAGAAATCGACGGCCTCGAAGTGGGCAGCCTGCGAGTGGTGTCCCCGCGGGACGGCGGGGAAGAGGATCTTTGCGAATACCTGCCCAATGATCCCGAGGATACGCCCTTGCTCGAATGTCTGCGGTCGGAAATGAAGGAATTGCTGACCCGCGCCATCGAGGAGCTTCCGGAAAAAGAGCGCCAGGTCCTGGCTCTCTACTACTTCGAAGAACTGACCATGAAGGAAGTGGGAGTGGTGCTGGGAGTGGGAGAGTCCCGGGTGTCGCAGATCCACTCGGTGGCCGTGATCCGTTTACGCGCCCGTCTGGCGGAACTCACCCGGTTGCGCCCCCAGACCGAGCGTTCGGCAAGCGCGGGCGGCGAAGTGTGAAGCTCTGGAGGCATTATGGAAAAGGTCCTCAATCAGGAAGAAATCGATGCCATGGTGCGGGTTGCCCGCGGGGGCGCGGCCGAAGGGGCGGCCAAGCCCACCGTGACCACTCCCTGGGACATACGCCAAGCGGGCCAAATGCGGCGGGAGCAAGTGCAAGCTATCAGCGATCTGCACGAAGGCTTTGCCCGCAACCTGACCCACGCCGTAGCCGCTTATTTGCGTGTCGCATTCACCGCAGCGCTGGTGTCGGCCGAGCACCTGGCCTACCGGGAATTTCTGCAGCGGGTTCCGGAGGTGACCTACCTAGCCACCTGTACCCTGGCGCCGGTGGGGGCGACCGCGCTATTGCAGTTGGACTTGACGGTGGCCTTTCCCTTGATCGACGTGCTGCTGGGCGGGGAAGGTCGCGGCAAGCCGCCAGAACGGCAGATCACAGACATCGAAGAGCAGATACTGGAAACCGTGATGCGCATCATAGTTCGCGAGCTGCAAACGGCGTGGCAAATCCTTGCCCTGCAGTTCGCCTTTGAGGAGCGCCAGCAAGCTGCTCAGTTGCAGCATCTGATGCCAGGGGAGGAGCGGACGCTTTCGCTTAGTTTTGAACTCACCGTAGCCGAGAGCCGGGGGACACTGAACCTGATCTTTCCCGCGATCGTTTCCAATGCGCTGCTGCGGAAAATGGCGGCCGACCTCAGCCGCGCGCGGCGCCGCATCCAACCCGACTCCCAGCGGATGCGGGCCCGCTTGTTGGAATGCCCCTTCACCATGGAACTTGGAGCGAAGATTAAGAACGTTCCGCTACCCGACCTGATGCGTTTGTCCCCGGGCCGCCTGCTGCTCCTGCGCACGTCCGTGGAACAGCCGGCAGAATTGCGTGCGGCGGGGCATCCCATGTTCATCGCGATGCCGGCGCGACGGGGTTCTTCCCGGGTAGCCCAGGTCATCAAGCTCTACCCCGCTGAGCAGCCCGACGGAGTAACCCCATGACCGGCGACCCTGTGGTTCCGCCTTCCGCCTCTCCCAGCCCTCCCCCGGAGGGTGGAGGTCGTCAATTTTCTCAGGTATGGGCCGACAGCCTGGCGCAGGTGCTGGGTCAAATCGCAGGCACCCCCCTGCCAGTCGAGAATCTTGCAGAAGTGCCGACGGATGTTCCGCCACCCGACGCCAACGACCTGCAATTGCTAGTGGTGGCGGCGGGGGCGCTGCGCGGCGAAATGAGTCTGCGGATCCCCCTGGTGTCAGCCCTGGGTTTGGCGCAACTGTTCTTAGGAGAAGCCCAGGATGCCGCCGTCGAGATGACGACCGATCACCGCCAGGCCCTGGAGGAATTGGTGCGCCAGGTGGCAGGTTACGTGGCCACTGGGGCGAAACCTCGCTGGGGGGAAGTGCAATTCCAGGTGGAAACGACGGCCGCACCGTCGTGGGCTGCCGGCGCCAGCGGCTGGCTGGGATCGGCAGGCTCTACTCCCTGCCGAGTCTGGGTGGAGTGGAAATTGAGTGCGGCGTTGCATGCTGCGCTGGTCGCCGCATCGCAACCGAAGGCGGATGCACCCGCGGATGCGCCCGCTACAACCCCTAATCGGCTGCCCAAGAGCGACCCTGCGGTCGAGGGTAATCTCGACTTACTGATGGATGTGGCCCTCGAAGTCACACTGCGATTCGGCGAGCGCAATCTGCTGTTGCGGGAGATTCTTGAATTGGGTGCGGGATCAGTAGTGGAACTGGATCGCAAGGTCGGGGAACCCGCTGACTTGCTGTTGGACGGCAGAATCGTAGCCCGCGGCGAGGTGGTGGTGGTGGACGGCAATTATGGCCTACGCGTGTTGGAAGTGATTACTCCGGCGGCCGGGGTACTGCGAGGCGAGGCATAGCATGGCGAGTGCAAGCAGCTGGGCCTCATCCTTCCGCAGCCACTGCGAAGGCGCGGTTTCACCCTGTGGCGAACCGGATTGCAGCTTCAAGCGAAGGTTGTGGCGACGATTCCGCTGGCGTCACGGTACCATCCGCCTGCACGGCTCTGTGTATTGTGCTCCTGCTTGTTTCGAATCGGCAGCCCGGCAGTATTTTGCCCGCTTGTGCGCAACTGTCCTTTCGGCTCCCCCGGTACGCCACCGCGTGCCCCTTGGGCTGCTCATGATCTCCCGCGGGCAGTTAACCAACCCGCAGTTAAGGTCGGCGCTGGAAGCGCAGCGAGTGGACGGCCGCCACCGTTTGGGAGAATGGCTGGAAAAACTAGGCTTTGCCACCGAGCAGCAAGTCACCGCAGCGCTTGCCCGGCAGTGGGCCTGCCCGGTGCTGACGCCTACCGCCAATTGTGATCCGGCTTGCGCCCGGCTTCTTCCCTACTGTCTGCTGGAAAGTTCTCGCATGTTGCCGGTGCAGTTTGTGGCCTCGACGCGCACCTTCCATCTGGCGTTTTGTGACGGAATTGACTACGTCGCGCTCTATGCGATTGAACGGATGCTCGATTGCCGCACCCAACCCTGTCTCGCTACCCGCAGTGCGG
>Ga0209517_10006773_pt1 | contig 13984 bp, 9 predicted proteins | sample PeaSoiMetSII2010_FD_187695 | JGI IMG/M metagenome (GOLD analysis project Ga0209517, IMG submission 187695) | Peat soil microbial communities from Weissenstadt, Germany - SII-2010 (SPAdes) (version 2) | ecosystem: Environmental > Terrestrial > Soil > Wetlands > Peat | place: Germany: Weissenstadt...
TCAGTTGGACTATCTGGATTGTCAATCGCTTGCAAACCGCGATCCATTTTCAAGCGGTTCCAAACGCGCATTTGTCGTTCAGCCTCGCAGTGCAGTTTATGGGGTCATTCGCATGTGCCAGATCGCCAGACGCGATGCTGTTAACATCAGAATCTTCGAGACAGCAGACGAGGCGCTGTCCTGGCTGTCTGCACCCGCGCGCCTTGCGCGGGCTCAAGGACAGTAGGCCTTTTCGCAGACCGGTTGAAAAAATTGCTTCTCAACGTACAGGTCTTCTCTTCGGGATGTCGGTGACAACGAATTGGGCAAGTCTTTCAGCAATCTCTGCGCGGCAGCTACCCTCCTCGAAGAGAAGCACCCTGAAGTACAATCCTGGAACTTTAGCGGAGACGAAGAACAATTCACGAGTTGTCCGAGTCTGCCCTTACCCTGTGTTCCTTCATCAAGACCGTACTGCGCTTTCCGTGCGAAGGAGTCAGGACTGTCCAACAAGACTGGATTTCTGTTGGCATAACGCGTTTGACAAAGCAGACATTTTTCGTGCCGATTCGCTCCCGCATACAGTTGATATCTCAGAAAGCTGACGGTTGGTTTGTGTTGGCGATGATGCTGAGGACCGGCATGAAAGGGCGTCCCTTTGGGGGCATTAAATCCTGGGTCATTGGCTGCGCGGCGCTGCAGCCGCGTCCTTGCAACGTTACACAGCTTCCTCGGAAGCATGGCAACAGAGCCAGACGAGTTCTAGTCCTGCAAGATCCATTCCGCGGTTCGTTCGATGAATTGAAAGGCGTAGCGCTGCCAAGGAGTGTCGGGAGCCTCTCTGCGGACAACCTGGGCACGACCGACATAGCGCTCATGGCCGGATCCGGAGAGAAAAATCTGAAAGGTGGTATCCGCTGACAAGGCGAGCGGCAGGGCGCACAAAAAGCCACCGGCACTCACATTTTCCGTTGTCGTGAGCTGTTCGAATGATCGCCGGGATTCGTCCGTGCCCTTTAGTTTCACGATGAGTTTCATTTTGACCCGGACGTGAGCACGTCGTTCCTGAGTCTGGCTCTGCAATTCGGCCGCGAGGCGGCTCTTCAATTTTGCGAAGTCAATGGGCTTCTCGAAAAAACCCGCAGCACCTAAACTGCTCATGTATTCTTGATATTTTTGCGCTGACTCGCCGGTTACAACGAAGATCGGAATGCGGGCCGTGTAACTCAGGTTGTGGAAGCTCTGGCACAGCTCGAACCCGGTGCAGTCCGGCATCATCAGGTCGAGCAGGATGGCTCGAGGTCTGTGTTCGAGAGCGAGTCCCAGGGCTTGAACTGGATTCCCCGTGTCAATCGTCTGGTAGGTATCTGACAACCGCATTCTTATAAGACCACGCATGGCATCATCATCGTCGACAACCAGAATCTTTTCCATTTTCTGCTCCTCGCGAGATTCGACTTCATCGTTGGCTGTGCGCCTTAGTCGGCGCCGACCGCGGCCGTCCTCCCATCCAGTGCCGCCCGCACTTTGAGGGCCAACGCTTCTCGGGTAAACGGTTTAGGAAGAAAGAAGCTGCCTTCTGCTAAAACACCGTGTTCGCCAACCGTCTGGCCCGTGTATCCGGACATGTAAAGGACGCGAGTCTTGGGCCGCTGCTTGACCAGTTGGTCAGCGAGAGCTCGGCCGCTCATGCCGGGCATAACAACATCCGTCAGGAGCAGATGGATGATGCGCTGGTGCTGCTCCTGGCTGATCTTCAACGCCTCCGCCCCGGTCTCAGCTTCAAGCACGGAGTACCCGCACAGTTCCAAGAGATGGCGGCTCAGCTTGCGGAGAGAAAGCTCATCCTCAACCAGCAGTATGGTCTCGGTTCCGTGCAGAGAATCCGGCAGTTCAGACGTGGTTTTTTGGGCGTCAAGAGCGTCTTCAACTCTGGGAAGATAGATCTTGAACGTGGCCCCGGCTCCCAGCTCGCTGTTGACCTCGATGTAGCCTCCACTCTGCTTGACCACCCCATACACGGTGGACAACCCGAGCCCGGTACCTTTACCTTTGCCCTTCGTTGTGTAGAAAGGTTCGAAGACGTGCGCGCGCGTTGTGGCGTCCATCCCGATTCCCGTGTCGGATACGGTGAGCAGAGCATAGTCCCCAACCTTCACTGGGTAGGGATAGCGGCGGACGAAATTATCGTCCATGTGAATATTGCAGGTGGTAATTTCTAGTCTGCCGCCGTTCGGCATGGCATCGCGCGCATTGACCACCAGATTCATGATCACCTGTTCGATTTGACCCTGGTCCGCCCTAATGCGTGCGAGTTCAGAGTCTGGATCAGTTTTGAGCTGGATGTCTTCGCTGATCAAGCGCTTCAGCATCTTTTCCATGTCTTTGACCACCACGTTCAGGTCCAAGACCCGCGGGTCCATCACTTGCTGACGGCTGAATGCGAGCAACTGCCGGGTCAACGAGGCAGCTCGATGCCCGGCTTTGAGCATTTCATCTACACAGGTACGCAGTGGACTATCCGTCGCGGTGCCCTGTTGCACGATTTCTCCGTAACCGATAATGACTCCGAGGAGATTGTTAAAGTCGTGGGCCACCCCTCCGGAAAGGCGGCCCACCGCTTCCATTTTCTGAGACTGGCGAAATTGCTCTTCGAGTCGCTTGCGTTCGGTCACGTCGCGATTCACGATGACCAACTTCTCGACTTGTCCAGCCTTCACGATTGTGCTGGCTCTAGATTCCAGCATGCACCAGGTTCCATTCTTGTGGCGCATGCGGTATTCCAGGTTGGTGCCCGTACCCGCGCGCAGCGCCTCTTCGGCCGCCTTGATCACCTTCTCCCGATCTTCCGGATGGACTTGGTCTAACGGGCTTGTGCTTTTCAGATCTTCCCTGGTGTAACCTAAGATCTTTTCATACGATGGGCTGTTATACAGTCGCCTGCCCTTCGCATCGACTACAGCGATCATGTCGGCGGCGTTTTCCGTAATCAGCCGAAACAATTCCTCACGCTCAACCAACTGCTTCCGGACACCCTGAATCTGGAAGTGCTGGTAGACCGTGTAGATGTCGAACAGCAGAACCAGCCCTACCAGGCCAAGCATTGTGTCGTTCAGCGGCGCAGAATTCAGTTCCGGACGCGGTACATGGAGGGCAGGGAACCCGAACGAGACGATACCGGCGGTCAGAAGCAGCGTGATAAGCACCGCGCCGGCCCATAACCACCAATCGCGATGCTCAATGACCCGCATGCGATCACGAATGCTCGTGCCGTTACCCATGCCAGTCATCTCTGAACCTATGAGTCCAGCTTCCATGGAAGAGACCCAGGACCTCCTTTCTGGCGGCCGATAGTCTGTCAGCAGCCGTTCGTGGTCGTCTGATTTGGAGGAAGGCAGAAGCAAGTTAGCACGCACGCTTCCACCCTGGTTCTCAAGTGGAGCCTGCCGGTGGTCGTTAACCCCTTTTCGCAGAAACACTTGCTGCAGAAGGTTGGTGCTCCGCTCGAGACCAGTGGAGGGGGGCTGTCTGCCGGATGGAATCCCATCCAGTTTGTGGACAGCTAACAGTTCCGGCAGTTCGGAGTTTCGCAGACGATGGGGCGTAGAGTTCCTCGCGCACCGCACAACAGACTCGAATGCCTGCCGAGGTGTCGCCACGCTTATAGAAGGATGGCCGAAATCCCGGCATATTGCTGACAGTGCCTGACCGATCGGCCCGGGGTATTATCGAATTCCGTGCCAGCAGGCAGGCACGGGCCGTGGGAGGTCGGGGGTAGCTTTGTGGGCTTCTATCTCCTGAACCCGTAGCGGCCGACGGTCGCCCTCTTGCGAGTTTCCTGCCTTTCATGACTTTCCTCATTCCCATGTCATGATTTTCCATTTTGCGCGCAAGCCGGATGTGACTACGAATCGCGCGGGAATCAAGTGTTTAGCTTGACGCGCCCTCCGTTTTGCGATTAGCGTCCTGTTTAGCCCTTCGCGTGAATCCTGAAGCGAAAGCGGGGATTGGCGTTAGCACGGCTCCGCGGAATGTGCCGGACTGGTTCCTTGGTCACAACGAAGGCGCCAATAGAATGGAGGTTCAGACTGACGGTAATGAACCTCGGAGTGTTCCATGACTTCACCGAGTATGTTCAGGTTGTTGGCCATCGATGACAATCGTGAGAACCTGGATCTGATTCGATCCGCGCTCGATCGCGATGGGTTGGAGATCCTGACGGAGGAAGATCCTGAAGAAGGCTTAAGGACATTCTTGCGGCTGCGGCCCCGGATGGTTTTGCTGGACCTGGTAATGCCCAAGATCAGCGGTATTGAAATATTGGAGCGCATGGTAGCGATTGACCCCGGTGTCGATGTCATTCTGATCACCGCGCACTATTCGACCGAATCAGCGGTAGAGGCGATTCAAAAGGGTGCTTGCGACTATCTGACGAAACCGCTTGACATCGAGAAGCTCCGGTCCCGCATCCAGAAGCTGCTAAGTGATGCTGAGACACGGCAAAAGACCTTGCGTCTGGAGCAGGAACTAATTAATGCCTATCAATTCGAGTGTATGGTCGGACGCAGTCCTCTCATGTTGGAGGTCTTTGCCAGAATTCGCAGGATTGCGCCGCACTTCAGAACCGTGCTGGTGACGGGCGCCACCGGAACCGGGAAAGAACTCGTGGCCCGTGCTTTGCATCGACTGAGCCCGGCCTCCCGCGGCCCATTTGTTGTCTGCAACTGCTCCGCGCTCGTGGAAAACCTCGTGGAGAGCGAACTGTTCGGGTACGTGCGCGGAGCCTTTACCGGCGCTAACCAGGACAAGGTCGGGCTCTTCGAACACGCAGACGGCGGGATCATCTTTCTGGACGAGATTGGGGAACTCGCACCCGCGGCGCAAGCCAAATTATTGCGAGTCCTGCAAAACCGGCAGGTGCAGCGGGTAGGATCACTGACTCCCCGGAATATCGATGTTCGGGTCATCGCGGCCACGCACCGCAATCTCAGGACTATGGTCAACGAAGGCCAGTTCCGTGAAGATCTCTACTACCGTCTTGGAGTGGTGGAAATCATGCTGCCCCTGCTGTCCGATCGACGTGAAGATTTGCCTTTGTTGGAAAGGTACTTCATTGAGAAATTCTCCGCCGAATACAAGAAGCCCATTGCCGGACTCGTACGACGGGCGCAAACCCGCTTGGCGACCTACCCTTGGCCGGGAAATGTCCGGGAGCTGGAGAATGTGATCGGCAATGCCTGTATGATGGCCGACGGAAACCTGATCGACATTAACGACCTCCCCGAAAGGTTGCGGAAGCCGCTCAACGAAAGCCTTGCGGGGGATGAGAGTTTTCTCTCCATGGAGCAGGTGCAACGGCGCCACATTCTGCGCGTACTGGAGGTTGTCGGCGGCAATAAAGCCCGAGCCGCAGAAGTGTTGGGCATGGGTCGAGCGACCATCTACCAGCTATTGTCGAAAATGAAATCGGAAGACCGAAAGGAAGGGGCCGGCGGTTAGCCCTCTTGCCGCCCTCTTTATTTGCCTGTTAAGTAGCGAGTGTGGCGATTGGCGAATCCGGCCATCGAGCAAATCGCGGAGCGTACTCGCCAGCGCCCGCATCTCAAACGGCTTGGGGAGCAAGGTTGGTTGTCCTTCGCCTGGTTGCCGGTGAATGAACGCTCTGTCGACGTTGCCCGAGATGAACATCACTTTGAGTCTGGGCAGCGTGGGCGAGATCCTTTCGGCGAGCTCCTGGCCTCCCATCTTGGGCATTCTTAAGTCGGCGATGAGAACGTCGATACGCTCCACAGATTGCGCTGTCCTCAGGGCCTCTTCCCCGTTTCCCGCCTGGAGAACTCGATAGCCGACGCATGTAAGGTACTCTCGCATGGCTCCCCGCAGCCCGGGATCATCCTCGACGAGCAGGACCGTCTCGCTTCCGCCCAGACCTCCACAGGACTCCTGCTTTGGGCTGGCCAGAGCGTGGCCGATCATTGGAGGGAAGTAAACGCTGAGGATGGTACCTCTTGCTGGATGGCCTTCGACCCAAAGGAATCCGTGGTTCTGCTTCACGGTAGCGGTTACAGCGGGTAAAGCAGAGCCAACGCCGCGCATGTCCGCTGAAAACAAAGCCTGCGGCAGCACCTTCTCTGGGCGTTCAAGCTCCTGTGGCCGCGCTTGCAGCTCAAGAACAATGTACTCGCCAGCCGGAATCCGAAAACCGGGTCTGGCGAGAGGCTGCTTCAGGGCCACACCCTTGACCGCAATCGTAAGACGCCCACCGTTCGGCACGAGCTCTCCAGCAGTCGATGTTAGTGTGAAGACTATCTGGGCCATCTGCGTCCGATCGACGCATATCGCAGCCGACTGTTTTGTCTCCAGCAGCACCAGATCTACATTCTCTGGCACGATGCTTCGCAGGGCCCCTCTGCAACTGTGTACGAAAGCGTCTAAGTCGAGCACAGCCGGGGACAACACCTGCTGCCTTCCTAACGCGGAAAGCTGGGACGTCAAAGCGGCTGCCTGCTTCGTGGCTACAAGGATGCTGTCGATGTGCCGCTGATTCTCGGAATTAGGCATCCTCTGGTCAGTCATTAATTCAGTATGCCCGCCTACTACGTTGAGCAGATTGGTGAGGTTGTGAGCGATTCCTCCGGCAAGCCGGGCTAGGGCTTCATCCTTCTCTTTCTGCACCAACTCGCTTTCGAGGAAGTATCTGAACGTCACGTCCCGCCAAACCGCCAAATGGCGACCGGGAAGAACGTTGGCCGTCGCCATGATTTCAATCAGCCGGCGGGCACCGTCTGGTCGCATAAGCCACCGCTGTCCGCGATACTTTCCCTCTCTTCCGAACTTCCCCCAGGCCGAGTCGAAGTCGGTGCCAGTCTCGATGGTCTCGGTGACATCGCGTCCAATCAGTTCGTTTCTTTCAAGGCCGATGAGTTGACAGGCTGCCGGATTCGCGTCCATGAAGCGCCCAGTTTCACTCAACACCACGAACGCATCCAAAGCGTTCTCAAAAAGTGCCTCAAAGTAACGTTCGTCGCGGTTAATGCCGGTGACCCTCTCTCTTACAAGGGGGCGAGTCCTCGGTCGATGATCGGTTATACCAGGGTCTCGGCTGTCAGTGTGCATCAGTACCGTCCTAGGACCGCGGCTTTACGCGCGTAGACGTGGGATGCGATCCCGCGTGGTCAAAGGGGAGGGGCTGCTACACGCCTGCAAGCGCTTTTCTAATTGCAGGGTTCGGCCACCCATTCACAGCCGTTTTGTAACGGTGTAAGTCTTTGAGCATAATGCACTTTGGCGAGTCAAGATAGGGTGTTACTTGGGGGGCCTTCGTCTGGTGGGCAGAATAGCGTCTCATAGTTGACTCTCGTTGCTCCCAGACCAGGAACGGTAGCAATCCTTTGGCTCCACCAGCAGCTCCAGCGGCTTCATGCAAACCTGCACACGCGGGTGTCCCGGTGCCAGACAGGAGTCTGAAACATGGACTGGACATGCCCGACCACCACCTGCCAGTTGCCTACGAGTAGCCTCTTAACCCGCGCACAATCAGAACCTTACAAGAATCGAGCGAAGGCAAAGCTTTCGGCAGCTGCTATGCACAGTAGGCCTGCTGTGCCGCCTCGGCGGCTCCTCCCCCGGAGGCGATCGGGCTGCGATGCTCACAACTTTGCGTGGAGGGATTGTTCGAATGCGACTCCAGACTCTGGCATGGGGAATTCTGGCGGCTCTTGCGGCAACGGCATCCGCCGACGCCCAACCTGCGGCAGTGCAGCCGCCGACCCACGCTCGTCCGGCGGAATACGGAAGGTTGCCGCTGACGTTTGAAATGAACCAGGGACAGACTGGCTCTGAAGTCAAGTTTCTTTCCCGCGGCTCGGGCTATACAGCATTCCTTACCACTGGCGGCATGGTGCTTTCCTTGCGCCCAAGCGCAGTCGTGACGGCCCCGGGTTCCGTTGTTCTGCGAGCCGGTGGAAACGCGACGGTACAGTTTACTCTGGTAGGCGCGACCCAGAGTCCCACCGTCGTAGGTGAAGATCCGCAACCTGGGAGAGTCAACTACTTCTTCGGAAACGATCCGACGAAGTGGCACACCGATGTACCGACCTATGGCAGAGTTCGTTATAAGAACGTATATCCCGGGATTGATCTGCTGTACTACGGGAACCGTCGCCAACTGGAGTACAACTTTGAAGTCCAGCCGGGATCCGACCCCCGTAGGATCCAATTCGAAATTCGAGGTGCTCGCCAAATCGAGTTAGACCCAGAAGGCAACCTGGTTCTAAGACTGGGGAACGGAGAAATTCACTTCCAAAGTCCGATCGTCTACCAGCAGTCTAACGGCCAGCGTACTCCCGTCGGTGGAGCGTACGTTATGACCGATCCAACCCACGTTGCCTTCCAGGTTGCCCACTACGATTCGAACCAGCCCCTGGTGGTTGACCGCGAAGCGAGCATCTCGCTTCGCATGCCATCCCAACGACAACTCGCCGAACAAGTTGTCGAACAGAATGAAAGGACAGGACGCTCAGGGATCACGGGCATGACAGAGCCTCCAGCACCCTACAACCTATCCCTTCGTTCCAGCCTTCAGCACCCCGACGTGACGAGACCTCCCGCAGTAAGCCCTGTGCTTGTTTATTCAACGTACTTAGGAGGGAGTGGCACTGACCAAGCAGCGGGCATCGCCGTCGATAGCGCCGGCAGCGTGTATGTCGCCGGCTATACAAACTCAGTCGATTTCCCCCTGGCAACGCTAGGTGCGCTTCCGAAGAACAAGAACCATGTATTTGTGGCCAAACTCGATCCTGCCGGAGCAAACCTGATCTACGCGGACTACATCGCTGGAAACGGCGACGACTATGGGGTTGGGCTGGTGCTGGACGGCGCAAACGAGGTGTATGTGACCGGCAGCACTGCGTCGAGCAACTTTCCGGTAGTGAAGGCGTATCAGTCGCAACAGCCGGGTCCGTATGCAGGATTTCTGACCAAAGTCTCCGCCGACGGTTCCTCTCTTCTGTACTCCACCTACCTGGGGGGAAGCACGAGCGACCAGCCTACCGGTATCGCCATCGATGGTTTTGGCCAGGTGCACATCGCGGGTTATACGGCATCACAAAACTTTCCCGTTGCCAATGCCTACCAGGGCACGGCATCCGCTAACCAAGCCGGCATCTATGGGGACTATGGCTTCCTGACCAAGTTCAGCGCGGATGGATCATCGCTGGTCTATTCCACGTATCTGGCCGGGAATTCAAATGTCGCGCAACAGTGCTGGAGCGGTTCCTGTTGGCCGGCGCCTTACACTGGTGTTAGTGCGATTGCCCTGGATGCGAATGGTGAGGCGTACCTCGCCGGCACTACAAATACCTACAACTTTCCGGTTACCTCCGGCGCCTTCCTGGCTGCCAATCAGACGCAACAGGACGCCGAGATCGGCTTTGTGAGCAAATTCACAAGCGCCGGAGGCCTTGACTACTCCACTTATTTCTATCCCTCCAGCGGCGCCGCGCTTGGAATCACAGCCATCGCAGTGGACAGCACAGGGTCCGCTTATATTGCCGGACACGCCCAGAGTGACGGTACCTTCCCCATAACTTCCACCCACATCTGCGACCCTGGCGTCTATGGCAAGGAATGCGGTTGTGCCTTTATCACCAAGTTCGATCCCACTGCGTCCACTCTGCTGTACTCCACCTTCCTCGCTCCCAACACCAAGGCAGTCCCGCGCGCCATAGCACTCGACGCCAAAGGCGACGCTTACGTGCTAGCCTCGGCGTCCAGCCCCTCGCTCCAAACCAGCAATGCAATCGCGCAGGCAAACGCCGCGCAGGTGCTTCTGGTCGAAGTCGATCCAGGCGCGACTACACAACTGTTTTCCAGCTACCTTGGACCGAGAGGGAGGTATGTTTCCAGCGGCATGGTCCTCGATGCCGACGGCAACATCTATGTGACGGGATCCGCTGCCTTCAGCGGCTCCGGCAACGCCCAAGGGACTTTCGCAAACCGTCTCGGCAGCGCCAGCACCTTTGTCGTGAAGATGGGCCGTGCCCCGAAGCCGGATATATCGGTGGCCGGTGTCGCTCTGAGTCCCGAGAGCCTTACCTTTTCCAGCACGCAAGTGGGAGTCACCAGTGCGGTGCAGACGGTGACACTCACTAACCAGGACAGCAGCGACCTGGACATCTGGAATATCCAGACCACTGGGGATTATGCCCAGACCAACGACTGTCCGGACACTCTTGCCTCCCGAGCCAGCTGTAGTTTCAACATCACCTTTACCCCGACGGCCTCCGGGACTCGCAATGGCACGTTGACGATTAGCGATAGCGCTATGGGCAGTCCCCAATCGGTGTCGCTCACGGGCACGGGGGTGGATTTCAGCCTGGCGGCTTCGCCTACCAGCGCGACGATCAACGCAGGTGCCACAGCCACTTATACCGTGACGGTTGCCTCCGTAGGCGGATCGTTTACCAACCCGGTCAATCTTACCTGCACGGGGGTGCCAAACAATTCGAACTGCCAGCTCTCGTCGGCTTCCGTAACCCCGGGATCGGCTTCGGCGACGGTCACGGTAACGGTCACTACGATCGGATCCTCGGCACAGTTCCGTTCCTCTCGCGGCCCGGTTCCGTTGTGGATAACGCTTCAGGGACTGGGGGTATTTGGCCTTGTGGTCGCAGGATCGAAGCCCTGGAAGAACAAGGCCCTCGCGCCCATTGCCACCTTGGTTCTCCTTGCGGCGCTGCTTTTCCTGTCCGGCTGCGCCGGCGGCACTGGCATCGGGCACACGTCCGGAACCAACCCGGGAACATATCAGATCACCGTCACGGGCACTTCCGGGGCGTTGCAGCATTCGCTGCCCCTGACGCTAACGGTGCAGTAGGAAACTTGGAGGCCACGCCGGCGACCGGAGTTAATTGCAAGTCCGCATGTTCTGGGTCACGCCTTGAAGGCTCTCGATCGAATTGGCCACCAGAGGCAGACTCCAGAACTTGCCGTGGTGCTTGCGCAGATAGAGGGCGGCAAACACGGACGCCGCGCTTTTGGCCGAGGCAACCGCATAAGCCCGTCCCACTGTGGGGTGGGTGCCGTACAGGTAGGCGGACTCTGCTTCCATGTTGCAGACGCCTTGCTTGCCGGCCAGCCAGTTCTCGCGGGCGAACAGTGTGGTGTAGGAATCCGCAAACGTGCTGCCGGTCGAGATCAATGCGAGGCTGAGGAACTTCCCATCGACGATGGGTCTGGTCTCGACAGCCTTTGGCCGCGGAGCCGGCGCGGGAGATTCAACCATGAAAACGTTCGCCGTCTCGACCACGCTCGGAGCATCAGGCAATGGTTCCTTCGCCGCTGAGATTCCGCCCAATACCAGCACGGCCAACCCTGATAATAAGATGGATTTCATGATGGCTTCTCCCCTGACTCGCACGGGTTGCCCGGCACCGGTAGGCTGTTTCGCGCCTTCGACTGATTCCCCGCGATCTCTCATGTGTCGAGATTACGACGGTGAGTGTACGGCTGACAATTGCGAGATGGTAATAGAAGGTAGTAACAGGGAGTAACCACCTGTTTGTGCCATTGCAGTTCGATCTCAATGCGAGCGAATGAACTGACGTTTCCAGGTTCTGTGAGGGGTAGGAGGAGTTGATCCATTGACGGAGGCCGCTCAACGCCGACCCGGCTCAGCTCCTGGTTTGATTCCCATCCGTCAAGTGGAAGGCCGCGAATGGTGGCTCTGGGGGTTCGCCATAGCGGTCACCCTGGTATTGACTTTCGGCATACTCTCCCTAACATTTCCGGGCTTCCATCTACCCAAAGACGATTTCTATTCCTTCACTCTCAAAGAGTGGGTTCGCGGCCTGGCCGCATTGGTCCTGCTGTTTGACGTCTACACGGTCTATCAACATCTGCAGCTTCAGCGCATGCGCCGCCAGCTGGCTGACCGGGAGCGGCTCTTTCATTTGATCAGCGAAAACGCAGCCGACATGATCGCTGTTGTCGACCGACAAGGACGCCGTCTCTACAACAGCCCCGCATACGAAAAACTGCTGGGATATGGCGCTGAAGAATTAGCCACAACCTCTTGGATCGAACAGATTCACCCCGACGATCGCGCGCGTGTGCTTGAGGCGTCGGAGAAAGCCCACCTCACCGGCCGTGGGGAGCGGATCGAGTACCGGTTCCGACACAAGGACGGTAGCTGGCGGGTTCTCGAGTCCACGTCTAGCGCTATTCCCGGCAAGAACGGCGAAACCGAAGGCCTGGTCATCGTCAACCGGGATATCACGGAACGGAAACGGACCGAGGCTCTGTTGGAACATCAAGCCTTCCACGATGGGCTGACCAACCTTCCCAACCGGGCCCTCTTTCTCGACCGTTTGCAGCGCGCCATCGCGGTTTCGCAACGCCACACTGACTTCAGGTTCGCCGTCTTGTTCATTGACATCGATGAATTCAAGATGTTCAACGACAGTTTGGGCCACAGCGCGGGTGACGATCTCCTCATCCAGATTGCGCAGCGCCTGGCGGCCTGCCTGCGCGCTGTTGACACTGTTTCACGGCCGCGACCCGGCAACACGTCTCAAACTCCGATGGGCGACAGCACCTTGGCCCGGCCGGGAGGCGACGAATTCGTCATCTTAGCCGAGGAGTTGCGCGACCCCAGCGACGCCATCCGCATGTCGAAGCGCATTCAGAAACGCCTGGCCGTTCCGTGCAACTTGAATAATCACGAGATTGTGATCAGCGCAAGTGTAGGCATCGTCTTCAGCGGGAGCACCAATATCCAGGCCAGCGATGTGCTTCGCGACGCCGAGATTGCCATGTACCGCGCCAAACGCGCTGGTAAAGCCCGCTATGAAGTTTTCGACAGCGCCATGCAGGCGAGCGCGGTCAAGCGCCTGCAACTGGAAACAGACTTGCGCAAGGGGCTGGAATTAGATGAGTTCCGTGTCCACTACCAGCCCTTGGTTTCGCTCGAGAACGGCCAAATCGTAGGATTCGAGGCCCTCACTCGCTGGCAACGCCCGCAAGGCATTGTCTTGCCAGGGGAATTTATCAAGGTTGCCGACGACATCGCAATCACCCTGGCCATTAACCGCCAACTCTTACGCGAGGCATGCCAACAACTGCGCCGCTGGCATGCACTGTTTCCCGCCCTCTCGCCGTTGACCATTAGTGCAAATATCACAGCCAAGCAGTTCGCACAGCCTGACTTGGCTGCGCAGATTGGCGAGATTCTCCGCCGAACAGGCATCGATCCGTGCTGCGTAGATTTGGAGATCACGGAGAATATCGCCATGGCCGATGCCGAGCGTTCCGCCGTGGTCCTCTCGCAGTTGAAAGCACTCGGCGTTCGCCTGAGCATCGACGACTTTGGCACTGGTTACTCCTCTCTATGCCGCCTTCAGCAGTTCCCGGTCGATGTCCTGAAGATCGATCGAGCCTTCATCTCCGGCATGGATCGCGACCATGAGACCCACGAGATTGTCAGGACCATTGTCATGCTGGCGCACAGCCTCGGCCTGAGCGTCGTGGCTGAAGGCATCGAGCGCCAGGAACAGATGGTCACGCTGCAGCAACTTGGTTGCGAGCTGGGCCAGGGCTACCTGTTCGCCAAACCCGCCGACGCGGTGTCGATCGACCAACTCCTGGTCAGACATGATGTGACCGGGGCGGGCCTGACTCGGTCTAAGGCCGCCGGAATCCCTTCCTGATCAACCGGCCTTCAGCGAGCAACTCCCACGAGGGACGCCTTCCCCATCGGCAAGACAGCACCGGCGGCGGACATGACGGTGCCTCCTAGAAAAGGCGCACTTGACTTTGAGACCCCTCAAATGCGCCAAGGGGGATCATTTGGTGGAATCGGTGGAGCAGCAGTTATGTGCTCTAGCAGGCTGCGGAAAAATGGACTCCGCGACTTAGATCCTCTCCAGATCTCAGTGATTTTGTGATTCGGGAAGGGTTCTGGCTGCATCCGCTGGTGTCCCGCGGATTCGTTTTCGGGCCTGCGAGC
>Ga0209517_10006775_pt1 | contig 13983 bp, 12 predicted proteins | sample PeaSoiMetSII2010_FD_187695 | JGI IMG/M metagenome (GOLD analysis project Ga0209517, IMG submission 187695) | Peat soil microbial communities from Weissenstadt, Germany - SII-2010 (SPAdes) (version 2) | ecosystem: Environmental > Terrestrial > Soil > Wetlands > Peat | place: Germany...
ACGGCCTGCAAAAACTGCGAGAATTGAAGCGCCTACGTTACACAGGATGTTAAGGACCGCCAATACGATCTCTCCTAGATCAATCAGCCCCATCGTTTCAAAGGCAAATGAAGACATGGTTGTTAACGCACCGCAGAAACCAATCCCCATCAGCAGAGTGTACCGTGGATCCAACCCTAAGCGAGTTATCGCAGTCGAACTTGATCCAAGAATGAAGCTGCCGACGATGTTCACAATTAGGACAGATATTGGCAAATTATTGAAGACCAAATGTTCCCCAGTTATTCTGTATCGGAGTAGCGTTCCTAAGATTGCGCCAACCACTAGGCATGCTATATCATATTTCATTTTTCGACCGCTCGCCGACACGTAAGGTAGAAGCTATTGGCTCACAACACAGTTGCGAGCGGTTAACGGCGAGCCTCACCGCCATCCCCGTTAGAACAAAAATATTTTCTTAAACCTTCTGGTCGCACGAAATGATCAATTTTGCGCTCTCATGACCAACCTTCACTTAAAATCAACAACACCAATTCTTCGCAACTTCAGGGGTGGAGCGTGAGATTTCAGTCAGAGTTTACCGGTACATATAATTCACCATCGATCACACGTTAGCCCAAAGCAGCTATCCTGAGTGTCCCCTTCACTATGACGAAAATTTGATATCGAGACCGATGTTCTAAGTTCGTTTAATTGAATGTAAACCATCACGCTAGAACTTATACGGAGATTCGTCAGCAAGTTAATCGGGGTTAGTTGGTCGCTCCGTCATAGGGAGGAGCCCTCTCGAGCGAGAATCCTGTATTGACCAACTTTCCCCTCTATTCGTATCTTCAGAGATGAAGCGGGGGATTTTGCCCCCAATTTACGCATCAGTCGAGATCGGCTCGTTGCATTGGGTTAAGTCTAGCGTAGAGCTCGTCTTCGATCTTTTCGAATGGAATATTGCATTTCTTGCAATGGTATAGTATCTTAGTTTCGTATTGGGTTCCGATCCACTGTTGAACTACTCCGTCTGAGAGCATGTTCGAATAACAGAACGGACATTCCAACTTACATCATGCCGCTCACACTGGCTTGCAGAAGATAGGTGGGTGAGTCTCGAGAAAATTCTCCTGAGATCACAGAAAGTATTATGGATTACAACGCTCGACCTAGGATTACTTCGTGTCGTAGCGCTTAGATTCAAGGAGCAATCAAAGCATGTGCCCTAATTATTGCCTAAATGAAATCGAGAAAACTTCCTTCGAATTCATTTGTCCGTTCTGTTTCAACCCGTGGTACCAAGACATAGTGACCAAGGATGATGTCTGCGTAAACGAGAACTGTTCGATATTCGACAAATCATTAGGAATTAAACCGCCACGCATGTCAGTTGACGTCAAAGTCGAATCCGAAAGGCGTCAATTGGAGATCATTGCTAAGCTAATGGCGTTTGATTCCAAATTTTTGAGCAGGTACTTCTATGAAGCTCGTCGCTCGATGATAAGCGACTATCATGAAAGAAGAGCAGGTCTTAACATAGACCGTTTCTTTGCCTTGAACGAACTCCTTCTTGAACTGAACCTGCATACACCAATTGGAGCGTCAACTGATCCTTCAAAAGCAGAGGAACTCGTGACACTATACACGGAATTTGCCCGCCAACGGAACATGTTAGATGACATTCTTACCCTTCGCTATTATCTTGGGCCGGGCGGCAAGGAAGTTTACGGTATCAAGTATTGGTATGCATTCAACCAAATGCTTGAGAACTATGGAATAATTAATCGCAAGAAATTTGATTCTACGGCACTTTTCAAATATCTAGACGTAGATACCCAAACGATAAGAAACCTCCATACTGCAAAGCCTGCAAAGCCCGTGGATACTGCAAAGCCCGTGGATTTGATTGAATATTTCAAGAACACTTACTTGGAATCGATCAGACTGCGTCTCTTCTTTGGACTCCACGGTAGAACCAGCCGGTTATTCGGATACACACCACATCTCGCCGATCTAGCTACGTTGTCGGCGCTCTTCTTTTCAATCGGACAAACGACCGAGTCGTGGCCTCTCGAGCGGCTGCAGCATCTATTCGAAATAAATGTCCCGCCGACGGATAACCGAAGGTTCTCGGATTTTCAGGATCAAATTATTGACAGCAAAGACTCGTCGCCAATTATTGTCCGAGAAGGCGCCAATTTCTATGTTGACAGAAACACGATATTGTTTTTCCTTCATTACTTAGTGGGCCATAACGTCGGCGCTCCCAAAGGCAAGAAGCTCCAAATCGTTGCGGACAAGAAAAACGAATCCGCAGTCAGCTTTGAAGGCAAGATACGCGATGAGTTAACCAAAAAGGGCTACTGCACCCCAAGCTCTTCGATAAGAGCTGGTGGGCATCAATACGATGTAATTGCGGTAAAGGAAGACCGCCGACGAGTCTTGATCATAGAAGCGAAATACAAGGACTTCTCGCCCTCAAGCATCTCAGGAAAAAACCTACTATCACACGAAGTGTATGATGAACAAGAAGGACTACTGACTGAGGCCATAACTCAACTCGTTCGGTTTGAGTTCTTCGTATCTCACCCTCAAGGCTTCCTCCAACGAGTACAATTCAAACAGCCGATAAAGGACTATGAAGCGTGTGCGTTTATTGTCACTAAATATCTGCCCCTGATCTCCAAATACAGAACGATAAGAATTTGTAGCTTTGACGATTTTCTTGAGAAATACGCTTAATATTGCTCTAGTTCGCCCTTCGCAGATTTGTTCTAAACCGTTACGGATACCGTGAGGCTAATCCTGACTAGACTACGAGTGTTACTTTGATTTCTATTGGATGACGATTTTCTTATCCAGTCATCCAGACGTCGTCGAGCAGTATTCTGATTACTTTCCTTCTGAAATCCTTGACAGTTTGGAGGTAAGCTAGAATTGGTAAATTACCCTCTTCTTCTCCCGATCGAATAGAACCTTCACTTTTTCGTTATCCTTCAATTTTAGAATACTTGCAACTTCTGCAGGCAAAGTAACCATGAAGTTTCCAGCCTTCCTAGGCTGAACCTTCACAAACGCAATTTCCTCCTCCACCATTACCACCATCAACCACATACAACCACAACGCTTTTAAGCGTATCTGATGTATATGGTAGAGTGTGGTTGAAGATGGTAGAGCAACCAAAGCACCTGATTGCCCAACAGCAACAGGTAATGGTACTCCGTCCAACTATGGATGGCTTCGAACACCAAGGGAGTTCTTTCTTAGTCCTCTTGGATGAGATTATTCATTCTGGCGGCGGAAAGCGTCTGGATCTTCGCAGCGTGCAAAGCCAATTGCAGCGGCGTGGTTGGCACTGTTTCAGGGAGTGATTGAGGATGAGTGGAGAAAGCAAGCAAACAACTTTGGCACTTGCCTGGAGATACGCGGCAGACTTCAGAAGAGTGTATGCGACGAGCACGTTTTCATTAATCGGAGACTGCTTCGACTCGCGGATAATCTTTGGCTTAATGAGTCCCGTCTTGAAAGAGGACCCTGCAGCGGCGCCCTTAGCCGAAGCGGTCTACCAGTTGGAGGTCATCCTCCCATTTCCAACTCTGAAGAATCTGCGAACTCAAATTGACGGGCACATCAAGGCCGTCGAGAGACAGTTCGGAGAGATCAAGACGCCCATCAGCCCTGAAGAGGGTTACATTTCGTAGATACGGTGGCATGTATGAGGTTAATCTCAAAACTATATCCGCCGCCGAGCTTGCTGGCAAAGAAAATTTTGTGTCCAGCTTTCCTTCCAGCTCCGTTCGACACAAAGAATGCGTTAGCCTTTCAAGGACGGCACGCAGCTACCGCCATGAAAGTCATTGGTCGTCATCTACGAATGGGCTACAAACTTCGCAGCGTCGAAAAACAAGGCAACGGATTCAGGATAGATCTGATCTTTGACACCCCATCTGGAGAACGGCGACTCGTTGAAGTGAAATCTGCGAAAGAAATCAACACTCTGCACAGATTACAAGCCGCTCTGTACTACAGTCGTGAATTCAACGAAGTTGTTGTCTCGAATCGTGAAACAGACGTCGTCTTGAATCAGGACTTTATAATAGAAGCAAATAACAGGGCAGAAAACGTGCGAATGCTCCTCATGGATGATCCTAAGAAGGCTTCAACGACTTACTTGCCGCATCGCAGCCTCTGCAAAAATTGCTCAAACGACAGGTGTCCGTTTTTTGGGATGCGTGAGGATTCACTAGACCAATGTTCCTACCAAGCAACTTGGGACGACTTGTTGCGGTAGAATAAAACGACGAATCGCATGAATCCGATGACTTCGATCTCTAAACTGTGAGGGGATGAGGGTCGTGACCGGCGCAAGAATGCGTCAACTAAGAGGGATGGAAATTGTCGCGCGTGGAGGGCAGATCCATCGCTTAACTCAAGAACAATACAAAGTCCATTCTCAGAAGAGCACCGATTGGTACAATGTGGAATGGAAAAACGGCAAGTGGACTTGTGATTGCCCCGACCATAAGGAAACCAATGCAGCCTGCAAGCACATTTACGCGGTTATGTTCCTGAACAGACTCCCCCACATCCTAATGACAAACATGAACTATGAACTCCTCACTTGTCCTAAATGTGATTCAGATCCCAACGACACTGTGAGCATTGGTCAGAGACGCACGAAATCCGGTTCCACTCGTAGATATCGTTGCAAACGTTGTGGTTACAAGTTTAGTGACAGGTTTGGTTTTGCGAAGATGCGTAACGATCCACTGATGATTGTTGCGGCGTTAGATCTTTACTTCAAGAAGGTTAGCATTCGAGAAATTCAACATCACTTGTCCAGTGTCTACGGTTGTGAGGTTTCGCACATGAGCGTTTACCGTTGGGTAACCAAATACGTGAAACTGGTTTCAAAATACGTAGCCAAACTCACTCCGAAGGTTGGCGGTGAGTGGCATGTGGATGAGATGGTTGTGAAACTGAAAGGGGACATTGGTTACCTGTGGAATGTTCTGGATAGGAAGACGAGATTCCAGCTCGTATCAGAGATTACTATGGGCAGGGGAACAGATGAAGCATATTGGATTCTAGAGAAAGCTGTGCAATCAGCAGGCAAGAAAAGCGACTGCGTAGTATCAGACGGCCTCAAATCGTATCCGGGAGCGATGAAGCGTTTGAACATTCGAAGACATATCTCAAGTCCAAAATTTACCGATCCAAGCAACAATAACCTCATCGAGAGTCTGCATGGCACTCTGAGACCTAGATATGACTTGACGAAAGGATTGAACGGTTTAGAGAATGGGAACATTTTCGCTCAAGGCTCGATGGTTTATCATAACTTTGTTCGTCCTCATTCATCTCTCGGAGGCTTATCACCTTCCGATCGAGCAGGTATCAAAGTTAAGGGACGAAACAGATGGCTCGCGTTGACGCGAGATGCAACGAAAGCTCGTTGAGCCGATAATCCCAGGATCAGATTATCGCTTTCTAAGACGTAAGATCAAACCAACACCATTTCTGTTACGTAATATTACCACTGTTCCCAGCGTCAAACCCCGGAAATGTTACAGCTTGGTCGAACTCTACTCTGAAGTTACAGGCCCTTTGCGGGGCGTGTGACATCAGAGTCGTATTGAATAAGGTTGTAACGTTACGGAGCATTGTGTCCCTATGTGTAATGTAATATAATATCTTCAGCTTCACGTAACGCAATAAAATTCGACTGACATAGATGGGTAATGCTTGAATTTGCGAAGGAGTACGGATAATTCATTGACTGAAAAAGTCCCGCCACGTAACCTTCGGACTCGGACGGTAACAAAGATCGATTGGTCTCATGCCCTGATGGTCACCTTTTGAGAAGGTTTGCAGCAGTTCATAGGATAGAAACGCCTTGACTCCACATTCCAGGCTGCTGAAGCTCTTCACAGTGTGTTTCGGCGAAAACCAGTCTGTATCGAGAAGTGAAAAAATAGATTCTGCCTTGCTTGTAGCGCGAGTTTTAGCATCACTTTCTCGAAAACTGAGAAGCGTCGGAGCGTTTTTTTCAAGATAGTCAAGACTATCATAAACGGCTTGGTCCTTTCTGATATCATTAATCGCGCGCATTTTTCTTAGATATTCCGTAAATTCTTCAACACTTTTTTGCTTTAGTGCATAATCAAAACCACTCAAGAAAAATTCTCGATGAGTGCGAAGTTCGCCCCTTCCTAAGGGCAACAGTTTCCTAAGATTTCTTTTCGCGTGAAAGTGGCAAAGCTGTAGCTTCGCGTTAGGAAATACTGGAAGTATTTGTTGGCGAAATAGCAAATCAAGTTCAGGTGCACCATCAACGACGACCAAGAAAATGTCATCTCCGTTTTCTCTGAAAAACTCCAGCGAAGGTTTGATTACTTCCGCTAATTTGTCAGTAGCGGGTTTCATTTCGAATTCGGCTTCAGTGTAAGTTACCCTAGGATGCAGACCGTCGCAGACTATGAAAATGAAAGGATCGAGTGGGCTGGTGCTGTCTAGATTGTTGAAATTTGGTTGAGACAGATCGATCGCGATTATTTTCGACGGACGAAACGCATAGTTTAGTTTGATCAGTTTTCTGTGAACATCCAAAGGAGGCAACATCCGTGAGGCGAGTTTTTGAGCCCAAATTCCCGATTGTTTCGGCGAAAGTTCAACCCCATGTTTCCGTAGATATTCGGACAAATCTATGTTGCTGGCGCCAGAAAGATACGTCTCTAAGAATGCCGCTTCATCATGCAAACTGAATTTCGGATGATTTGGAGACCATCCGCGAGACCCGCCATATGATACGGATCGCGTAGGTTCCGAATTGTCCAAAGTTATTCTGCTGGTTGGGAGTATTACTTGTTCCGGCTCAATCTTCCTAACTATTTTTGGTTGTTCTTTACGGGATTTGAATTTGAATCCGTTGAGGCGCCACCGACAAATTGTCTCTTTCGGGATTCCAGTTATTTTACTCACTTCGGAGTCAGTGTAACCTTTGTTGACGAGTTCTTCAACGCGCTTATGATCCTCCTCAGTCCACCACGGTCGGATTGGTTTTTTTGAAGCCGCTCGTTTTTTCGTATTTGCGATCAGACCACATTTTTTGCGCCAGCGCAGAACTCTTGATACCTGCTTTTCACTTAATCCAATCCGATCAGCGATTTTGTGATCATCATACCCAAGATCATATTGCCGGCGCATTTCCAATTCTTCGTTTGCCTTACGTGCCGCGTTTTCTCGTCTATTCGGCACCTTAGTGTTCTTTGGAGCATCAATGAAAGGAAGCTTCGGCCAAACGGGAATAATACTCGCCTCATTTAGCACCATGGATTTGGCGCCAACGGCGGTTGGGGAGCAAATTCCCAGTTTGTCGACAATGTCGTTTTGCAAAACACTCCTGGAAGGTTCGATTTCGCTTATCGTAGGATTATCTACTGTCTTTGTTGAGTCTGTCATCAAAAATATCTCCTAGCAATCGCTCATTTAGTCGGATTTCTTGGCTAGGCCGCCGACATGTGGTACCCCGTTGTCGTCGACGAAGATTTGAACTGCCTCACCGATGTATTTTAGAAGCGTTCGCTTGGTACTTTCGAGTTCTCTACTGGAACGGAAACTAAGTCGAATTTTTTTATCACAAACTAGGACAGCGTCTATGAACAATCCATCCGTGGATATTTCACGGATAAACCCTGTTACGTCCGAGAGCGGTTCCAGAATCTCGTAAGGTGCCATTCGTATCTATTAGAGGGCTCCGATCCCCCGTATATGAGGCCGCTCCCTCGGCGTTTTATACCTTTAAAAAAATCAAACTATCTTTAGCATTACAAAACGCGGCAACCACTACCCTCATATTGACCATACAAAATTTCCACTGCAGCTTCTTCTACAGTCCAAGCTGTGGTATGAATGCTAAGTAGGCCCTTCGCAATTCCTGCCGATCGATTCGATCGTAGATGTCTATCGCTTCTCTTCTTCTATCGCCTCTCAATGCTTTGATGAATTCGCGATCCATCCCCGCGCGTCGTAGATGCGTGGTGAACCAGTGACGAAAACAATGCGGCGAGAAATGATCCTCTAACCGTGAAGACTTTGGGTCATGCAGACCAACTTTCTCAGCATACTTGACGACTGCATGAGAGATGCCGTGTCTTCTGAGCCGTTCACTGTGTTCACCGATAAATAGGGCTGGAGTGGACGCGTTCAACGTCTGACGCTGATTCAACCATCGCTTAAGCAACCTAGACGTTTCATCGTCGAAGAATACTGTTCGACCACTCCTTTTCTTGAATTTCTTCAACGTAATTGACTGTTCAACCCAGTCGATGTCGGTTACATCCATCGCTATCAATTCTCCACGCCTCACACCGGTTTTAGCCAACAGAGTGAGGATCGCTTTGTCACGCGTATCCAACACTGAATTGAGTAGTAGACTCATCTCTTCAACGCTGATCAGCTTCCTCTGTGCTTCAGCATCCACATCATTCTCGTTCTTGTAACGTCGCAAGTAACGTTTCCTAACTCCAGTCACAGGGTTCTTCTCCACGTAATCTTGAAAGACTAGAAATTCATAGAATGAAGCTAATGCAGTGAAGTTGTTCTCTAAAGTCTTCTGCCCCACACCCTCCAATTTCCTATTCCGTAAATACTCGATGAAAACCTGCTTATCGGCACGGTAAGGAGAGATTCCGTGTTTGTCAAGGAATTCGAAGAAATGCAACACAACTGACCTGTAATGCTGGATTGAATCAGCAGTCATCTCCCTGTCCCGACAATCCTGCACAAACAACTCCACAATCTGGGTAGGTAGGGGTAACTCGACTAGGGTTTGCTGGCTCATTCTCCGGTCCACTTCCACCCACGCCGAGTCTTCACAACTAACCCGTACGCTTCCAAGTTCTCCAGTTGATTGCTAACAGCCTTAACCAGATCAGCTTCCTTCGGGTTGATTCCGAGCATACGCAACAGATGATCTGATTCTATCTCACGTCCCTGCCTCAGTAAGTCAATCAGTTTCCGATCATATTTTCGTACGCCACGAAAGTTCGTTTCAAGGAAGGGTTCTGCTCGGTAACGACGAAGCTCTGTCTCAACCCGTTCCAAAGCTAGTTTATGGACTTCGTTATCTCTGGTTAACCTCTCGATCGTTTCATCCTTAGCCCTGAGTTCTTCGATTAACTTTGCACGTGGCTTGTAGTCCTCCTCACCCTCCTCCTGCCTGATAGAATTCAGCACATGTTCGAGAACATACTTGGAAATCGGCACCTTGCTTTTTGCCGCTCTAGCCTTCCAGTCGGTAAGCAGTTTGACGGAGGGCAAGTAAACGTAGACTAATCGATCCTTGATTGCTTCACGAGCCAATTTGACCTGTACTGCATTGCTTCAGGTACCTCATTTAGGTGTACCGGTAAATTGGCGCCGGGGGTGGGATTTGAACCCACGAGACTCAGAGAGTCATCGGCTTTCAGCACTCGCGGTTGTTCGCGGGTTTAGCAAGCCGACGCCATACCAGGTTGCCAGATCAATTGATCTCTTGGCTACCCCGGCCCGGGTTTCCTTGACTGCGTTCTTCTAGAATAGCCTGTCGCTCAGGCAATACTGGTCGATTCAGGCTTAGGATTCGGTTAATTTCTTTATCGTCGCTAATTCTTCTCTCATTCCAGATTCAATTCGTCCTTTCACTAGGCCACCTAGCATTTTTGCGAAGCCTGGTAGGACGATTTCTCCTTCAAGTGTGAGTTGTGTTCCGTTTGGGATTTTCGTGAATTTGAACGCCATCTTTGTGCCCTTTCCGTCCCCGTCGATGGTTTCAGCATCGATTCTTTCGTTCGGCTGGGGAGTGATGCGGGTCACAGATTTCATTTGTCGACCTTCGGCTTCGGCGACAGTAGCATATGTTGAAGAATTCCCCTCCTTACTGAGGAGTTTGACCGATTTCCAGTAGTTGGAGTGTTGCGGAGCTTTCTCAAAATCGCTTACTAGGGCGAATACCTTCTCAGGTGGTACATTCAGGGTTTCCGATATGCTGATTGAGACCATATAATTCAACCAAGTGTGGATCATTCATAGGTAAATGATGAGAAAAAGCTTCCCTAAAATGCGGATCCCGTCGATTCCTTTGAATAGCCGCCATGTAACTTTTCTTTGATTTGGATGCACCGTGGTTTAGAGGCGATTCTCTTAGTTGTGCTCGTCGTTCTACTAGTCTCGGCCATGGCTATCATCAGTCCAGCTTTTGGTGAATCGGCACCTACCGCGAGTGTTGTTGCAGTAAGCCATCCTAACAGTGTTGCTGCGAGCACGCAATTTCCGGTTACGGTTACGGTTTATTATTCTGATAAATTCTTGGCTGACGTTGGGATATGGAATTCTCAGTCCGGAAAGATTGTCCAGAGCGTGACGTTGATAAGCAACACGACCGGACCGGGAGAATCGAATTTCACTTTTCAGATTACTTCGCCTTCTTCTCCTGGAGATTGGAATTTAGTTGCGGTAACGCGTGTATGGTGGGAGAACGCCTGGTATTCTGCAAACGACGGGGCATTCCCGTTTGTGGTACAAGTTTTCAGCACTTCGAGTGTATCAAACTTGACACTCATTCTCACAGCGAATGCGAACACGACTCTATCGGTTGATGGGGTTCCGCTTACCGTTGTGACCCGAGCAGTTTCAATGCAAGTTGAGCCAGGCATACACTCGATCGAAGCAACATCATTGATTATGAGTGGACAGGGTGAAAGACTGGTTTTCATAGGTTGGAGCGATGGTGCGGTTTCGAACCCTCGCAATATCGTGATCGATCAGAACTCTTCACTATCAGCGTCCTACAGGACGGAGTATTTGTTGACTGTTCAGTCTCCGGATGGTTTGACTGCAGGTGGAGGCTGGTATGAAGGAGGGTCACAGGCTACATTCGCAGCGGTTTCGAATTACACAGCAGGTTCATGGATTGGAATCTTCACGAAGTCTTACACGTTCAGTGGATGGATAGGTGACAGTAACGCGACCGAGCCATCATCGTCCATCTTCATGAATGGTCCAAAGACAGTAACAGCGACATGGGTACAGTCAACTAGCCTTGACATCGGAATCATTGGCGATATTTTCATGATTCTGACGGTTCCTTTGATGATTCGAGTGATCTATTGTGAAATCAAACGTCGCGAACCCAAGGTGCATAGAATTGCAGGAATATTCAACCGGAGCATAGTAGTCTTAACGTTACTCGGATTAATTATCATCGGAATGATAACCATACCACCTGCAAAAGCACAATTGCCGACTCAATCGCAGGCTTCGATTGTTAGGATAGGTGACGCCGATTGGTACTATTGGGGAACGGCGTCGAGTGACACCTGCGTCCTGTGGCTTGGAGGAGGAATTCAAGAATCTGGCACGGGAAATAGTTATGCCATTAATCCGTTTGATTACGAATCGTTTGGCACGATCCGATTCATGCAGGACCTAAGCCAATATTATTGTGTGCTAGCCTTACAAAAGGGATCAACAGAATCGTTCGACCCTACTTCGAATCGTACAATTTACCAAGAACCATACCAAGATCAGTCTACAATAATTTCGGAGGTTCACGAATGGGTGATTCAACACGGTTATCGGCATACGTTTCTCATTGGATACTCAGTAGGAGGAGAAGCGGCAGTTACAGAGCTTGCCGTACGTGACCCTGCTAGCTGGACAGCTTCAGACGGACTGATCTTAATCACCGTCCCTCTGCCAAACGGTGCGATTGAGGCCGCACCGAATATTCACGCTAGCATAATGTTACTGTATGGTGGCAATCTGCCGGATTACGAAACTACAGGGATGCAATTCTACCAGGCTGCGCCAAACGAGGGATGGCACGGATCATACTACTTCCACAAAGAGTTTCATGTTTTCCAAGACGCTGGACATGAAGTTTGGACTATAAGAAATACAGGCGCATATGATTCGCAAGCATTCGAGATAACTGTAAATTTTATTGAAACTTGTAAGGCGCTCCAGCTTAAGCAAAATAATCTGCGACAAATAAATGGAACTTTTAGAATAAATTCTGTTCTTGCACCCGAAAGGGTTCCTCCCGGCGAAGTATTCTTGCTTCAGGTGAACTTCACTTCATCACGTATACCGGATATGCCGACGGTCCTGATCGCATATGATATTCTGGATCAGAAAATTCTCAGTACGATGATGATTAGCAATTCGTCTACGGGACTTAATGTTCCACTGATAATCCCGGCAACCAACACGACTGCACTCGATCTTTCAATCACAATGCTGCAAGAGAACAATGGAACATGGTTTCCGGTTTCTATGCCATACAATGTAACCGTATCTGTAACAAACCTTGTAACGTTGATTGTTGAAGTAACTAATCCTAACTCTACGGTTGTCTTCGACGGAGTCTCCTACTCTGCGTCAGCTTCCGGTGAACTTCGATTACAGACGTCTAGAGGAATTCACATAATCGAAGTACAACCAATCATTTACGTGGACAACATGACAAGGAGGGTTTTTGTGGAGTGGGAGGACACGACTGTTGCTGATCCGCGAACTATTGTTTTGAGCACAGACACGCAGGTTTCCGCGGTTTATCAAACACAATATTTTGTCAATATGTCGACGCCATACGGTGAGGCAACGGGTTCAGGTTGGTATGATGAGGGATCGACAATTGTAGGAGACGTTCAACCCATCATTCTCCAGCAGCCATCAGTGATATTCAGCCGCTGGGAAGGGACAGTTACAGATTCTTCTCCGAGGACAGTATTTACGGCTAGTTCGCCAACAACATCGGTAGCGGTTTGGTATTCCACAACAAGCGCTTTTACGTCAACTAGTTTTGGGGCGATCATCTGGGTTACGATGTCTATCTTGGCATTCACGGCAATGTTAGTTTGGAATCTTAAACTGAACTTATCTCAAGGCTATTCGGATACTGGCAATGTTGATGTCGATCGGATCAATGAGCTTGACCATTGAGTGGGCACGATCCATTTAGTTACTCCCACGTTAAGTCTCCTCTTTGTCTATATTCGGTTACGCGTGTTTCGAAGAAGTTTTTCTCCTTCTTCAAATCGACGATCTCGCTCATCCATGGAAATGGGTTTTCGACGCTGTAAACTCTCTTGAGGTTTATTCTCTCAAGTCGTCTATCGCCAATATACTGCATGTACTGTTTTACCAGTTCAGCATTTAGCCCCAGTATGCTTCTTGGTAAAGCGTCCTTTGCATATTCGCATTCTAGTTCGATTCCTTTCGTTATTGATTTAGTTACATTTGCTTTGAATTCTTCTGTCCAGATCTCGGGATTCTCGGCCACTATGGTATTCGTCAGATCTGCTCCGAATGCGAGGTGAATTGATTCATCTCTTAAGATGTATTGGAATTGTTCTCCTACGCCAACCATCCTGTTGCTTCTTAGTAGATGGAGCATCATCGCGAATCCTGCATAGAAAAATATGCCTTCCATGATGACATAGTATCCAATCAAGTCATACACGAAGCGTTGAATGTTCTTCGTTCCAACGGTGTTGAAGGTAGGGTCCAGTATTGACTTTGTGAGGTCGATTACGAAATCATCCTTTGTTTTTATGGATGGTATTGTAATGTACATGTTGTATACTTCATCTGGGTTCAGCCCGAGCGAGTCACAGCAATAGAGGAACGTTTCAGTGTGTACTGCTTCTTCGTAGGCTTGTCTCAGTAGATACTGCCTCACTTCGGGGTTGGTGATGTGTTTGTATATTGAAAGTGTAATATTGTTAGCAGTCAAACTTTCTGCGGTTGAGAAGAAGCCAAGGTTCCATAGAATCATTCGTCTTTCATCGTCACTTAGGTCGCCTTTCTTCTTCCACATCTCTATGTCCTGTTGCATGGGTATCTCTTCAGGAACCCAATTGTTAGCCACTCCAGCCTTGTAGTGAGCTCTTGCCCACTCGTATTTTATTGGAAGAATCTTATTCGGATCGACTTCTGATGCATTTAGAATCTGC
>Ga0209517_10006776_pt1 | contig 13983 bp, 9 predicted proteins | sample PeaSoiMetSII2010_FD_187695 | JGI IMG/M metagenome (GOLD analysis project Ga0209517, IMG submission 187695) | Peat soil microbial communities from Weissenstadt, Germany - SII-2010 (SPAdes) (version 2) | ecosystem: Environmental > Terrestrial > Soil > Wetlands > Peat | place: Germany: Weissenstadt...
GGCGGGAGAGAACAGCGCGCAGCGCACGCTGGTCACGCGCATCTCGCTGTAGGTCGCCTCGACCGGGTAATTGCCGTCTTTGTCCGCGGCCTGCGGACGCAGGGTCACTATGGCCGCCAACGCATAGTCGCACGGGCCCCGCGGCGGCGTCAGGATCGCTCCGCTGGCATCCGCGATGGGCAGGAACGAGCCGGCTGCTTCCAGTTCATAGCGCAGAACTTCCCCCGGCTTCACGTCGGCTTGCAGCAGGAGCTTATGCGGCGCGGGTGCTGAATGCGATTGGCTTTCCAGAGGCAGCGCTGCCGGTCCCACGCCCAGCGTCAGGGCGAGGCCGGCGGTCGCGAAGATGGAGAGCGCTCGGTTCATGCACAGTCCTCCGTGTTTACTGCGGGTCATCGTCGTCGGGGGAATTGTCCGGGGGATCGTCCGGGGGATCGTCGGGGGGAGCATTCGCCGGTGGATAAACGCGACGGATGTAGGACGGCTGCAGTTCCTGATACTGCGCGGATTTTATGATGGCGTCGCAGACATCAGCGCCCACGGCGGAATCCTCTTCGCGATAGACGCAGGCGAAGCCATAATTGCCGTAAGGCGAAGCCGCGACCACGCTCAGGCCGCGATACTTGAGCGCAGCGGTGGCAACGGTGAAATGAGTGATCGTCCCCGTCGACCAGTCGATCCGAACATGCTCATCGCGCACCAGTCGCGCCGCTTGGCCGAAGTACTCCGGGCGGGCGAACCATCCTTGCAGAAACGCCCGCTTGAAGGTGTCCACGTTGTACTTCAGATCATTCGACTCAGCCGCATAGACACGGATCGCATGACTGGCGTCTTCCTCGTGTCCTGCCACAGGAATCAAGACCGGCCGGGGCTGCTCGGCCGCCCGGCTCCATTTCGGATTCTTGGGCAGAGTGATGGAAAGTTCATAGCAGGGAATGAGCGTACACAGGCGCATCCGCCAGACGCCGCTGGCATCCGGGCCGTCATCCTCTTCGTTCAGCTGCTTGGCCGCGACGTGGCCAGCGGCCGAGCGCTCTTGCCGCGCTTTGCGCGCCACGTCACCCAAAGATTGTCCAGAAGACGACTGCCCGGAAGAATCCTGCCCCCATGCCCCCAAACATGCGCCCAGAGTCAACCCGGCCAACGCCAGCGCCATCTCTGCCCAAGTTGTGGTCGACACTCTCATGGCAGCCGCAACGAATTCACCAGCGTGGTGCACAGCGCTTCCGCGTCCGCGAAACGCTGCTCCGGCGCCGTGCATCCCACCAGAAATTGCATGCCCCGGTCCTCGATCAGCGCCCGTTCCCCAATCCACCATACGTTCTGCTCGCGCTGGTAGCGAAAGCGAGTCATTAGTGCCGGACGCCCTTCGATTGTCAGTTCCTGCGTGCTGACGCCGTCGGTCTTCTCGCGCGACCAACCGTTGGAGTTGGCCAGGTCCCGCATACGAATGAAATCCGGGCTCGTCAGGCTGCGGTAGGGCGCGTTTACGTCCGCCGGACCGGCATAAAGCATCACCGGGTCGCCGTTCAGCATCGTCTTGAAGATATGTTGCCCGTTGACTCGAGACAATACCTCCGCGTTCTCTGGAATGACCACTGATGCCTCGAAGCATTGCTGCGGATTGTGGCAATACTGCACAACGAACGACTGGAATCCCGGAGGAGCGGCGGTCATCCCTTCGCCATTGTCCAGCGTCGCTTGCGCCTTGGTGCGGGGCGCCTGCCGCGTCCGCCGGGCCAGTTCGGCAAGAGATGGGGTTTGCGGACCGCCTTGGCCCGCGGTGACGGGTCCTGGAACCGGCTCTGCAGCGATCGGCCCTGTTGCCTGGGGTGGCTTGCTTTCCCCGATCATAGCCGGGTGCACCACGATGTCTTCCTTCAACTGAATCGAGGGATAGATGATTTGCTCGCACATCTGTGCAGTCGTTCTCTCATCCCGAAAGCGCGTGTCGATGGCGGCCGTGGTCTGCTGGACTTCCTGCCACGAAGGATTGCGGTTACTGCAGGTGTGGTAGCCCCACTGGTCGTGGCTCAGGCACTGAAACTCGTCGGGGCTTACGCACATCACCGGAATCAGGCTGCTGGACCCGACTACAATTTCCATCGTACCCCAAACCTGGTGGCCTAACAGGCGCGGGCTGCCGTTCCAGTAGCAGTGAAACGCCTTATGCGAGCCCAGCTTGGCTGCAGAGCAGGAGGGGTAAGCCCCGTGCAATCCTGCGAGTTGGCGCACTCCGTTCATTAGATCGATGTCGCTGATATTGGCGGGAAGCGGAATGGGAGTGCCCGCCAGCACTTCGGTGTTCGTCACCCCGAGGCGGGAACCGAGCAGCACCGGGCCACCGTTCTCGCGTCCCTCCAGGCTAAAGGGAAAAGGCACAAACAGCCGGTAGCCGCCCGCGTCGTAACTCTTGAAACCGGTGGGAGCGGCCTCTGACGCCTCCTCCTCCTGCTGCATTTCATCGGCTATAGCCTGGGCCTTGCCGGCAGCGCCCTCGCTGGCGGTATGCCGCGCGCGGTTCTGTCGGGCCACATCGCCCAGAGACGGATGCGGCGCCTCGGCATCTTGCGCCCATAGCGCCGCTCCCAGGCAGAGAAGCCAGGTCAGCCCAGCGAAACCTGCGCGCACTCGAGACCTTCGGCTCATGGCAATTGCAAAGATCCGATCAGAGTGGAGCAGACTGCGTCCCCGTCGTCGAAATGATCTCTCAGCGCCATGCAGCCCACAACCAGCGGAACTCCGTTGCTGTCGACCTCGACGCGCTTGCCCATCCACTCGTCCAGCCCGTTGCGGAAATGCATCGTCGTGATGGTCGCCGGTCTTCCGTCGACCTTCGTGACTTGGGTGCTGACGGTGTTGTATGTACCGGGGGCACGCTTGTTTTCCGGGTCGGCGAGTTGCTTCCAGCGAACCAGGTTGGCGGCGCCGCGGCCATCACAATCGTTGCCCGCGGGACCAGCCATCAGCAAGAGCGTTGTTCCTTGCACCTTGGTCTCAAACACGTATTGTTTGCAGTCGGAGCTGACCAACTGGGCGTCGGCCGGAACCAGAACCGACGCATCCCAGCACTGCGTCGGGCCACTGCAATAGTGGAAAGGATGCACTTTGTAACCAGCCGGCGCCGAGCTAGCTGGCGGCGCGCTGCCGGAAGAGGATGGAGGCGCTTCCGCCTGCGCCGGAACCAGACGCGTCTGGGTTGTTGCTTCAGCCGTCGGCGCTGTCCCACCGACCGTCGCTGGCGCGGCTCCGCCTGCCGGGGAAGTCTGACCTGATTTGGCCGATCCAGGTTGGACCGATCTGGGTTCGGCCGATGCCTGCGGTGCGCCTGCCGGTCCGGCCGGTTGTGCTGACGGTTGCTGGGCAATCTCTGGTTTCAGGCGAATGGACTGAAGAACGGTGTCGCACTGCTGCCAGACTTTCCTGGAATCCGCCTCTTCGCGGTCGAGAGTTTTTCGGGACAAGTCCTTTATGCCCGAGTTAGCGTTTGGGTCGTTGAGAATGTCGCGCGATTGGCTTTCGGACGGGGCAACGCAGAAAACTGGATACATGTTGCCCGAACCCAACACGAATACAGCATTGCCGGCGACTCGCGTTTCCAACAGATTCGCCGCCGCCAGGCCGCACTGGTAAGCGGCGTGATCGGCAATCGTGGTCTTGGTGCAACTCGCCGATTGCGCAAACAGGCGGGCAAACTGCGTAGCGGCGTCACGAAAGGCGTCGTCGCTATTCTTCCAGTGGACGGCAATCGGCGTTCCCACCAGCACTACCGGGTGCTTGACGCCCACCATCGGACCGGAAAGCACGATGCCGGCGTCGACGTGGCCCTCCACCCTGTAGGGAGCGGGCACCCATAGCTTGTAATCACCCGCGTTATAAGTCTTGAAGCCCCCGGGCGCGCCACCATCGTTCTGATCTTCCGACAACTCAGCGGCTACCTGCTGGGCCTGGCTGGAATCTGCATTGGGCTGCCCCTTCTGTGCGCGCACCTGCCGGGCTATGTCGGCCAGGGACCCGCTTTGCTGAGCCTGCGCCGAAACTGCGGAAGGAATCAGAAGCAGGCAGGCCACGATCGCCCACCTCCTCACGAAGCAGGCCGTGTGGGAACTCTGTCTTGCTGAATGCAATGCTTGACTCATATACGCATGCTCCTGGCTTGGACTCAATTCGACCCGTTTGCGCTGGTGGCCCGCACCACTTCCGCCGGCAGGTCGAATGTGATTGCCGCGTTGTAGTCCGAGAACGAAGCCCGCGAATACGCCCAATCCACGGTCATCTCATAAGGGAGATGGTCTGCCAGTCCCAGGCAGACTGTGTCATGCTCTAGTCCGTTGGGAGCGCCTCTCATCGTGACCAGCCACTCGCGGCACTGGACTCCGTTCACCGTTTTCTTGTCGCCCTTCTGCAGAATCCCGCGTTTGATCATGGTGGCGATGGGCGGCAGCAGATTGCTGTCCGCACCATCCGCCAAATGCCCGCACATATACTTGGTTTGATTGCCTGCCGGGTGCCCGCTGCCGGCCCAGGAACCATCGGCCTTCCGCACATATTGGTAGACCGCCCAATCCAGCTCTTCCCGGCTGAACTCGCTTTGCTTGGTGCAGTCAGGAGGATCGGTGCAGGTATTGACGTAATGTTCCTGGTGGTGCACGAAGTTGCGGTTGCAGTCAACTTCCCACAGCGCTTCGTTGTGCTGGGTGTACGGAGTCGCCGAGTACGCTACACGGAAGCTGTGCACCTGTTTCATGGCATCCAGGGTCTTCTGAAACTCCTTTTCCTCGCTCCCCGATCCCAGATAGCTTGCAGCCCAAGCCACAATAGCCACAGCCGCGAGCAGACGCGCCCCCATCCACATCCAGTAGCGACCGCCCATAGATAGGCCTCTCCCGAATAACCCTCCCGGCTAGGTTAATTGCGGCTCGCGGCCGGATAAAGTTACCGATGTACCGGACCCAACGCCCGACTTTGGCCGAGATTGTTGGGTTTAGTGGGTGCTTTCTGGAATGTCGAAACCCGCGCCACGCGCCGGTTTGCCTCGCCCTCGGATTTTCGCCGGCAGGGCACTTTTCAGCCGGCCCGATCTCTCGTCTCAATGCCGCAGTAGAAGCCATCGTCGAAGCGTCACAGTTCGTGGGGATTCTACTTGGCGACGATTTGGGATAAGCGACGATCTTGGGTGGGCAGGCCTGGCTGGCGCAGATTTTGGGTGGCGCAGCGCTTCAGCGCTGCGACATAGGCCTTATCATCGCGGCGGGCTTCAGCCCCGGAGGGCAAAATGCCGTGCAGGAGAGAAAAGGTCTACCGCACTACCACTCCTGCATACCCCACCACCGTCTCGCGATCCCCAGACACATCGCCCGAGGTTGCGTACTTCACCAGTTCGGCCGACTTCGCCCCCAGCTGTCGAGCCGCGGTCAGCATGGCCACCGCCGGTCCGAAGCCGCACATGCTGATGTCCTGCTGCGTGACTACGTCGTAGAGTCCCCGCGGGTCCAGCGTGAGGATTCGTTCGATCGCGCGATGGTCCTTCACTCTCGTCACCGCATCCGACTCGTAGTGATTCATGTCGCTCGAAGCTACGATCAAGACGGGATCTTTTTGCGCTGCGATCACGTCGGCCAGGGCATGGCCCAGTTGTTCGAGCGGTTCGAATTGTCCCGTGCCCAAAGCGATCGGCACAAACCTCAGCCCCGGCTGGCGCAGTTGCAGGAAAGGCAGTTCCACTTCGGCGGCGTGTTCGGCGCGATGTGCCGCCGGGTCTTCATGCAGCGCAGAGAATCGCTGCTTCAATGCCGCAGCCAGTTCCGTGTCAACTGGCACGTCGCCCAGCGGCGTTTCCCACGCTCCGTCGCTCATCATGGCCAGCGCGCGGCCCATCCCGGTATGGTTAGGACACATCACGATGCAGCGCGGCGGAATCTCCATGCGGGCGAAGACCGCGCCGGCCACGTGTCCGGAATACATATAACCCGCGTGCGGAGCGATGCAGCCGATAGCTCGCACCGGAGCTTCCTGTGCCGTCTGTTGCGAGAGATAGCCACGCACCTCGGCGCGCAGATCGTCAGGATTACGAGGATAGAAGCGTCCCGCGACGGCGGGATGGCGCAGAGTAACGGTAGCCATAGGCCCTTCTTCCGGGGAAGCCGAGAAGGAAGTTATCTAGGGTCGAGAAAACTCCGGGTCATGCCAGATTTCTTTGCGATCTTTGCGGACTTCCTTCGCGTTCTTCGCGGTTAGGTTTGTTAGACCAGGACGCGCCGCTCTCAGGTAATCCTACGAGCAGCCGCGCCGTTGCGCAAGGCGCGATAAACGGCGGCGCTTTCTTCCAGACTCAGCGTCTCCGCCCGCACCGTGGGCTTCACCCCGGCTTCCGCCAAAGCGCGCTTCAAATCCGCGTGCGCAAACCTGGTCTTCAGGTTATTCCACAATGTCTTGCGTTTTTGGCCAAACGAGAGCCGCAGAAAATCAATGAACCCGTCGCCTGCAACCCCCAGTTCTTCCTGCCGCGGCTCAATCGTCAATCGCAGTACGGTCGAATGGACCTTGGGCGGGGGCACGAACGCCCCGGGAGGCAGGGTGAACAGCTTCTCCACGCGTGCGTACAATTGCGCGGTGGCCGATAAGATTCCGTAATCACGGCCGCCCGGTTCGGCCGCGATCCGGTCGGCCACTTCCCGCTGCACCATGAGCACAACGCTCTCGAAATATTTCGAGAACTCAAACAGGCGCAGGAGAATGTCCGATGTAATGTAGAAGGGAAGATTGCCCACCACCTTCACGGGCTCGGGACTGATCTCGATGCCGGGCCGTCCCAATCCCGGCTTGGGTCCGAAAAGGGAATCGAAGTCAATCGCCAGAATGTCTGCTTCGATGATTTCCACATTCCTTGCCATGCCGAACTTGAGCCGCAGTTGCGCCGCCAATACACGATCCAGTTCCACCGCGATCAACCGCCGGGCGCGTTTCGCGAGTAGGGAAGTGAGGATGCCTCGTCCCGGGCCAATTTCGAGCACCGTGCTCTCTGAGACGTCGCCCAGGGCGTCCACGATGCGGTCGGCCAGGTCTTCGCTGTTCAGGAAATGCTGTCCCAGTTTGGGCTTGGCTCGCGGACGCTGGACGGAAGATACCTTTGGCACATTGACCCCTTATTTCCTTGGGAATTAGACTGGCAAGTCGGTCCGGCATTCTGGCCGGAAGCCTGGGTCCCACACACACTTATCATAGCGTGCGCGGGGAGAAAGTGCGCTCTGGAGGTATTGTACTCATGCACATCGCGTTGGCCGCTTCCGAGGGCGTTCCTTTTTCCAAAACTGGCGGGTTGGCTGACGTGGTTGGCGCGCTGCCGCGCGCCCTCGCCGCTCTCGGCCACCAGGTCAGCGTCTATTTGCCGCGTTATCGCCAGACCAAGCTGGCCGATCCGGCCACGGTCGTCCGCAGCATCACGGTTCCGTTTGATGACAAATACCGCTTCGCCTCGGTCGTGACCGGAGGCAGCCAGGGTGGCGTTAAGTTCTATTTTGTCGAGTATCCGGAGTTCTACGACCGCGACGGACTCTACGGCACCCCGGCGGGCGACTATCCCGATAACGCCGAGCGCTTCGCCATGTTCTCCCGCGCCGTGCTGGAGGCTTCAAAGATTCTCGGCGTGCCCCAGGTATTTCACTGCCACGACTGGCAGTCGGCGCTCGTGCCGGTGCTTCTCCGCACGATTTACGCCGAAGACCCGGCCTTTGCCGGGGTTGGTACCGTCTTCACCATCCACAACATGGGATATCAGGGATTGTTCCCGCCCGAAACCCTCCCTCTGCTCATGCTGCCCTGGGACCTGTTCACGATGTCGAAGATGGAATTTTTCGGGCAGGTGAACTTCCTCAAGGGGGCGCTTGCCTATGCCGACTTCATCACCACCGTCAGCCGCAAGTACAGCCAGGAGATTCAGACCGCCGAATACGGATTCGGTCTGGAAGGCGTTCTGCACGACCGCGCCGCGACCGTGACGGGCATTCTGAACGGCGTGGACTATGACGAGTGGAGCCCGCAGACCGACAAGTTCGCGGTGGCGAAGTATTCGCCGCAGGATCTTTCTGCCAAAGCCAGGTGCAAGCAGGACCTGCTGACTGCCTTCGGCGTCAGCAACGCGGACCCCAAACTGCCGGTGATCGGCATCGTCTCGCGCTTTGCCGCGCAGAAAGGCTTCGACCTGATCGCCCAGATCATGGACCGCCTGGCGCGCGAAGAGATGATCGTGGTCGCACTCGGCGCCGGCGACAAACCTTACGAAGAACTGTTTCTCCGCCTCAACAAGCAGTTTCCCAACAAGATTGCCGTCAAGGTTGCCTATGACAACGCCATCGCGCACAAAATCGAGGCTGGGGCCGACATGTTTCTCATGCCATCGCGTTACGAACCTTGCGGCCTGAACCAGATTTACAGCCTGAAATACGGGACCGTCCCCATCGTCCGCGCCACCGGCGGCCTCGACGATACCATCGAACCCTGGGACGCCCGCACCGGCAAAGGAACCGGCTTCAAGTTCACCGAGTACAAAGGGGAAGCGCTGCTGCTCACCATCAAGCAGGCGCTCGAAGCCTATCGCGATCAAACCTCGTGGCAGGTGCTGATGCGCAACGGCATGAGCAAGGATTTCTCCTGGACTGCCTCCGCCCGCGAATACGGCAAGGTGTACGAGAAGGTGAAGCAGATGCGCGGCAACGCCAGCGCCGCCGCTGCAGCGAGTGCGGAAAAAGCACTAGTCTGATCTGGGGTGTTGCTGAATCATTCAGTGTAACGGCGATATCCAGGCACTCATCGCGCTCAATTTATACCCTTGACGGCCGCTCTCCACTGGCATAGTCTCTCGCCATTGGGGAGAGCCGTCATGCGGGGTTCGCAGGCACACAGTTCTTGCCGTGCACAGCTTCCACTTGAAGCGCCAGCCAATAGCTGCCTGCCGTCAAATTCTCGCTTCCTGCTCTCGCTCCTGCTCGGCCTGTCGTTCTTGTCTCTGTCCCGTGCGCAAGATACGGGCACTCCCGCAACTGAGTACCGTGGCACTGGCGTTGCCATGAGCGTAGTCGTCCACGGCCCTTCTGGCGAGGTTCTTTCCTCTCCGGCCATGGTCAGGGTGACTCTCGCTACCGTTCCTGTCGGGCAAGCAGAGACATCGAACGGCCGCGCCGAACTCGTCTTCAATCGTATCGGCGACTTTACCGTGGAAGTGCAATCTGCCGGATATGCGATCGCACAAAAAGACCTTTCGATCAGTGCGAGTGGAAAAGTCCAAGTGGACGTTTATCTGCAGGCTTCGTCACCGAACTCGGCTGGGGTTCCCGGTCGTGCATTGCTCGCACCAAAAGCGAAAAAAGCGCTCGATGACGCCTTGCAAGCCCTCGCCGATGGGAACCTGGGGGAAGCGCAGAAGCACGCCAGCCAGGCCATGCGCCTCGCGCCAGGGCATCCCGACGTTCTGTATCTGCAAGGCCTGATTTTCTTGAAGCAACGCGACTGGTCCGAAGCGCAGGAAATTCTGGAAAAAGCCACGCAGCTTGATCCATCTAACGAGAAGGCGTTGGCCGCCCTCGGCATGGCTCTATGCAATCAGGGGAAATACGAGGCAGCGGTCGCGCCGCTGGAAAAAGCCCTCGAACTCAAGCCCGCTTCCTCGTGGGACGCGCGCTGGGCGCTCGCCAAAGCCTATTACGGGCAGGCGCGCTACGATCAGGCGCTGCAAATGTCCCAGGTCGCGCTTTCGTCCTCCAATGGGAAGGCGCCGCAAATCGAACTGCTTGTGGCGGAATCCCTCGTGGCTGTTGGCCGTTACGAAGACGCTGCGCAGGGGCTCCGCCAATTTCTCCGCGATCACTCCGATCGGCCCGAAGCCGCCACTGCGCGCCAGTGGCTGAACAAGATGGCCGCCAACGGCAAGATTCACTCCGACTGAAGCATAGGATCTGCGGCCCCCAATTCCTCCGCTGCTAAAATTCTCCCAGCATGTCCGCTGCCCACCAGCCCGCCCTTCCCCGTACGATCTTCCACGTGGACATGGACGCCTTCTTCGTTTCCGTGGAAGAACTCCACGATCCCTCGCTGAAAGGGAAGGCGGTCGTGGTTGGAGGCCAGCGAGACGAGCGTGGCGTGGTCTCCGCCGCTTCCTATGAAGCCCGCAAGTTTGGAGTACATTCCGCCATGCCGCTGCGTACTGCGGCCAAGGTGTGTCCGCAGGCCATCTTCGTCAACGGCCACCCCGAGCGTTACCGTGAGTGTTCGGAGAAAGTTTACAAGGTTCTCGGCAGTTTCACGCCGCAGGTGGAAATGGCCTCCATTGACGAAGCCTATCTCGACATGTCCGGCACCGAGCGTCTGCACGGGGCGCCGCTCCGGGCCGCCCATACTCTGCACCAGCGCATGAAAGCTGACACCGGACTGAACTGCTCGGTCGGAATCGGCACTTCGCGCCTGATCGCCAAAGTTTCTTCGGCGCAGGCCAAACCGAACGGCGTGCTCTGGATCGTTCCCGGCGCGGAAGCAAGGTTTCTTGCTCCGCTCGATGTCCGTGAAATTCCCGGCGTCGGCAAGGTGATGGAGGGTCACCTGCACGCGCTTGGCATCCAGAAGGTCGGCGACCTTGCCAAACTTGAAGACTCCGAACTGGAAAGCCGCTTCGGAAAATGGGGACTGGCGCTCGCCGGCAAGGCTCGCGGCGAAGACGCCGGCGGTTGGTTCGACTCCGAAGTGGGAGAGGATGTCGGAGCCAAGTCGATCAGCCACGAACACACTTACAACGAAGACACTGCCGACCTCAGCCAACTGGAAGCGACGCTGATGCGTCTCTCGGAAATGGTCGGCCGCCGCCTGCGCGAGTCGAACTTTCACGCGCGCACAGTTCAGCTCAAGCTGCGCTATAAAGATTTCACGACCATCACCCGCGCCCATACGCTTGCCGCTCCGACTCAGCTCGATACCGAAATCTTCGAGCAGATCCGCGCTCTGTTCCGCAAAAACTGGAAGAAAGGGGCACAGGTGCGTTTGCTGGGCGTGCACGCGTCATCGTTCACGACCGCGCCCGATCAGATTGACTTGCTCGAAGGCGGGCGCCAGCAGCGCTGGAAAAACGCACTGGCCGCCGCTGATCGCCTGCGCGACAAATTCGGAGAGTCGAGCGTCAGTCTGGCGTCGGGCCTCCGCGGAGGTTTCCGGGAACGAATTCATGAGAACCCGGCAAGCATGCCGGGGAAAGGCAAACGAAAAACCACGTAACCCGCAGCGGAGAGTGTGGCGCGGGCACTCCTGCCCGCGAAAGTTTCCCCGCGAACCCAGCGGATCGCGCGGAGTAAGACCGGGACCGGATTGAAACGCAGACATACGAGCGTTAGCCTGCATTATTGATGAAGCTGCTTTGAAAGGGCGCGGCTTCCAGCCGCGCCGCCCGTGGCGCTGCCAGAAAATTGGGGCTTCAGCCCCTGGGGACAAACGCCTCATCTTCCTTTCCAACGCCGCATGCTTGCAAACGGCTCACCCCAGCGGCTAAAGCCGGACTTGCTTCCACCCGTGTCGGCGCGGCTGGAAGCCGCGCCCTTTCAAAACCCTAGCAATCCTCGCGAATAATTCGGGTCAGACACGCGCTACAGACACGAAACACTCGCTTGTTGTTGAGTGTTTGTACACCGGCGATGGAGATTGGGCGGCCGGGTCCGCCTTGACCTGCTGACTCCTGCAAACTAAGATTCCCCTTCGCTTTTCAGCGTGCACTTCGGAGCCTCAACATGCGCAGATTTTTCTCGTTTGTGATGTTCGCCCTCGTCGCGATCTTTTTCCAACCTGCCGCGGCTCAGACCGATCCTCCGCTGCTGCTGCGTGACCCCACGGTCAGCCAGACCCAGATCGTCTTCAACTACGGAGGCGATCTCTGGATCGTCAGCCGCGAAGGCGGCGATGCCCGCCGCCTTACTTCCGGTATCGGCGAGGAAACCTCCGCATCGTTTTCTCCCGACGGCACCATGGTCGCTTTCACCGGCGAATATGACGGCAACAAGGACGTTTACGTCGTCCCCGCGGCCGGAGGCGTGCCGCGCCGCCTCACTTTCCATCCCGCTGAAGATTACGTGATGGGTTGGACTCCCGACGGCAAGAAAATACTGTTCGCCTCCTGGGGCAACAGCTTCCGCCACTACGAGTTTCAGCTCTACACTGTGCCAGTCGAAGGCGGATTTCCCACGCAACTTCCCATCCCCATTGGAATAGAAGCTACGTTTTCGCCCGATGGCTCGCACCTGGCGTACGTGCCCCATATTCAGTGGCAGTCGGCGTGGAAGCGTTACCACGGCGGCCAGACGACTCCCATCTGGATTGCCGATCTGAAGGATTCGAGCATCACCAGAGTTCCCCGCGACAACTCCAACGACCACTACCCGATGTGGGTCGGCGACACGGTTTATTTCCTCTCCGACCGCAATGGTCCCGTCAGCCTCTTTGCCTACGACACGAAGACGAAGCAGGTCGCCGAGGCCCTGCACAGCGACGGTCTCGATTTCAAGACTGCCTCGGCTGGGCCGGATACGATCGTCATCGAGCAGTTTGGCGCCATCAAGCTCTACGACCTCAAGACGCGCCAGGCGAAAAACATTTCCATCCACGTGGCTGGCGACATTGACGCCGTCCGCCCACATTTCGCCAAAGTTGAACCCAAGCGCATTCAGAACTTCGGCATTTCCCCGACCGGCGCCCGCGCCCTCTTCGAGGTCTGGGGAGAGATTTTCACCGTTCCGACCGACAAGGGAGACATCCGCAACCTGACGCGCAGTCCGGCGGTGGCCGATCGCGATCCTGCGTGGTCACCCGACGGCAAATCCATCGCCTACTTCTCCGATGAGTCGGGAGAATACGAACTCACCATTCGCGATCAGAGCGGCCTGGGTACGGTGCGCCACATTGGCCTGGGTAATCCACCGTCGTTCTTCTATTCGCCGACGTGGTCGCCCGACAGCAAGAAGATTGCCTACTCCGACAAGCGGCTCCAGTTGTGGTACGTGGACCTCGACAACCCGGCGCCCAAGCTGGTCGATGCCGACTATTTCGGAGGTTTCGGCCCAACGCAACTCAGCCAGACCTGGTCCCCCGACAACAAGTGGATTGCCTACACCAAGCAACTTCCCAGCGGCCAGCATGCGGTCTTCGTCTATTCGGTCGAGCAGGGCAAAGCCTTCCAGATCACCGACGGCATGAGCGACGCGCTCAACCCCAACTTCGACAGGAACGGCAAATATCTCTACTTTACTGCTTCCACCGACGTTGCTCTCTCGACTGCCGGCCTCGACATGACGAGCGATGAGCGTCGCGTCTCGCGCAGCGTCTACGTCGCTGTTTTAAGCAAGGATGAGAAATCGCCGCTCGCTCCTGAAAGCGACGAGGAGAAACCAAAGGAAGAGAAGAAGCCCGATCAGGATAAGGACAAAGGCAAAGATCAAGCCAAAGAAAGCGGTAAAGACAAAGCCAAGGACAAAGATAAAGACAAGAGCAAAGCCGACGACAAGTCCGCCGCCGACAAAGGCAAGGACGACAAAGATAAAGACAAAGACAAAAAGGAAGAGCCAGTCGTCGTCAAGATCGATCTTGACGGCATCCTGCAGCGCATTCTCGCCCTGCCGATTCCCGCGAAGAATTACCTCAACATGTTTCCCGGCAAGTCAGGGATTCTGTTTCTCTCCGAAGGCCCCATGGTCTTCGCTGCCGACGACGACAGCCCGGACGTCAACCAGACCATCCAGAAATTCGACCTCAGCAAGCGTAAGGTGGACAAGGTCATGGACGAGATCAACGATTTTACCGTCTCGTTCGACGGTGAGAAGATTCTCTACCGCAAGGGCGAGGCCTGGGCCACAGCATCCACCGACGAGCCGCCCAGCTCCGGAGGTCCGCCCAAGCCCGGTCTCGGCCCGCTCAAGCTTGACGGCTGGGAAGTCTACGTCGAGCCCCGCGCCATGTGGA
>Ga0209517_10006778_pt1 | contig 13980 bp, 8 predicted proteins | sample PeaSoiMetSII2010_FD_187695 | JGI IMG/M metagenome (GOLD analysis project Ga0209517, IMG submission 187695) | Peat soil microbial communities from Weissenstadt, Germany - SII-2010 (SPAdes) (version 2) | ecosystem: Environmental > Terrestrial > Soil > Wetlands > Peat | place: Germany: Weissenstadt...
TCTCGCCCATCTGCTCGATGGTTTTTTCTCCGGCGACGACGGGCCCAGTGTCGATGTCGATGATGTCGTGCATGCGCTCTGCCAAATCCGAATTCGTAGAAAGCTTCACAACCGGAGCGATTGGATTACCGGTCGGCGTGCCCAGACCGGTGGTGAACAATACCACGCTCGCACCGGCGCCGACTTGGGCGGTTACGCACTCCACGTCGTTGCCCGGCGTGCATTGCAGATTCAGACCGGGTTCGGTGGAGTACTCGGGATAGTCGAGCACGGCGGTCACCGGAGAAGTGCCGCCCTTCTTGGCCGCTCCGGCGGATTTCATGGCGTCGGTCAATAGTCCATCCCGCATGTTGCCGGGTGAAGGATTCATGTCGAAGCCGGAGCCGACGGCCATGGCGCGGGCGGCGTAGGCGCGCATAAGCTGGATAAAGCGATTGCCGACATCTTTGCTCTTGCCGCGATCGATAAGTTCCTGTTCTACGCCGCACAGTTCCGGGAATTCCGACAAAATGGTTCGGCCGCCCAGCGCAGCGAGCAGATCAGCTGCGTGTCCGATGGCGGGATTTGCGGAGATGCCGGAGAAGCCGTCGGACCCTCCGCACTTCAGGCCCACGCACAAATCGGCGAGCGGCGCGGGAGTTCGTTGAGCTTTGTTGGCTGCGACCAGCCCTAGAAAAGTTTGCCGGATCGCCTCCGACATCATGGCCGCCTCAGAGCCGCTACGCTGTTGCTCGAGGACGACCAATGGCTTATCAAACTTGGGATTGCGTTTGCGGAGCTCTTCGCGAAGGATTGGAATCTGCGCATGCTGGCAGCCCAGACTCAACACCGTCGCGCCTGCCACGTTCGGATGATGAATGTAGCCGGCGATGAGCCCGCAGAGATTGTTGGAGTCCTCGCGCGTTCCACCGCAGCCGCCCTCGTGAAGCAGAAACCGGATGCCGTCAATATTCTCGAACAGCCGGTTGCGCGGCACCGGCGCCGCTTCCGTCGATGTGGCGCTGACGTCGATCTTTTCTATTTGCCCATCGCGGTAGACTTTTGCCAAGTCGGCGACTTGCCGGCGATAAAGTTGGGGCGCAGCGAACCCCAGCTCTTCTTCGAGCGCCTGCTTCAGAACTTGAATGTTCTTGTTCTCACAAAAAACCAGGGGAACGACCAGCCAGTAGTTTCGTGTGCCGACCTGACCGTCGGAGCGCCGGTAGCCGAGAAACGTCCTGTGCTGCCAGCGCGAAACCTCAGTTTGCGTCCAGTGGAACTCGTTCGATTGCTCGTGAAAAGGTGCAGCCTGGTGCTGGATGTTGCTCGTGGTCAGCAGCTCTCCGTGCGCGATGGGCTTGACGGCGCTACCTACCAGAACGCCATACATGATGATGTTGTCGCCGATGTCGAGACTTCGCATGGAGAACTTGTGCTTGGCGGACACACTCTTGGGAAGCGCGTAAACCTGGCCTCCGAATTCTATCTGCTCGCCGGCTTTCAAGTCGGAGAGGGCGATCAAAACGTTGTCGCGAGAATCGAGTTGGAGAACTGAGCGAGGCATCGTGGTTGCGGCTTCCTACAGCGGGTTTGCTACAACTTACTGCGTGCGCCCGTTGCGCCCGGTCATTGTAAAGCATTCGCGGGGAGAAGTGTCCCGATGATATTCAACGAGCGTTGAGCCCCCAAAACCGCTGCGCATTCCCGCCGAGCACGCTATCTCGATATTCTGGCTCTTGCCCGAGCAGGTAGGTCTTCACGACTTCGACCCAGCGTGCGTACGATGCCGCCACCAGGCATACCGGCCAGTCGGAGCCAAACATGAGGCGGTCCGGTCCGAAGGCTTCAAAGGCGATGTCTAGAAACGGAACGATCTGCTCGGGCTCCCAATGCTGCCAGTCGGCCTCGGTGACCAAGCCCGAGAGTTTGCAAAATAAATTCGGGAACTCAGCCAGCCGTCTGATTCCCTGCGCCCAGAAATCGATGTCTCCGCTCTTGATGGACGGTTTGGCAAGATGATCGAGCACAAAGCGCTGGCGCGGAAAACGCTGCACGAACTCGGCGGCTATCGGAAGGTGTTTGGTGTAAATCAGAATGTCGTAGGCAAGATCGAGGTCTTCCAACGCGGAAATGCCGCGCAGAAAATCCGGCTGCAGCAGGAATCGATCGTCGGGCTCACTCTGCACGATGTGGCGAACGCCGACCAGCTTCGGATTTCGAGCCAGAGCCTTCAGCTGCGACCGAACGTCCGGCGACCGCAGATCGACCCAGCCCACCACCCCGAGAATCCACTTGGAACTCTCAGCCAACTCGAGAAGCCTGCGAGTTTCCTCCAGTGACTGGCGCGCCTGCACCGCAACCGATCCGTGGAAGCCGTTGCTTTCCAGCTCAGGCTGCAGATGGTTCGGCAGAAAATCTCGGCGCAATGCCGCCATCGAATCGTCGATCCAGCCATATTCGCCAGGGCTGTAGATCCAAAAATGCTGGTGCGCGTCAATTTGCATAGGCCGCACCGGTATCTTATCGCAGCCGCGCTGATTCTTAACGCTGGCGCACTTCCAACTGCACCGGACGCGCGATCGAACTGACGTCCGGGTCGTAGTACTCGTACACGCGCGAACTGAAAGTCCGTGCACGGATGGGATATTTAGCCCGCAGCCGGAAATGCAGCGTGACTGTCTCCCCCGGAGCGATGGAGTTGAAATAGAGAATGGCCTGGGTTGCGGTGAGGCTGAATTTTTCCAGACGCGCGGTCTTCTGACCGGCAGTCTTTTCCACAAAAGTTTGCAGATCTTCGCTGAGCAGGTCGAAGCCAGGAGGAATGCCGAGATCGACCATCACCATATTCGCCGACTTGGGCAGATTGTTTTTGACGGTCGCGGTGGCTGTGGCGATGTCGTCTTGTGCCAGGTGGGTGCGGTCGTAGTCCACGTCAATGGACAGAGCCTCGTTGGCTGGTTTCTGATCCCAAGGAAGGTAGTAGCTGCCGACGATCTGGTACGCCAGTCCACCCTTGCCCTCGAACCGGATTTCTACCGAGTTGGAATTCTCCGAGTCGGCGTCTTTCGACTGCAAGTCTCTCGACCCCACGCTCTTGAACACGAACTGATGGAGCAAGTCGTTGTTCTCTGGGGTTAGCGCGAGTTTCTCGACGGGTTTGCCGTTGAGCAGAACTTCGAGAGTGCCCTGAACGTCGGCTGCGCCTTTCTCGGTTGCGCGCAGCAGAGCGCGCAGCGCCATGATAGTTGCTTGCGTCGTGCCCCACGCACCGGTTGCGTCTTTCTTGGATGCGATGTAGTTCATGGCTTTGCGGGCCGTGCCGGAAGCCTCGCCCCACTTCAGCAATGCCTGCACCGCGAGTCCTGTGGTCTCCACGCTGGCGCTGGCGCCGGTGGCGTAAACGCCGGTTTCGTCGGCGCTCCACCAGGCCTGCTCATCTTTCTCGGTGCGCGCGTCGAGCAGAAGCTGCATGGCCTGGCGAATGAAGCCGCGATCTTTTTCACGATTGCTGGATCCAGACCCATGATCGTCGCCGCCGAAGTCGACCGCGAAGTTGGCGATGACAGCCAGCGTGTAGGTGTCGATCTTCCCATTCATGTGGCTGTTCACAAACTGCTTGGCCCGTTCGACCGCAGGTCCCTGGTACCCCGTGTTCTCGAGCGACCACGCAAGATAGGCGGTAATGCGCAGCACGTCGGAGTTGTAGCGGTTGGTGGCGCCCTCGTTGATGAACTGCGTATCCGGCTTCCAGCTTCCGTCGGCCTGCTGTTGGCCCGCCAGCCACTGCTGCGTTCGTGCGATCAGCCTTGGGTCTACGTCGTAGACTTTCGACATATCGCTAAATTCCATCAGACCGTACGCCGTCAGGATCTTGTTGGCCGGCGCTTGTCCGAACCAGGAGAACCCGCCGCCCGGAACTTCAAAGGTCAGCAGACGCTGGTAGCCGTTGGCGATGTATCCTTCGGCCTTGGCGTGCACTTCAGGAGTCAGTTTCTTGGTGCGTTTCATGTAGTCGAGCGCCAACACATTAGGATAAGTGCTGGAGGAAGTTTGCTCGAAACATCCGCCGGGCATGCGCAGAATGCTGTCCATGCCTTCAATGACCTGGCTTAGTGGGCCAGGGTAGAGGCGAACGAAAATCTTGCTGGCGTCTGGGATGGAGTTCGCCGGGAAGTTGAGTTCGTGTCGAACGGAATTTTCGAGGCGTCCGTTGAAAACCAGATTCTGCTCGCGCCCGTTGGGAATGACTTCGATTTCCCGCACGACAATATCGGCGCGATCCGCTCCGCCCATCATCCGGGCGGAGAGCGTGAGCTTGAACTTACCAATCCGCCGCGCTTCGAGTGTGAACTGCGATCCGCCCACGCGGGCAGAATCGACGGTGACGGACTTGTCGGCAACATCATCGACCAGCGAGAACCAGTCGTCGGGCTGCAGCTTCAGGCTGACGTCCCCTCGTCCGCCCGAGTAGTTGTACACGGCGACAGGAATGGAAACCCGATCGCCCTGGGTGAGCGTGACCGGCAGGTCAAGGTCTACAAAGAAATCCTGAAAAACTTTCAGGCTCGAGGTGGCGCTGCCCAGCGCCCCGTGCGTTGTGGACGCCAGCATTGCCATGCGCCAAGTCGTGATGGAGTCTGCCATGGGGATCGTGATGCTGGCCACACCGTTCGAGTCGGTGATGATTTCGGGATTGATGTAGAGAGCCTCGGGGAAGTAAGAGCGCACGTGCGCGGACGGACCGGATTCTTGTTTCTTGTCTTTAGTGAGAACCGCGCTGTTTTGGGGGATCGCTCTCAGCATGGATACAGCCGGCATAGGGGCGGCATCCGCCGCCACTACCATCTCGTTGACCACGCCCCCCATAGCACCGCCAGCCACGCCGCCGGGCACGCCGCCGACCACGCCGACGCGCATCGGCTGACGAAGAATCATTGGATTGGCCCCCGTAACCGTGACCGCCTCCGAGGCCGCACCAATCGCAAGATTCACGGAGAGCACGGCACGGTCGCGCGCCTGAATCGTGAGTTCCCGCGCAGCGATCTTGAATCCAGCCAAAGACACCTGGACTTCATACTTGCCTGCAGTCAGGCCCGCCAGATCAAATTGCCCGGCGGCATTTGCGTTGACCGTCCGCGTCTTTCCGCTGGAAACTTCGCGCAGGTTAACATTGGCGCCCTGCACCACAGCGCCCGAGGGATCGGTAACGGTTCCTACAATCTCCGCGAGGCCGTTGAAAGCGCCTCGATCATGCTCGATGTTGAGCTCGATGGTTCCCGAATTTGGCTGGCCGACGATACTGCCTGTGTGAACCTCGATATAGGCGGCCATATCATCCCCGCTGCCGAAGCGATGGTCCGCTCCCGCGCTGTGCACCATGTAGTAGGTCTTGTTGCGGTACCATTGGATGGGCTCCACGCGAAGTTCGGTTCCCCAGGCATCCAGAAAATCAGGGTTGCCCGCGTTCGAAATTCGCGCGAAAACCTTGGTCAGATCACCCTTCTCCGAGTTCTCGCGATAGGCGCGGCTCAGATCCTCGGCTAAATGTCGCACTTGCGCCAGGAACTGGGCCTGATAGCGTCCGGCAAACTCCTGGTATTTCGTCATCGGCACGCTGCGGCCAAATTCCGTTTCGAAATTGTTGGTGCTCACCATTTCAGTGGCCGAGAACAAGGCGCGCGCAGCCTGGTTCCGCTGTTCGACTTTCGATTCCTCCACGGGTTCGACGATCTCCGACATGCCGATCGAGTGGATCTCATAACGCGGCTTCATGACTTCCTGCTCGAGGTAGAAGAAAACTTTCGCGAAGCCGGGCTGCTTTTCTGCCAGCGCGAAGACGGCCTCATCCACCACTTGCAGGCCCAGCGCAGCACTCACGCCCTCACCATGAGAATTCGTCACGCGAAAGCGAACCCGAGCGTCGGCGCCCGGCTTATAAACCGGAGCATCCGCCACGGCTTCGATCTTGAGTTCGTCGGCTGGTTGCACGAAGACCAGCCGATGATCCGCGACGGGTCGTGCGTTACGGCTGAAAAGATACGCGTTGAGGTCCACGGTTCCCGCCAACTCCGGCGTTGCGGTCAACGACAGTTCAGCCTGACCATTCTCGATGTCGATGTCGCGCGTAAGCACGGTCTGTCCGTCTTTGACGACGTCGAGGTAGGCAGTCCCTCGCTTCTTGGTGGAGAAGACTCTCATCTCAATGCGGTCGCCTGCTTTGTAGACTGCGCGTTCGGTGCGGAGGAGGATTTGGTCGTCGCCCTCGCGGGACTGCAATTGAACCGCGCTCGCAGCGTGGTTGCCTTCCTGATCCTTCCCTTCGATCTCCAGAGTTTGCGCACCGGAACCGGGGCTGATACGGATGACGGCAACACCGCCTTCATCGGTGGTCGCGGTCTGCTCGGCTTGCCCTTCCGCGTTGACCTTCAGGCTGGCGCGGGCCGGGGTTCCGTCAGGATAAGAAGTGAGAATGAAAACCTGGTTCTCGAGATTGGGGATGAGGGTGCCACCTTCCGGGACGGCGGTGATGATCAGCGGCGATTCGCTGACGGTGATGGGTTCGCCGCGAGTTTCGGAGTGGTCCGCTGAATCTTTCACCGTGGCTTCAATGAGGACGCGAGCCGCGCCCTGGCTAAGCGGGCGTCCAATGAAGTATGTGGGCAGCGCCAGATCGAAGTGATAGGTTCCATCTTGATCGGTCTTGCCTTGAGTCGATCCCACGTCGGTGACTGCGACGTCCATCGCGGAGGCTTTGACGGTAACTGCACTGTCATCGACCGGCTTGCCAAAGAAGTAGTTGGCGCGAACGGTTCCGGTCATGTGATCGCCGGGGCGGTATCCGCGCTTGGTTTTGTTGTCGCTGCCGGCGAAGTCAATCGCGACTTTGAATTTCGGTAGAACGTAGCGTTCAACGTTGAGCGCGATCTCCGCCGTATTGGTGGCCGACTCGCTCTCGTGTTCGTTCCCACCCAGCAGAGCGCGCAGATGATATGTGCCCAGGTTCACTTCATCGGCGAGGCCAAACTCGGCGGACGCGATGCCGAACTTATCCGTTTGCGTCGCCTTCTTGAAGACCTTGTTGCCTCGGGAGTCTTCCACTTCAAAAATCAGTTTGCGGCCGGCGGCGGCCTCGTGGTTGGCGCGATCGAGTGCCAGCGCGCGTACGTGAATCATTTGTCCAGGCTGGTAGATTGGCTTTTCGGTGGTGAGGAGAATGGAAACCTTATCTTCGAGCCGGACGGGTTGGATGAATTCCGTCGAGCCGATCGTGGTGTCGACCAGGTAGCGCAACTGATAACTGCCCACCACACCGGCCGGAAACCGAAATTGCGCTTCAGTGGTTCCGCGTCGATTGAGCTGCCCGCTGAAAAGCAGCTGCGATTTCTGCTCGGGGACCAATAATTCGATCCGGACCGAGCCGCGTCCCGCAACAATCTCGTCGTGCGAATCGGTGACAATCACACGCACCGCAGCTTCACCGCCGGTGAGATACGATTGCTGGCCCAGGATGTGAACCACCGGCGTGCGCAGAATTTCCGAGATCGATTCCGTGCCCTCGATTTTGGCGCTCTTGCCATCGCTGTATTCGAAGCGATAGCGCACGCGATGCCACACCAGTTCGTCGATGGCCAACGGCTTCGCGAGCGCGATGCGTTCATGCCAGCGCCCCTTGCCCTCGACGGCGTCCACGGTCTTCTCCGCACTTCCCAGGACGTGGTCCTCTGGATCCAGCACTTCCACGCTGAGTTTTCCCGCGCCGGCTTGGGCGGCGTGGTATGGGATGGTCAAATCGAGCATGCCGTGCGTATACGTTGCGCCGGCGGCCAGTTCGCCATTCGCAGCCTGAAAGGCTTGAACCGTCACAATGGCTGTGATCACTAGCAAAGTGGGGATAAAAAGCAACCAGTATCTCGATGGAACAGTACGGCCAGAGGAAGTTTCCATGGTGTCTCCGTGATTACCTTTGGTGCTGCTACAGCATTCCTGCGTTCAAGATGAGAACGAACCAACTCACCATTCTTGCGCGGAAACCGCGGGCTTTGGCGGCCGCGCCATGGATTCAATAGACACCGGAGCGTTGCCAACAGGTTCGCGAGGCTTAAAGACGGCAAGCGGCGCTAGCCCGATTCGTGAGGGTGTATCATCTTGCAACGCTTCGCTGCTTGGTTCGATACCCGCGGCCGGGAGCAGACTCCACTTCCATGAATCTTGATACAGGATTACTGCAGGGCCTTCCCAAAGTCCTTCTCCACGAGCATTTGGACGGTGTGCTGCGGCCGCAAACGATCATCGAGTTGGCGCGCGACGGGAAATACGCCGACCTTCCGACCGATGACCCACAGGCGCTATCCGAGTGGTTTTATCGCGGTGCCAATCAAGGTAGTCTGGCGAAATATTTGGAGGGGTTCAAGCACACCATAGCCGTGATGCAGACCGAGGAGGCGCTGCAGCGCGTTGCTTACGAGCAGGCTGAAGATCTCAGCCGGGACGGAGTTGTTTATTTTGAAACTCGCTTTGCGCCGGTTTTTCACACCCAGCAAGGATTGACCCACCAGCAGATTGTGTCCGCGGTTCTGAAAGGATTGGAACGAGGCCGCAGAGATTTCGGGATTTCTTCCGGCCTGATCATTTGCGCGATGCGCAACATGAACACCTCGCTTGAAATGGCGGAACTGGCAGTCGATTTCCGCGCACGTGGGGTGGTCGGCTTCGATCTGGCGGGCGAAGAAGGCGGTTATCCTCCCAAGAAGCATGTGGATGCGTTTCATTACATTCAGCGCGAGAATTTCAACATCACGGTGCACGCCGGCGAAGGCTACGGGAAAGAATCGATCTGGCAGGCGATTCAATATTGTGGTGCCCACCGCATCGGGCACGGAACGCGCCTGATCGACGATATCGCCATGGTTGACGGCAAGGCCGTGAAGTTGGGCGATCTGGCTCAGTACGTTCTCGACAAACGCATCCCGCTCGAAATTTGTTTGCTGAGCAATGTGCACACTGGCGCAACCCCGAGCCTGGCCGAGCATCCCTTCAAAATTCTTTATCAAGAGAAATTCCGCGTCACCCTGAATACCGACAATCGCTTGATGAGCCGCACGTCGATGACTCGGGAATTTGAAGCGGCTGCGGACACGTTCGGTTTATCCCTGGACGATTTTGAGCGAATCACGATCAATGCCATGAAGAGCGCTTTTGTGCCTTACAAAGAGCGCTGCGATTTCATCTATTCCACCATCAAGCCCGGTTACGCGAAGATCCGCGAGTTGATGCTTCGCGAATCGATTATTCGTGAATCGGGCGGGGCGGATACGCCCCTTTGAACATGGCCCAGCATCCAGCGTTCATGCGCTGCATAACGCGGCGAGTGTCTCGGCAAGGACAAGCGTTCCTCGAACAACATCTTCCGGAGAAGCGTATTCGTCGGGACGGTGGCTGTATCCGTTGCGGCAGGGGATGAACAGCATGGCGACGGGAGCGATGCGCGCCATGAAAAGGGAGTCATGATAAGCGCGGCTGACCATGGGAATGAAGCTCAGCTCGTGCTTGCGGCAAGAATGAGAGAGCGCCTCGATAATTGCAGGAGCGCAGTCCGCTGGCGCGTCGGCATTCAGCAGCGTGGTCTGGATCAACGCGTGCCGCTGGTCTGAAATCGAACGGCTTGCGGTCTCGATCGATCGCATTACCATGTCTCGCCGGGCAAGGTCGGTGTCGCGGATATCGATGCTAAGGCGAACCTGCAGGGGAATGCTGTTGACGGCACCGGGAAACACCTCGCAGATGCCGACGGTTGCAACGGTATCGATGGCTCCGCTGGTGCGAGCGGCGTTTTCAATGGCCAGAATCAGCTCAGCGGCGGCGCAGAGAGCGTCGATGCGGCCGGGCATTAGAACAGCGCCGGCGTGTCCGCCAGACCCCTCAATCAGTACGCCGAGACTCGCTGGTGCGGCGATGTTCGTAACAATGCCGAGAGGAATCTGCTGACGCTCCAACAGTGGTCCCTGTTCAATGTGCAATTCGACGAACGCCTTGTAGTAGCCGCTGGGCAACTTCACTTGTTCGAGTTCGCCGCCGAAACCGGCTTCGCGGCGAACTTCATCGAGCGTGGCGCCGTCCTTGTCGGCGAGTCTTCCTGCCGCATCGGCAGAAAGAGTTCCGGAGAGCAGCCGGCTTCCCAGACATCCGATGCCAAAGCGCGTCGGCTCTTCGGCTGTGAAAATCAGCAGCTCGATGGAATGCTTCGGGCGAAATCCACTCTGCTGCAATGCTCGGATGGCCTCCAAACCTCCGAGCACGCCCACGGTTCCATCGTATTTCCCGGCATTGGGAATGGCGTCGATGTGCGAGCCGGTGCCGACGACCGGCGCAGATGCATCCGATCCATGCCAGCGCGCGAAAGTATTTCCCACGGCATCCTCGCGCACGGTGAGTCCGGCTTCCGCACAGCGCGCTTTCATCCATGCCCGTGCATTCAGGTCAGACGGGGTGAAAACAATTCGAGTGACTACAGGAGGCTGCGCTTGGGAAATTGCCGCCAGCGCTTCGATTTCGGAAATCAGGCGATCGCGGTCGATAGCGAGACTCATAGTCATCGTTACAAGCCTGCCAGGGGATGGCGGTTCCAGTCTTTGTAGATGAGATATTTTGCGGCCGTCTTGCCGATTGCCCCGAACCACTGCGGACACCACGGTCCCATCCAAATGAAATCTCCAGCGGTCACGGGATACCACGAATCGCCCAGGCGGTAAATTCCGCCGCCTTCGAGCATGATGAGTCCATGCTCCATCACGTGCATTTCGACCATGCTCAGCGCGGCTCCGGGCTGGTAGACCATCGTGTTCACGGCAAAATCGTAACTCATCTCGTCAGGCAGCAAACACTTCACCTGCAGGCTGGGATCGTCATCCAGTGGATGGGAGGAGATCGCATCCTCATTCGAAATGATCAGCTGCGCAGGCTTGACCGAATCGAGAGCCTGGTAGCGCTTCTCGAAGACAGCCGCACGGGTCACTTTCGCAGCCACTACCCGATGACGCGATCCTTCGGGAAGATATGCGTAGCTGCGCGGGCCAAGTACGTTCGATTTGCCGTCGACTTCAACCCACGCCTCGCCCTCGATCACAAAAATGAAGCGCTGCGCTGGCGTGCTTCCCAACTCTCCGCCCACTTCGAACTCAGCCGTATACTGCGTGAACTCCGCGCCCAGTGCGGGACTGACGTGCACAACCGCGGAGCAGGCTTTCATTCCCGGCAGGGTCGTGCGCACAAAAGTATCGGGAGTCAACAGCATATGATTCGGTTGTTGTGAGCTTCGCGTCCGGCCAAGGTTATGCACAGTTTGTCCTTTTGTAGAATTCGGGGGAAGAAGCCAGTTGGTCGAGAAGATGCAATCCGCACACGATCGCCTTCTCAACGTCATCTTGCAAGACCGATTCGGATGGATCGTGGCTGATCCCGCCCGGAGTCCGCAAAAAGATCATCGCGCTCGGAACTTTTTCAGCCAGAATCATGGCATCGTGACCTGCGCCACTCACCATCCGATGCGGCTTGCATCCGGTCTTAACGATTGCCTTGTCGATCTCGCCGACGAGAAAAGGATCCATGGCGACTGCACGCTGGCTCAATAAGGTATTCTCTCGAACCGACAATCCCCGGCGCGCCGCGATTGCTCGGGCTTGACGAATCAGATTGTCCACGGCGCGAGTGCGAATTTCGTCAGAACTCTGTCGAACGTCAAGAGTAAGTCTCACCTCGTCAGCGATTACGTTGCTGGCTCCGGGCTTGGCCTCGATCTTGCCGACGGTTGCTACTAGTCCGGGAATTTCCTGCGCCATCTGTTCGACGATACCGATCCACTCGGCCGCGCCTGCGATTGCATCGCGCCGAAGATGCATGGGGGTTGTGCCCGCGTGGTTCGCGTGGCCCAGGAATATGAGCTCCAGCCGGCTCTGTCCGGCAATTGCCTCGACCGCTGCCAGAGGCAGATTCAATTTCTCCAGGGCCGGCCCCTGTTCGATGTGAAACTCAAGGTAGCCCAGCGCATCGTTTTCCAACACGGCCCCGGAAATCTCCTTGGGATTCAGTCCAAACTCTTCGATCGCCTTTCGCACCGATACGCCTTGATTGTCGACAACGCCGAGCAGTGCCTGATCCAGCCTGCCCACCAGCGCGCGGCTGCCGATGAAGGGAGCGCCGAAGCGTACTCCTTCTTCCTCGGAAAAGCCAATCACCTCGATCGCAAAGGGAAGCCTGCGTCCGCGCAGTTCCTCAAGCATCGCGACGGCCAGCACAACTCCGAGAACGCCGTCATAGGCACCGGCGTTGGGCACGGTATCGAGGTGCGACCCGATCAGGAGGCGCGGCGCATCCGCTTGCGCTGCAGGATAAACTCCGCGGAAATTTCCAGCCGCATCGATTCGCATTTGAACTCCAAGTGGCTCCATCCATCGTGCAATTTCCTCATGGCACGCACGCATGGGCGGCGACAAGAATGGTCGCCGGGTGCCGTCTGGGTCCTCCGAAAAGGACGCCAGCCGCAGGCACCGCCCAATGACTTCTTCGGCGCGCGTTGTGAGTTCTGTGGTCTGCACTGATTTCTATTCGGATGCGAGAGCCCGCCATGCAAACTTAGCTTTCCCGTATAACCTTCGCCGCCGCCCAGCCGACCAGAACCAGGGCGACGAGAACTTCCCAAGCGTACTCGTTCCCATAGGTCGCGACGGGGAAGTGATTGCTGATCATGATAAAGACAACGGGAACTGCCATGAAAGTATTGTGTTTGGATCGCAGCTTGGCCTGAGCGCTAAGCGATGCATCGAAGGTTTCGCCGGCGGCGGCCGCCGCAATCATCTTGCGCTGCGAGGGAAGAATTCGAAACCAGACATTGGCCGTCATGATGGTTCCAAACACCGCTCCGACGTGGATGTAGGCCGCGCGCCCGCTGAAGATGCGGTTCACGCCCCAGGCCAGCAGCATGATCATCAGCAGAGAAAATAGCGCGAAGCCCGCTTCCGAGCGGCCCAGAGGCGACTGCAGCGCCAAGTCGTATACGATCCATCCGCAGACCAGCACAGCGAGTCCGATGGCGATCCCGCGTGCCTGGGAGATGTTCGCGACATCGGGATCGATGAGCCCACTACTGGAGTAATAGACGAGAACCAGCAGCACTATTCCGCTGACCCACGTCATGAGTGCTTCCCAGCGAAACCAACGAACCTGCTCAGGTCCGACCTTCAGCGACTTCTGCCGGTCGACAGTGTAGAAGCCGCCGCTGTGGACCATCCATATCGACGGACTCGTCCCATTCGCCGGGGCTTTTTTGGCGAGCTTGTTGAATTGCCCGTCCAGCCATGTGAAATAGTAAGTTTGACCGACCCACATGATGGCAGCAAACACGTGGAACCACCGCACCAGCAGGTTCAGCCATTCGCGGATTGACGAGGTCACCTGGTCTGCTCCATCAAAATCCACTCCATGAACTTCCCCTCCATCAAGTTCACGTTCTCGGACGAATTTTCCCCGCTCAGGTTCCGCGGTAGGTGGTATACCCGTTCGGGCTCAGCAGCAGCGGAATGTGAAAATGCGATTCGTCCTGTTGCACCAGGAACGTAATTTCCACCACGGGATACAGCGCGACCATTGTCTGCGTCGCGAAGTAGCTCCCGGTGTCAAAAATGAGACGATAAGCTCCGGGGGCGAGGTCCGCACTTTCCGGGAGTAATTGAGGACATCGTCCTTCGTGATCAGTGCGCGCAGAAGTCAACAGCCGCCAGTCTCCTGCGTCGTCCCGTTTCTCCAGACGCACGGCCACATCCGCGGCAGGTTTGCCGCGAACCAGGTCCAGAACGTGAGTCGAAATGCGCTTCATCGATGTTTTATTCATGGAGCCATTTTCTCAGCCGGAGTTCTGTAATCTGCCGCTGTTGCTCGGCGGCTTCTTGCAATTCAGTTTCTGCGTCATTCGCCATGCGCCGTTGAAGAATCGCAAGAATCTCCGACGCC
>Ga0209517_10006779_pt1 | contig 13979 bp, 10 predicted proteins | sample PeaSoiMetSII2010_FD_187695 | JGI IMG/M metagenome (GOLD analysis project Ga0209517, IMG submission 187695) | Peat soil microbial communities from Weissenstadt, Germany - SII-2010 (SPAdes) (version 2) | ecosystem: Environmental > Terrestrial > Soil > Wetlands > Peat | place: Germany...
CGCGGCGCGTACTTACTGCATGGGCTCATCATGCGCAAGAAAAGCTCATTGCGAAGGCGAGCGTCTCGAAGGAACGCTTGTTTGTGCTCTCCTGTGCGGTGCAGCCGTATGAAGTTGCGTTCGACAGCATGCCATCGCTCAAGCGCATTCCCCTAACCGAACGCGCGAGCTTTACCGTCGACGAAGACGGAAGTTATGTCTACTGGCCTGGTTCTGATATCCACCTTGACCTTGACGCGATTCGAACAGCAACGGATCCGGAGGCACGTGCCCGAGCCGAAGCAGCCAAGGCTCCACATGATAGCCGGTATGGGGCAGCAATCGCAAAATTGCGTTTGAGCATGGGGTTGAAGCAGTCGCAGATCAAGGGCCTTTCTGAAAGGCAGGTGCGCCGGATCGAGAAGGGTGAAGGAACGAGCTATGAGGCACTCCGCTGCCTGGCCTCGGCCCACCGAATGGACCTGGAGGCGTATCTGCGAGAACTTGCGACGAACGCCTCCGATCCGGCGCTTGAGAGAGCGATCGCCTGATTCCGATTCGAGTATGCTTGGAGATGCTGTCTGGTCTTTGGCAACCGAAACCCACAGCCAGTCCGTTTTGACGGAAATCGAAACGGTTGGTAGCCCGTGGTGTTGGCGCAAAACCTGTTTCTCCAAAACCAGTTCGTAACAGGGTCCGTCTCGGGGAGCCACGATCACCACGGTTGTAGCACGGGGGCCGGGGGCCAGGGGCCGGGGGCCAGGGGCCAGGGGCCAGGGGCCGGCGAGTAGATCGTCAATTCTTACAGGGTGCAGCACACCAGGCGCCGCTTACATCTTCAGCAGCCGGATATTGCCATTGGACGTGGTCAAGTCGATCAGCGGCCCGCCGCTGCCAATGGTGGCGTCCATGTGATTCTTGTTGAAATCGCCTTGTACCCGGACTTCGAAATCGCTGGTGATGGACGAGTTGCTGGTCCGCGCCATCACGTGCGCGTTGAGCGCCGAAGGAAGCCGTAAGGTGATCCCGCCATTGTTGGTGTTTACCCGCACATCGCGGTTGTAGTTCGCCGGCAACGTCAGTTCCACTGGCCCGTTGGAAGTCTCCACGCGCACCGGCCGGTCCGCGCGCGCGATCTCCGCGTTTACCCCGCCGTTGGACGTGGTGGCCTCCAGAGTACCCTTCAGCCGTTCGGCGCGGATTCGCCCGTTCGAGGTTTCCGCGACCACATCGCCTTCCACATCCACCAGCTCCACGGCGCCGTTGGACGTCTGGGCGTCCAGGCTGCCGCGCAGCCCGGTGACCTGAATTCTCCCGTTGGAGGTGCGGAAACGCGCCGGCCCCGAGCCGTCTATCGTCCGTATCGCTCCGTTAGAGGTAGTGATGCGATCCAAAAGCGCAGCGCGCGGAATCTTGATGACGAAACGCGCTCCCTGATTGTTCCGCCGCTCGATGGGCCGCGCCACCCGGATGCCCACGGAATCGGGCGTGTTCTCGATGGCGACCTTCAGATCGTTCGCCTCCTCCTGCGTCGGGCCGTACGTCGTGCCGCTGATATCGACGGTATCCTGGTCCCAACCCGAGATCTCCACGGAGCCGTTGAAGGTCTCGACAGCCAGCTTGCCGCCGGCATGCAGCGGGTAACTGTAGTGGAAATCGTGGGTGAACTTTTGGAAACCGTCCATGTCCATCACGTCGCATGACGTGAGCGAGAGCAGACCGGCGGCAAGCGCCGGGAGAAGGACCTTTGTCCGCATGGTTTAACTATCCTCGATGTGAAGGATACGCGAATTCGCCCTGGTTTGTTCCATCAGCGTACCCATTCTCCCGCCACCATGCGCCGGGCTACGCGGCGCAGGTTTCTTATATCCTCCCCCGGGTTAGCCGAAAGTAAGACCAGGTCGGCACGCTTGCCGGCCTCAATGGTTCCACGTTCTTCAAGCTGATGAAGTGCCAGCGCGCCGTTGTGGGTGGCCGCCACAATGGCGTCCAGGGGCGGCACTCCCGCTTCCACCAGCAGCTCCATTTCCCGGATGGGATCGCCGCCTTCGGAGGCCACCGCCAGCGGCACGCCCGCCTGAAACAGGCGGCGCGTATTTCGACTGGCAACCGCCAGACCGGAACCGGCATTCGCCAGGGCCGGGGCGATGACGATCTGCAGATTCCGCAAGCGTGCCACGAATGCGGCATCCAGCTCTTCGCTGTCGCGGATCATGCCCACGAGGCTCGTGGCGCCGTTGTCCACCAGCAATTTCGCGCCGGCTTCGGTCGAGACGTGGCCGGTCACCGGAATGCCCGCGGTGCGCGCGGCCTCCATCGCGGCGGCAACCGTCGCCCGGTCGGTCTGGCCTAGGTGAACGATGCCGATTTTCCGCGCCGCCGCCTCCGCAACCCGAGCGCGCGCCTCCTCGGGATTCGCCGGGTGGATCAGACCCGGCGGAGACGCGCTTTCGCAGATGTCAACCACAACCGGCGCCAGGAACCGCGCCGATCCATCGATCTTGTCGGCTTCCGAAGGAATCTCCACGCTGGAGCGGCGCCCCACGGCGCGGATCCGGCCATCGCTCACTACCACCACGGAATCGCTCAGCGGCGGCCCGGAAGTTCCGTCGATCAGCACCGCACCGATGATGGCTTTGGAGTGGCTTCCCTCGGGCGGCTGGCAGGCGCACAAGAACAGCGCCAGGAGAGCGAGCACCGCGCGGCACGGCATGCAACCTCTATAATAGCCGAGCATGCATCGGTCGACTGGAGTACAATCGTGCTGATATGACTCCTGAAACCGTACCGGAAATGGAGCCCCAGCCGGAGCGCATGAGCGAGATCTCGCGCATCACCGGCGTTTTCTTCGAGCCGAAGAAAACATTCGAGGACATAGCGCGGCGCCCCACATGGGTGGTGCCGTTGGTTCTCATCATCGTCTGCGCCTTGGCGACGATGTTCTTGTTCTCCCAGCACGTGGGCTGGGAGCGGTTTTTTCGCCAGCAGATGGAGACGAATCCGCGAATGGCGCAATTGACCCCCGAGCAACGCGACCAGGCGCTGGCCATTCAGATGAAGTTCGCGTCGGTCGGCGCCGTCATTCCCATCGTGATCATCCCCATCTCCTACCTCATCATTTCGGCGGTTCTGCTGGGCGTCGTGGCCGGCATCATGTCGGCGCCCGTCAAGTTCAAACAGGTGTACGCCATCATGTGCTACGCAGGCCTGACGGGCGTGGTGAGCTCAATTCTGACGGTGGCGGTCATGTTCCTCAAGAATCCGGACCAGTTCAACCTGCAGAACCCGCTGGCGTTCAACCCCGCGGCGTTCATGGATCCGACCACCAGCTCGAAGTTCCTGTACTCGCTTGCCACGTCGATCGACCTGTTCTCCATTTGGACCATTCTCCTGGTCGCCACCGGGCTCAAAGCCGCCGCTGGCAAGAAGCTTTCCTTCGGCGGAGCGCTGTTTGCGGTAGTTCTGCCCTGGGCCGTCTACGTTCTGGGCAAGTCCGCTCTCGCCGGCGCGTTCAGCTAGGTTGTGGGGCGGACCCCCGGTCCGCGGCCGACGCCCTCGTCGGCCCTTTTTGGGAGCGAGAAGCCGGACGGGTGCCGCGTCGCGCTACGCTTTCCTGGCAATAATCCGCGCCTCGCGGTGTGTGCGTCCGGCTTCGGCGGCCTCGGAGTAGAAGAGTATCTTCCAACCGGCAAACTCGTTTCGCAGTTCTCCCGGCTGCAACCGGAACGCCGGATTTCCGGGCACCTGCCCTGTCGCGTCGCCCAGCAGAAAGGCGCCTGCGAAGATACCGCCCGGCTCCAGGCCTTCCCGGATCGGGCCAAACAGGTCGCGCTGCAAATACAGGAAATCGCAGATCAGGTTGAAGCTGTCCGCGGGGATGTGGTACTCGCCGCGTTCCAGGTCGGCGATGCGCGCGTCGACCGCCCGACCCGCCGGCTGCTTCCGGAGAATACCGATGGCGACGGCGGAAGAATCCACGGCGGTGACCTGCCAGCCGAGGCCCGCCAGGTAGAGAGCGTTGCGGCCGTGTCCGCAGGCCAGGTCGAGCGCTCTTCCGGGCCGCACCACCTCGGCTATCTGCACCACGAGCGGCGACGGCGTGAAATCCAGGTTGGCAGGCTCGGAGTAATATTCGTCCCAGTGGCGCGGCACATCCTCCTGATCATACAGCGCTGGCCGATCATACCGCGCCGGGTCCGCAGCCATGGAGAGAGGTACGGTACAATCACAAAAACCAATGAGCAGCGGTCCGCACTCGCGGCTGGCCAGCGAGATTTACATGGCGGCGTCGATGCTGGACGGGGGTGAGCGCGAGCAATATCTCGACGAGCACTGCCCCGAACCAGCCCTGCGCCAACTGGTAGAGAGCCTGCTTTCGGCCGATCTGCCGGCGCCCCTGGAGCCGGGGAGCCAGTTGGGCCCATACAGGATCCTGGCCAAGCTCGGCTCCGGCGGCATGGGCAGCGTTTACGAAGCCCTGGACTCGCGTTTGAACCGCGCGGTGGCCATCAAGATTCTCATCCGCGGCAGACACGCGCTGGCTCCGGCCGCCCTGGCGCGGGAGGCGCAGGCGGCCTCCGCTCTGAACCATCCCAACATTGTCACGGTGTACGAGATCGGCTCCGAAGGCGCCACCGAATTCATCGCCATGGAGCGGATAGCCGGCCGGACCCTGGCCCAGACGATCGGCCGCGAGGGAATCGAGATCCGCGAGGCGTTGCGCCTTGCCATGCAAATCGCCGATGCCCTGGCGACAGCGCACGAGGCCGGCATCGTGCACCGCGATCTGAAGCCCGGTAATGTCATGGTGACCGAGCGCGGCCTTGTCAAGGTCCTCGATTTCGGGCTGGCCAAGAGGATAGCTTCGGAACCGGCCGGCGCCGACATTCCGACCGCGACCCTGACCAAGCCCGGCAGGGTCTTCGGCACCATCGCCTACATGTCCCCCGAGCAGGCGCAGGGGCTCGCCGTGGATGCCGGGACGGACATCTTCTCGTTCGGCTGCCTGCTGTACGAGATGGTGACGGGGCACCGGGCATTCCACGAAGAGGGCGACATTCTGACCCTGGCCGCCGTGGTCGGCAAAGAGCCCCGTCCCGCGCGGGAGCTGACGCCCGGGCTGCCGCACGGACTCCACCGCATCATCGAGACCTGCCTGCGCAAGCGGCGGGCGGACCGCTGGCGTAGCATGGCAGACGTCAAGCTTCTGCTCGAACAGGCGCTGGACGACCTGCAGACCGCTGCCGCCCGGCCGGCGACCGGACACCCGCGCCGGAAGCGGTGGTTGGCAGCCGGGTTGGCAGCCCTGGCCGGAGTCGCGGTTGCGGCCGCTCTGTTCTGGATAATCGGGCGCGAGCCGGAACCCGCGAACGTGCCGGTCCTGCGCCGCGTCACCCTGGACTCCGGATTGAGCTCGTTCCCGGCTCTGTCCCGTGCGGGGAACCTGCTGGCCTTCGCGTCCGACCGCGGCCATACGTCGAACCTCGATATCTGGGTGCAGCAGGTGGGCGGACGAGAACCGCTGCAGGTGACGCACGACCCGGCCGACGATAGCGAACCCGACATCTCGCCCGATGGAACACGCATTGTCTTCCGCTCGGAAAGATCGCCGGCGGGCATCTACGTGATCCCGGCGCTGGGAGGCGAGGAAGTGTTGCTGGCGCCCGGCGGACGCAATCCGCGGTTCTCGCCCGATGGCAAATGGATCGCCTACTGGGAGGGCCGGGAACTGGGCGGGTACCTGCCTGGTTCGGCGCGCATTTTCATCACCGCAGCCGGAGGGGGACAGCCCCGCCAACTCGGCTCGGAAATGGCGGCGGCCCTCTATCCCGTCTGGTCACCCAAGGCGGACGGCGTGCTCGCATTGGGAAGGCGGGATGCCGGAGGCGACCTGGAAGCCGGCCTGGATTGGTGGATGCTGCCTCTCGAAAAAGGTTCTGTCGGGAGAACCGGCGCACTGGCCCGGTTGCAGAAACAGGGGCTGGCTAAACCGGCCTGGGAAATGCGCATCCGCCCCCTCGCGTGGCACAACGAAGGATCGGGCCGCGTGCTGTTCGCCGCCGGCCCCGCCGATGCGGAGGGCGCCGGCGATGCCGGCAACCTGTGGGAGATGGAAATGACCCTCGGCGGTGAAGCCCGCGGCGCAGCTCACCCCGTCACTTTCGGGCCGGGCTATCATCTGGAGGCCTCCATCTCTCCGGGGGCCGAGCGCAATCGCATCGCTTTTGCCAACCTTGATTGGAACGTGGGGGTCTGGGAAGCCGCTCTCGACGCGGACCGCGGCTTGCTGCGCGGCGACTCGGGGAATGTCTCGGGCGTCTTCCAGATGGTGACGCCCTCGGAATCCTATGCCGCCGCGCCCTCGCTCTCGAGGGACGGCGCCATCCTGGCATTTGGCAGCCGCCGATTGGGCCGCTGGGGATTGCACACCCGGGACATGACCACCGGAAAGGAAATTACGCTCATCTCCAACGGCACTTCCGGCGGGCTGGTTTCGGGAGACGGAAAAACCGTCGTGTATGGGGACTATGCCGGCAACATCTTTTCGCTGCCGCGCACGGGAGGAAAGATCGCGAAACTGTGCGGGCTTTGCGGCGCTCCCATGGGCGTGTCCTTGGATGGGAGGAAGATCTCCTACGAACCCCTGAAGTCCGAAGACCTCACCATGTACGATGTTGCCGGCGGGAAAAGCGTGGTTCTGGCTCCCCGCCCCCCCGACACCGTACTTTCCGGCGGGCGCTTCTCCCCCGATGAAAAGTGGATGGCGTTTCACGCGGTCCAAACCCGGCTGGGCACCACGCAGGTCTGGATCGCGCGCATCGATGGCGCGCCCGTGCCCCAATCGGATTGGATTGCCGTGACCAGCGGAGAATTTGAGGAACGGGACCCGGTCTGGTCGCCCGGCGGCAACCTGTTGTACTTCCTGTCCGACCGCGACGGATTCCGTTGCGTCTGGGCGCGCAAACTCGACCCCGCCACCAAGCGTCCCGCCGGAGACGCATTCGCGGTGGCCCACTTCCACTCCGCACGCCGCTCGTTGCAGCGGATTCCGGGTGGCGCCGGCATGATCGGGCTCTCGGTGGTTCCCGGACGCATGGCGCTGGCCTTCGGCGAATTGACCGGCAACATCTGGCTCGAGGAGACCTCGCGTTGAAAGCCGGTTCGCCGCTGAGCGTCATCGTGATCAGCCGCAACGAGGGCGCGGAGTTGCGCCGCACCGTGGAGAACTTGCAGGATACTCTGCCCCCGGGTGGCGAAATCGTGGTGGTGGACGATGGATCCACCGATGGATCCGCCGACCACCTGGCGGGGAGCCGCGGCCGCGTGAAGCTCAAGCGCTCCCAAAACCTGGGCGTGGCCCGGGCTCGCAATTGGGGAGCACGCCTGTCGCGCGGCCGGGTGGTGGTTTTCGCCGACGCACATATCCGCCTGGAAAGCCAGTGGTGGCGTCCGCTCATGGAAATCCTGGAAGATCCGAAAGTGGGCGGTGCGGCGCCCGCGGTAACCCACCTCACGGGCGAAGGTGATGGGGCGACCAACACAGGCAAGAATGCCTGTGCCACTCGGGGCTACGGACTCCGGCTGGCCGGCCCCGACCTGGACGTGAAGTGGCTCACCAGGCGCGTCGCCAGCCCATCCCCGGTTCCGATTCTGCCCGGCTGCTGCCTGGCCATGCGGCGCGAAGTATTCGAGGCTACCGGCGGATGGGACGAGGGCATGCTCGAGCGCGGCGGCGTGGACAACGAAGGATGCGTCCGTTTCTGGCTGTTCGGCTACGATCTGGTGATTGCACCCGAGGTGCTGGTGCGCCACAAGTTCCGCCAGAAGTCTCCGTATCCCATCGGCTGGGGGCCGTATCTTCACAACCGTTTGCGGCTGGCATTCGCGCATCTCAGCCCCAATCGTCTGGCCAAAGTAGTGCGCGCCCTGTGCCACTACGACGCCTTCGGCGAGGCCCTGGCCCTGCTGGTGGAAGGAAACATCTGCGCGCACCGCCCCGCCATGCTGAAGCGGCGGGTGCGCAGCGACGACTGGTTCTTCGAAAGATTCGGCATCGAGTGGTGAACCCGCAGTGCCTTACCTGCCTTGTGAAACGACATGCTCAAAAAACGATCGGCTCCCTTCTCCACCCACAAGGAACGCGCCGCCTGGTTCAGCGAACGGACGTGTTGGCCGCTGCGCGACGCCCACCCCCTGGCTCTCGAAAGAGTCTGGCACGAACGTGCTTCCGCGCCGCCCCAGACCGATCCGGCGAAGTGGGAAGCCGCCGGACCATTCAACATAGCCGGGCGGGTCACCGCGCTGGCGGTCCATACGGCCAATTCCCAGGTGTTGTATGCCGGCGCCGCGGCAGGGGGCGTCTGGCGCAGCCGGAATGGCGGCGAGAGCTGGGAGACGCATTGGCCCAAATGGGCCAATCCCCATGTGGGAGCCCTGGCCCTCCATCCGCAGGACGCCCGCGTCGTCTACTGCGCTACCGGCGAAGCCAACCTGTCGGCCGATTCCTATGCCGGCAGCGGCGTCTATATCTCGCGGGATGGAGGCGACACCTGGAACATGCTCGCGCCGGCCAGAGAATGCGGGCTGCCGCGGCGCATCGGGACCATTGGGGTCAACCCCTATGCCGGTGGCGGCCAGGTTCTCTACCTGGGCGGGGTCACCCACGATGAGACCATGCCCTCGGCGCTCTACGCCTCCTCCGACGGCGGCAAGACCTGGGAGGCGGAACGGTTTTTCACTTCGCGCAATTACTGGTGTCATTCCATCGCGTTCCATCCCGACGGCCTGGTATTCGCCGCCCTCAACACCGGCGGCGCCCAGAACGGCATCTGGAGATTGACCGACGACGGCTGGGAACATCTGGAAATGGGGCTGCCGGCATCGGATCTTCTGGGCCGGATCAGCCTGGCCGCCGCCCCCTCTCAGCCGGACACCCTTTACGCCCTGGCGGGTGACTGGCGCGGCAAGAAGTTCGCGGGCGTATTCCGCAGCCGCAACAAGGGGGAGCGGTGGGAGAAGATCGGCGAAGAACAGTTCGCCGACGAACACCAGTCCAGCTACAACAGCACCATCGCGGTCCACCCGGAAGATCCCAATTTCGTCGTCTGGGGCGGAATCGATCTGTACCTTACGCGCGACGGCGGGAAGAGGTGGGCCCGCGCCACCCAATGGGATGCCGATCGCTCGAATCCCGCCTACGCGCATTCCGACCACCACGCCCTGGCGATGCCGGCGGGCAACCTGATTTACACCGGCAGCGATGGCGGAGTCGCCGTGAGCGAGGACGGCGGCAAGTCCTGGAGCGGCCGCTCGCGGGGCATGAACACGACCATGTTCTACAGCATCGACGTGGCCCCCACGGATGGCGGCGTTTTCGGCGGAGGGTGCCAGGACAACGGCACCCTGCTGGCGGGAATCGGCGCGCCGAAAGGCGAGTTCCAGCAGGTACTGACTGGCGATGGCGGGTGGATGGTTTTCGATCCCGCCGACGCCACGCACGTATTCGGGTCGTCGCAAAACATCCATATCTACCGCCATAGCCCAAACGCCCACTGGGAGAGCCCATCCTGGAAGGAGGTGCCGCTTCCGCCCCAGGAACTGACCGACGACGAGCAGCGCCAGACGTCCATCGCGGTCATGGCCATCGATCCGACTTCCACCGCGCGGGTCAAAACCATCTGGGTCGGGTCCGAGCGGTTGTGGCGGACCAGCAACTACGGCGGGACGTGGTATCCGGGCTCCCCGTTCCTGGACGGAACGGCGATCAGCGCCATCGAGATCGCGCCCGCCAACCCGGAGGTGATCTTCGTAGGCACGGCCAAAGGCTTTATCTACCGGAGCCGGGATGGCGGCCAAACCTGGTCGGGCAACCTGTCCGGACCGGAAATCCCCATGCGCCTGGTGTCCCAGATCCGGACGCATCCCAAGAGCGCCGAGAAGCTGGTGGCTACAGTGGCGGGGACGGGGGTTGTTTCGCGCCTCATACCACACTCGCGGCATTATGCCGCCGCCATGACCGCCGAAGAGACCACCACCCCGATCAACCACGTGTTCTACTCCGAGGATGGCGGCGCGAGCTGGCGCGCCATCGATGGTCCCGAAATGCCGGACGTGCCGTATCACAGCGCGGCGTTTGAGTCGCACTCACCCTACCGCCTGTTTGTCGCCAACGACTGCGGCGTCTGGATGACCGAGGACCTGCGGCACTGGGCGGACATTTCGGCTACTTTGCCGAATGTGGTAGTCACCAGCCTGGTCTACCATTACGACGATCGCATGCTGACCGCCGCGACCTACGGCCGCGGAATCTGGAGACTGCACCTCCCCGTCAAGCCGCATGCCGGCGAGGTCCGCTCGCATGGTGCGGATCTTCCCGAGCCGCGGGCGTGAGACGGCGAGTTTCCGTGTAGCCACTGACGATTCCAAGAACATATTTGTACATTCTTGTTGGTAATTCGAAAAATTCGTTGTAAGATTATGTGACTCCTCCTAGGGACTAACGAATTTCGAGGATATTACACATGGCGACTAAGAAGCCCGCAAAGAAAGCAGTCAAGAAGGCCGTAAAGACAGCCGTAAAGACAGCCGCGAAGAAGGCCGCAAAGCCTGCCGCAAAGACGGTTGCCAAAAAGCCGGCCCCTAAGAAGGCGGTGAAGAAGGCAGCCAAGAAGAAGACCGTAGCGGCCCCACCCCCGCCGCCTCCGCCGGTTCCGGGCACCCCTCCAATCGTGCCCTCCGACGGCGAAACCACCGCTTAGCGCTACGCATTGGCGCCGGCGGCAGTCTGGCCGCCGGCACTCTTGTCAATGCGGATCGTGGTGCTGGTCGGGTTGCCCGGCTCCGGCAAGTCCACCTACCTGGAGCGGATAGGTGTGGCCGGTTTGTCTTCGGACACGATTCGCCGGCAGTTGGCGGACGACGAGACCGACCAGACCATCCATGACCGCGTGTTCCAGACGCTGCGCTATCTGCTCCGGCAGCGCTTGCAGATCGGACGGCCGGTGACGTACATCGACGCCACCAACCTCACCCCGGAGGAGCGCGCGCCCTACCTGGGCATCGGCAAGTCCTACGGCTGCGAACTCGAAGCCGTCTTCCTGGACGTGCCTCTCGCGGTTTGCCGGGACCGTAATGCGCGCCGCCGCCGCGTGGTGCCCGAGGATGCCCTGGCGAGGATGGCCCTGAAGCTGGTGCCGCCGGCCCTGGAGGAAGGTTTCGCCCGCATCACGGTAGTTGCGGAGTAGCGGCACAGCGCGGCTCCGCCCGAAGCTTTCAGCGGTCGGCTTTCAGCGATCAGCTTCCGATTTGTGACAAATTCGCCGGTTGGGCATCGTGGACGTCCTTCAGCGAGCCGGAAGTTCCGGTGGTTCAACGGCTGAGCGCTGAGAACTGATCGCTGATCGCAACCCCGAGAATCTTCGCGCGCCGCGAAGATTCTCGGGTTTTGTAATACAGGCATTCCTGCCTGTGGTAGCGCCCCTGCCCCGCCTGTTTTTAGCGCTAAAACCTGGTAGACGCCGGCTGCGAGGGGTGTCAAAATGTGCTTATGCAAGACACCGTACTCATCATCGCCAGCGGAGATCTGCGGCTTTCCGCCAACCAGAAGTGCTGGCCGGCGCAGGCACGCGCCGAAGAGGCCGTCTTCCATGCCATCCGCAGTGAGGGACATGAGGCGAAACGGGGCCACCCGTGCCTCGCGGAGAAGGGCCACGGATTCATCGACAGCCAGAAATACGGCATGGAGGTGTTCCGCCAGATCCCGCCGGAGGCTCCGCTGGTGGTGGTCGAAGCTGTCTGGCAGTACAGCCACCACGTGCTCTCGGGGCTCTACACCCATCGCGGGCCCATCCTGACGGTTGCCAACTGGAGCGGAGAATGGCCGGGACTGGTGGGGCTGCTGAATCTGAATGCGTCTCTGACCAAGGCCGGGGTCGCCTTCAGCTCCCTGTGGAGCGAGGATTTCACCGACCAGTTCTTCCTGGGCGGGCTGCGCCGCTGGCTCGCGGGCGAGACGGTTCAGCACGATCTCAGCCATGTGCGCCCGCTCGCCGACTTCCGTCTGCCCTCTCAGGCGGAAGAGATCGGCGCCCGATTGGCGCAGGCGCTACACCGGGATAAGGCCATCATGGGCATTTTCGACGAGGGCTGCATGGGGATGTACAACGCCATCATCCCCGACGAGCTGCTGCATCCCACCGGTATCTTCAAGGAGCGGCTCAGCCAGTCCGCTCTGTTCGCCGAGATGCAGCAGACCAGCGACGCCGAAGCGCTGGCCATACGGCAGTGGCTCGACCGGAAAGGCATGCGCTTCCTCACCGGGCCGAATCCCGAAACCGATCTGACTGACGACCAGATCCTCGGGCAGTGCAAGATGTACATCGCGGCCATGCGGATCGCGGACGATTTTGGCTGCGACGCGATCGGCATCCAGTACCAGCAGGGGCTGAAGGACCTGGCGCCGGCCTCGGATCTGGCGGAAGGGCTGCTCAACAACGTGGACCGGCCGCCCGTGCCGGCCCGCGGCAACGGCCGCCTCCTCTACGCGGGACGCCCGCTACCGCACTTCAACGAAGTCGATGAGTGCGCCGGCCTGGATGCTCTCGTGACTAACCGGGTGTGGACCGAGCTGGGATACGACCCGGAGACGACCCTCCATGACGTACGCTATGGGGAGACGTTCCCGGTCAATGGGCGCGACGAGTTCGTGTGGTTGTTCGAAATCTCCGGCGCCGTGCCTGCCGCGCACCTGGTCGGCGGGTACGCCGGCGCGGTCAGCGAGCGGCAGCCGCCCATGTATTTCCGCCTGGGCGGGGGAGGCGTGAAGGGCGTGAGCAAGCCGGGACGCATCGTATGGAGCCGCGTTTTCGTGGCCGGAGGCGCGCTCCACGCGGACATCGGACTGGGCCGCGCGGTGGAGCTTCCGCGGGAGGAAACCGAACGCCGCTGGCGGATCACCACGCCCCAATGGCCGATGATGCATGCCATGCTGGATGGCGTCACCCGCGACCAGTTGATGGCGCGCCACAAATCCAATCACGTGCAGGTAGCCTACGTGCCGGATGGGCCGCCGGCCAACCTGGCCCTCGCCGCCAAGGCCGCCATGTTCCGCGAGATGGGTCTCGACGTGGCCGTCTGCGGAGCCGTCGATCTGTAAAGAAGAGAAACCGCTTCCTTATTGTTGCGGCTGTGTGGGGGGTACGCCGGTTGTGGGCGGTGTGGCCGACCCCCCGAATCCCGGCGATCCGGTTTGTCCAGGCACACTTCCGGGCATCGACCCCATAGACGCCGCCGGGGTTCCCGGCATCGACCCCATAGACGCCGCCGAGGTTCCCGGCATGGACCCCATGGACGCTGCCGAGGTTCCCGCCGACCCGGTCAGCGGATTCGGAACCAGCTTCACCTTCGCGGGGTCGAAGATGAATTCCCATTCCTTGTAATTGGTGCGGTCGTGGTACACCATGATGCCTTCGGCATCGGCTTTGCTGGCCACTCCGGCGATGCCTCCCCCGACGACCTGCCCGCCGAGACCGGTCGGCATTCCTCCGGGCCGTGGAGACGTGAGAATCTGCTGGATCATGCCCTGCGCCGAATTTTGCATGTTCGGCTGGCCGGGCATGCCAGGCATGCCCGGCGGAAAGGTCCCCTGCCCGTACGGTTGTCCCGGCATTCCCGGATTGGGCTGACCCGGATAAATCGGGCTCTGCGTTCCCTGCTGGCTCGGATCGAGGCCGGGCTGACCGTACTGAGGTGGTGCGCCGCTGGCTCCGGCCCCGGTTGGATAGGGCGACACGCCGCCGAACTGCGTGTTGACCGGCTGCCCCGGATACTGCTGCTGGCCGGGATACGGCTGCGTCTGGCCGGGATACGGCTGATTGGCCCCCGGTTGCCCGGGCATGATCGGCACGCCCGGGGGAAGCGTCCCCGGCGCGTAGGATTGTCCCGGCTGCAGTGAGACTCCCTCAGAGGGCTGGCCGGGATACGGCTGGCCCGGATACGGCTGG
>Ga0209517_10006780_pt1 | contig 13979 bp, 9 predicted proteins | sample PeaSoiMetSII2010_FD_187695 | JGI IMG/M metagenome (GOLD analysis project Ga0209517, IMG submission 187695) | Peat soil microbial communities from Weissenstadt, Germany - SII-2010 (SPAdes) (version 2) | ecosystem: Environmental > Terrestrial > Soil > Wetlands > Peat | place: Germany: Weissenstadt...
GCCGCCGTATTCCCCGGACTTCAACCCCATCGAAAAGTGTTGGTTCCAGGTCAAGCAAAGGTTGCGAGCTTGGAAGATCCGCCAACTGGAATTGCTGGAGCATGCCGTGGCCGCGGCCCTTACTGCGGTGAATTCAGAACACGCAACAGCCCATTTTCGCCACTGCGGCTATGGTCTATAAATACTCAGAAAATGGTCTAAGCCGTCGATCCTGGCTAATTTGGACAGCTGTGGTTGCCAACCTGCCCCACATCCGGCTCTGCCTAGCGTTCTATACCAAACGCGACCAGCACATTGCCGGGCATGCCGCTGCGTTGCGCGTTGCCTGAGGCTACGAACAACATGCCGCCGGCTACGATGGGGCCGCCGACGTCCATTGCGCCGCCGTGGGCTGGGATTCCGTTCACTGCTTTGAAGTCGTGCGCGAAGTCGTAATCCCAGATGATCTTGCCGTCGGTTGTGGAGTACGCGCGCAGATGGGCGTCCATGGCGGCGGAGAACACTACTCCCGGGATTGCGGTCACGGCCGCGGATTGCGCGGGGCTGCAGGGGCGGCGGTCGCCGCAACCGGACGGAGGCGTTTGCCAGATGCGCTCGCCGTTGTCGACGCGCAGCGCGAAGATGCCGCCGCCTTTGGTGGGATCGACTTCGTAGCGCCGGTCGTTGCCACCTTCGATCAGTGCCACGCGGAAGTCGACGTCCGATAGCGCGACGTACATGTTGCGACCGTCGGTGGCCGAGCCCCACTGGATGCCTCCGACTGTGCCGCCTTTGCCTACGCGGGTCATCCAGAGCACTTGCCCCTTGCGATCCGGATCGATGCCCCAGGCTACGCCGGATTTCTGGCCGACGATCAGCGCGCGCTTGCCGCTGGGCAGCGTGAGCAGAATCGGCGATTCGGCGAAATCGAAATCCGGGCCGTCGGAGTCGGGGCAGTTCACTTTGCCGTCCAGGTAGCAGGAGCTGTTCCACGCATCCTTGGTGAATTGTTTGGACCACAGGATTTCGCCCGTGGACATTTTCAGCGCGACGATCGAGTCGCTCATGGGCGTCACCGGGTCGGAGTAGTTGTCGCCGGTGCCGATGTACAGCGTGTCGCGATCGGGATCGAGCGTCGCGGCATTCCAAACACCCACGCCGGAGGGTCCGGCGGTGGGCGAGCCGCGCTTGTTCTTGGCGCGGGGCTTGGCTACGTCGGCGATCAGGTAGCGCTTCCACAGCACCTTTCCGGTGGCGGCGTCTAGGGCGGACTCGCTGCCTCGGAAGGTGCAGCAGACGTAAGCGGGCGCAACCGCCAGCGCTTCTTCGAGCGAGGAGACGCCGACGTAGAGTTTGCCTTGATAGAAGACCGGCGTCGCGGTGGCTTTGGACGCGGGGTGCGCTTCGGGTTGCAGCTTCCACACTTGCTTGCCGGTTTCGCCGTCGAGCGCGTAGATGTAGCCGGAGGAATCGCCGAAAAACAGCGTGGGGCGGCCGGCGACCTCGGCTACGGTGAGGCCCGAGCGGACTTCGGCGAGCACGGTGGTGGACCAGTGGACGCAGCCGGTGGCCGCGTCGAGAGCGTAGACGGTGCCGTCCTGCGCGCCGGCGAAGATGCGTCCGCGATAGACGGCGGGTTGGGATCGCAGCACGGACGTATCGGGGAACGCGAAGACCCACTTGGGCGTGAGCTTGGGGACGTCGGCGGCGGTGAGTCCGGCATCGGCGGCGGATTGGAAGCGCGCGTTGTTGAGTCCGGGCGCCCAACTGGACCAATTCGGACCGTTTTTCCACGCGGGTCCGGCGGGACAGGGGTTGGCGAGTTCTTCACGGCGGCGCTCGGTGATTGTGGTTGAGCCCAGGTAGTTCGCTAACGCTTGTCGCTCGTTGGTGGAGAGCTTCGCGGCTTGCGCTTTCATCACGCCGGTTTCGAGCGTGCGCAGGATCGTGACGGGAGAGAGCGTCTTCAGCACGTCCATCTGCGGAATGCGCGCGCCCGCTTGGGCCGCGGAAGCGTGGCAGGAGGCGCAGTTGGTCTTGAAGAGATTCGCGGCGTAGGGGTCGTCGGCGGCACAGGCGATCAGGGGGGCGATCAGTAAGAGGGAGTAAAGTTTCATTGCGTTCGCGCTCCGGCCCTTGCTTGGGGCTGGGATGCAGTATATCAAGCTAGCGTAGAGCGGGCTTCAGCCTGCAACGGAGGCTTTAGCCTTCGTGTCGACGCGGGCGCTGAAGCGCCCGTTGCAGGCTGAAGCCCGCTCCACAATCTCGCTAGGCGCGCTTAAGCCCGGCTAGAACACGTTCGGGCGTGAAGGGGTACTCTTCCATGCGCACGCCGGTGGCGTCGAAGAAGGCGTTCGCGATGGCCGCGGCGCAGGCCGCCATGACTTCTTCGCCCGCGCCCGTCGAGCGCTCATTCAGCCGCTGCACCACAACTCCGGTGACTTCGGGGCATTCTTCGAAACGTAGAATGGGATAACTGTTCCAATCCAAACTGGTGACGCCGGTTTCGTTGAACTTCACTTCCTCTTTAAACATGCGGCTGGCGGTTTGCACTAATTGGCCGCTGATCTGGTTTTCCACGAAACCGGGGTTCACCACTTGGCCGGCGTCGATGGCTCCGTACAAGTGCCTGGCGACGACGCGGCCGGTTTCCTTGTTCACCTCGATTTCGGCGACTGCTGCGCCGTAAGAGGTCAGGTGCGTACCTACGCCGATTCCCCGGCCAGTGACGACCTTTGCCGTAGAAACATTTGCCGCGGCGCGGCGCGGCGTCCAGTTGGCGGCTTTCGCGGCGGCATCCAGGACGCCCAGCCAGCGCTGGTCGGTGATGTTGCGCTGGCGGAACTGGTACGGGTCCAATTGAAGCTGATAGGCGAGCTGATCGATGGCTTGTTCGGAGGCGAAGGAGAACGAGAGATCCAGCGGCGAGCGCAGCCATCCGCCCTTCATGTACCCGGCGGCGGGCAATTGATGGTTGAGCAGCCGCACGTTGGGGATAACGTACATGCCTCCGCAATTTTGGATGCTGACGCCTTGCACGCCGCCGCCGGGCCACTCGGCGATCGGCACGCCGAGCGCCAGTTGCGCGGAGGTTTCGGTGTTGGCCCAGCCGTGCTGCCAGCCTTCGTAGGAATACGCAATGAGCTTGCCATTGGCGTCGGCCGCGGCGCGCGCCTCGCCGTAATGCGCGGGGCCGTAGTTGTCCCAACCGTGTTCGTCCCAGCGCATGAATTGCAAGCGTACCGGCTTGCCGGCCAACTGGGAGAGCAGTGCCGCGGCCTGCGCTACGTCGTCGTAACAACTGTGGCCGTAGGTGCCCGAGCCTTCGTAATATTGCACGCGGATTTTGTCGGCCGGTAGATTCAGCACGCGGCCAAGAGTGTTGCGGGTTCCGTAGACATCTTGCGTGGAGCTGATCACCAGCGCGGAATCGGACTTGACGTCGGCGATGGCGCAGTTGGGGCCGAAGGGCGCATGAGCCTGGTACGGCCCGCGGCAGACTTGCTTCACGATGTGGGGGGCTTTCTCGATTACGGCAGCGAAGTCGCCGGTTTCTTTCACTACGCGATCGTTGCTCTTGGCCGCGCGCATGTTCTCGTGGAGGCGAGCGTTGCCGGCGAGAGTGGGCGTCGTGTCCCAGGTGACTTTCAATTGTTGCGCGGCGCGGACGGCGTCCCACTCGTGCTCGGCGACAACGCCGACGAAATCGCCTTTGCGCAGGACGCGCGCGCCGGGGATGTTGCGAATGGAGGCTTCGTCGATGTTGAGAACTTTCGCTCCCGCTCCGTAGGCTCGCTGGCCGCGGGGGCGCACTACGCGGGCGTGCAGGATGCCTTCGGGGCGCAGGTGCTGCAGATAAACATAGGCGCCGCTGACTTTTTCAGGAGTGTCGTTGCGCGGGAAACGCGTGCCGACCAGTTTGTACTCGGCGGGCGGCTTCGCTTGTGCCGTTCCAGTGAATGGCAGGTTGAAGAGTTGGCCGCCTACCAGATCGCCATAGGTTGCTTTGCGGGCGGCGTCGGATTTCACGGACACTACGCCCTTGGATACGGTGAGCTGATCCACGGGTGCGTTCAGTTTCTTCGACGCCATATTGAGCAACGCCATGCGCGCCTCGGCCGCCGCGGTGCGCACCTGCGGGCCACCTCGGTTGATGGATGCGCTCGAATATGTGCCGCCCTGGTTGGGTGTGATGTTGGTATCCAGGCGCACGGTCTTCACCTGGCTCATGTTGAGGTCGAGTTCTTCGGCGGCCACCATGGGGAGCGCTGTCGAAGCTCCCTGGCCCAGTTCGGCGAAACCGATGTAGACCGTGGCGGTGTTGTCGGCGTGGATGGCGATCCAGGTGTCGATCTGTTTGGCGTCGGGCGGGCCGGCTACTGTACCGCGCGCGGCGGGGACTTGGGCGAGCACCGAATCGCGCAGGGAGAAACCGATCACGAGCGCGCCGCCGGTCTTGAGAAATTCACGGCGGGGAAGTGGGGTCTTCATTTCGTCACCTCCGCCATTACGCAGGCCGCTCGCTGCACGGCCTTGATGACTCGCGGATACGATCCGCAACGGCACAAGTGACCGTTCATCGCGGTACGAATCTGCGCCTCGGAGGGTTGCGGATTCTTGGACAACAACTCGGTGGCCTTCACGATCATCCCGTTGAAGCAGTAACCGCACTGCACCGCCTGTTCGTCGATCATCGCCTGCTGTACTGGCGTCAGCGCGGGCGCTTTCGCCAGCTTCTTCTGCGATGCGTACAAGGCCGGCAGCCCTTCCAGCGTAGTCACCGATTTGCCCGCAACAGCGGACACCGGCGTCACGCACGAGCGCGTCTCGACGCCGTTGACCAGCACCGAACACGATCCGCACTGGGCCAGTCCGCAGCCGAAGCGCGGGCCTTGCAAGCGGAGTTCATTCGACAGCACGTAGAGCAGTGGCGTGTCCGGCGTGGAGGCTACGGTCCAGGTTTTTTCGTTGACTTTGATTTTGAGTTCAGCGGCCATGTTACCTCGGGGCTTTGCAGACGAAGTTCGCGGCGTCGTTGCTCTCGCCCGATCCGGTGTAAACGGCGGTCTGCGGATACGAGCACAGCGGGCGGGTCTTGTCGATCATACCTTTGCTGCTATGCGAGGCTTCGATGCGCTCGGGAGCCTGGCCCTTTTCGACCCAGGCGGACAGGGCGGCGATGCCTCCGAAAGTGTCGGTGCCGTCGCCGCCTCGGCAGTGTCCCATGCCGGGAATCATGAACAGGCGGATCGAATCGGCGGCTTGCTTGGCGCCGACGGTCGCGACCACGTTCTTGTAGTAATCGACGCTATTCCGCGGGGGAATGCCGGGATCGGCCCAGCCGTGATACATAAGCAGCTTGCCGTGGGCGAAGAAGGGTTTTAGGTTCGGTTCGGTGGAGTTCATAAGCGCTCGGATTTCCTTGTCGGCTTGCGCGAAGTCTTTTTGCACGTCGATAGTGCGGAAGTCCCAGTCGGGGTTCTTGAACACCAGGTATTGATACGTTTCGACCGCTAAAGACATGGGCTTCGGCCCGACCAGCGTGTTCCAGCCCATTTCGCTGCCGGGCTCCAGGCCGTGAGCCAGCTGGTGGCCCTGGGCATCCGTTGGCCCGGCGTAAAGCTTGCGCGCCAATTGCACCTGCGGCGCAGTCAAACAGGAAGGTCCGTCCGCGTTCTTACAGGCGAGCGTTCCCGGATCAAAGTGGCAGCGTGTGGGATCTTCGAGCACTCCGTCCTTCACGCCGTCGAGGACGTCGCAGGCTTCGAGCACGGCTTTGTGCAGCAGCGAATATTTTTCGGGAGGAATGTAAGCGGCCTCGTCTTTGTGAGCCTGCGCGGCGGCCCAGGTTTGCATGCCCTGGAGGCGCGTCGTGTTGATCGCCGCGGCTCCAGCCAGGATGCCGTCGTAATCGCCGGGATAACGCTGGGCTTCGGTCAGCGCCTGGCGTCCGCCGGTGGAACAGCCGTTCCAATACGCGAATTTGAGCGGACTGCCGTAGTACACCTTTGTGATTGCTTTGGCGGCTACCGTCATTTCATGGACGGCGCGATAAGAAAAATCGACGGCCTTCTCAGGATGGCCCAGGATGAAATTGGCGTTGTTGCCGGTGTGGCCCGTGTCCGTCGACGCCGACGCGTAGCCGTCCGCGAGTGCCGTGGCCATCGCGGGATAACCGATTGAACCGGCCCAAGCGCCGTTGCCCACCGACTGGAGGTTACCGTTCCAACCGGCCTCCGGCAGCCAGACTTCGATCTTGATTTCGGAATCGGCGGAGGGCTTGAGGGTCGCGGCTACGCGGCAAAAGGCTCTCAGATTCTTGAACGTGTTGGCGCTACCCGGTCCGCCGCCCTGGGGCGCGGTGAAGGCTCCCGCCGCGACTGGCTGCGCCAGCGTGACCGCTCCTTGTCCGAGCTTGAGCGCCGTGAGCTGATCGCATGGCCCCGCCGCGGCAAGAGGCATCAACGCCAGGAGCGGCGAAATCAAACTTAGACTTCTGGGTTGAGCTGGCATCGCATCACCCTCCCTTGATCGCTTTATTATCTGTCAACAACGGACGGATTGCAGCACGCTATCTCATACGCTGAAGCCTGTGCTACATGTACATTCCGCCGTTGACGCTCAACACGTGACCGGTGATGTAGGCCGCGCCGTCGCTGGCTAGAAAATTGACGGCGGCGGCGATGTCCTCGGCGCGGCCGAAACGCTTCAGTGGAATATGCGCCAGCATGTTTTCCTTGAGCTGATCCGAGAGCACGGCGGTCATGTCGGTCTCGATGAACCCGGGCGCGACGGCGTTCACCGTGATGTTGCGGCTGGCCATCTCCTGCGCCAGGGACTTGGTGAGCCCGATCAAGCCCGCTTTGGCCGCGGCGTAGTTGGACTGGCCGGGATTGCCGGTCTCGCCCACCATCGACGATATATTAATGATGCGGCCCCAGCGTTCCTTCATCATGGCGTGCAGCACCTGCTGGATGGCCAGAAACGCGCCGGTGAGGTTGATCGCCAGCACCACGTCCCAGTCCTCTTGACGCATGCGCAGCGCCAGACCGTCCTTGGTGATGCCGGCGTTGTTGACCAGAATGTCGATGCGGCCGAATTCCTTGGCGGCGCGGGCGATGGCCGCTTTGATGGACTCCGACGAGCCCAGGTCCATTTCCGCCACGAAGGCTTCCCCGCCCGAGGCGCGGATTTCGGCGGCGGCCTCTTCGAGCTTGGCCTGATCACGGGCCGCCAACACGACTCGATGGCCGGCTTGGGCCAACGCGACGGCGCAGGCGCGTCCGATGCCGCGGCTTGCGCCGGTGATGAGTGCAGTCCGATGGGTCATAGAACCTCTTACTGTACCGCGATCCGGCCAACCTTAAATCCAATCTGCCCTTCGGCTCGTAGTATTAACGTGCGACCAACAACACACCGTTACGGGTTACTGATGACCGCGGCCATCCTTTATATGGTGATGAGCGCGGGGCTGGCGGAGGCGGCGGATTCCGGGATCGCCGGTCAGGTGTCCGATCCGCAAGGGAAATCGGTCGCTGGGGCGGTGGTGCGGATGATTCCGGAGGGGGGCGGCCGCGCGCGCGAAAGCCAGAGCGATGACCAGGGGCGGTTTTCCTTCGGAGGGGTCGCTCCCAAGCGCTATTCGGTCACCGCGGAAAGCCCTTCGTTTCGCCCGGTTTCCCACGACGTAGATTTGGCCGAAGGGCAGCTCGCTCACGTCAACTTGCAATTTGCCGATGTCGCCGGCCAGCACGACAGCATCGTGATCACGGACACGCCCGTGGAGCCGGGCGTCGATCTGCGGAACTCGGAAGTGTTCAATCGGACTTTGTTCACTCGCGACGATCAAGTGCTGCAGCAGTTGGATGCCGGGATCAACGCCGGGCAGCATGAGGGCGGGGGGAAATCGCTGGAGATCCGGCGCTTCGGTTTTAATCTGGACCACGGCGGCGTCAACGGTGGGTTAAAAGTGTTGGTAGATGACGTTCAGCAGAACCAGGGTACGCAGGGCCACGGGCAGGGCTATCTGGGGTCGCTGAAGGCCCTGAGCCCGGAGCTGATTCAGGAAGTCTCGATCATCAACGGACCCTTCAGCGCCGAGTATGGCGATTTCAGCGGTCTGGGCGTGGTACACATCCGCCAGCGCGAATCGCTGCCGGATCAATACACGGTGCGCTTGCAGGGCGGCAACTTCGATACCGGTCGCGGATTTTTCGCGTTCAGTCCCGACGTGGCCCATGTCGATTCTTATCTGGCTTACGAAGGATCGTACACGGACGGCCCGTTCCTGAATCCGGGGCGGTACCGGCGGGATAACGTGAACGGGAATTACACCCGGTCGCTCGGCGAGAACCAAAAGCTGGGTTTTCGCGTGCTTTATGGACGGAATGATTTTTATTCCTCGGGGCAGATTCCGCTGGACCTGGTGAATGCCGGGCTGCTGAACCGGTTCGGCTACATCGATCCCACCGACGGCGGGCGGGTATGGCTGGGCACCGCATCGGCGTATTACAGCCGGAATTTCAACAACGGGGATGTGTTCAAACTGGACGGATTTGTCAGCCGGTCGTTATTCGATTTATATTCGAATTTCACTTATTTCTTGATCGATCCGGTGCACGGCGACGCCTTTCAACAGCACGATTCGCGATTGCAGGAAGGGTGGAACGCGCAGTACACCCATCCGCAGAAGTTCGGCGCGGTCACGGCGGTTTTGGAAGCTGGAGCGAACTTTCACGACAACCAGATCAACGTCGGATTGTATCCGCGGGAGGGCCGCGATCCAACGGGCGTGACTACGCGGGCACACGCGCACGTCACTAACGAGGCCGGTTATTCGCAGGAGAATTTCAGTTTCTGGAACGGGCGCCTGCTGCTGGGGGCGGGGCTGCGCTTCGACGAGTTCCGCTACGGCGTGGTGGATCAAGCGACGCCCGCCAACAGCGGTGTCCGGTACGCTGGGCGTTGGCAGGGCAAGGGGACGCTGGCGTACACGCCGGATCGCAAAATCCCGCTCACGTTTCATCTGAACTATGGCCGCGGCATCAACAGCATCGATGCGCGGGGCGTCGTCCAGATGCCGAACGAGCCGCGCCTGGCTACGACCGATTTCTATCAAGCCGGGACGTCATCGAAATTCGGACGCTTCGGCATCAGCACCGATGTGTTCCTGATCAATCATTCGAACGAACAGGTCTACATCCCCGACGACGGCAGCTTCGAATTCAAAGGCCCCAGCCGCGCCTACGGCTACGAGGCGAAGGCATCGGTCGAGATCACGCATCACCTGTCGCTCAACGGCGGGATGACGAAGATCGGCAACGCGTATTTCCTGGGCGGCGACCATCGCGTGTACGTGGACAGCGCGCCCCACTTTGTCGCCAACGCCGCGCTGGTTCTTTCGGCCTGGCACGGCTGGAGCGGATCGGTCCAGATGCGCGCCATCAACCACTACCGGCTGGACGGCGACGATCCATCGATTGTGGCCTCCGGGCACACGCTCTTCGACGTGGGCGTGGCAAAACAGGTGCGCCGCGGCGTGGAACTGAATCTCAGCGTGGACAATGCGCTGAACCGCGAGTATTACGAGACGCAGAACTACTTCGAGTCGCGAGTCACGCCGCTGGCTCCGATTGTGGCGCGGATTCACGGAACGCCGGGGTATCCGCTGGCCGTGGTCGCGGGGGTGACGTTCCGGTTGGGCGGGAAGTAGTTATTTCAACAGCGTCACGGGCGGCCCAGTGCCCCACTCAGTACGAGTTCAAAGGCTCCGATGTCGCAGGCTCGGCCTTGCGGACGGGCGACCCCGCGCTGATCGGTCGTTACGGGATTGCCGGCTGCATCCGTGCAAGCGCTGATGGGGATGGCGTCCACAGCGACGCTGGTGGGCAACAGAGCGATGGTTCGAGTGGGGCCGCCATTGCTATTGAGGCCTGCCGGATCGAGCCCGGCGGCGGTGCTGTTCATATCTCCGGGCTGGTTGAAGTAGCTGGCGCAGCTGGGGTCGTCCGACAGGTTATACCCTAAGGAAGTCACCGTTCCAAATGCCACGGAGCAATTTTGTCCTTGGGTGCTGTTCGCGATGATCGTGCTCTTCAACGTGATGCCCACCTGGCTGCTGCTGCTGTAGATGGGGCCGAAGTAGGGGGCGAAATTGCTGGGCAGGGACAACACGGCAGAATCGATGGAGATGCCGCCGCTGGAATTGCCGGACAGCGTGCTGTTGCTGATCATCAGCGTGCCTTGGTTGTGGATGGCGCCGCCCTCTTGGGTGGCGGAGTTTCCGGACAGGGTACTGTTGGTAAGCGTTGCCGTCATTTCGAAATCGTTGTAGATGCCTCCACCGCTGGCGGCGGAATTGCCGGACAGGGTGCTGTTGATGACCGTCAGGGTGCCTTCATTGACGATGCCGCCACCGCCGCGGGCGGAATTGCCGGATATGGTGCTGCCGCTGACCGTCACCGTCCCAAAGTTGTAAATGCCGCCGCCCTCGCAGCCGGAATTGTCGGACAGGGTGCTGTTGATGAGCGTCAGCGTGCCTTGGTTGTAGATGGCGCCACCTAGACAGGCGATGTTGCCGGAGAGCGTGCTGTTGCTGATCGTCAGGGTCCCGTCGTTCCAGATCGCGCCGCCCACGCCGTTGTCGGAGGTGGCGTTGGTGTTCTGGATGGTCACCCCGGAAATGCTCACCACCCCCGAAACGAAAAAAGACCCCAGGGTGAGCTGTTCAGGCCCGAGAGAACCTCCCCCGGTGATGAATAGCAAGGACGCGCCCGGGCCGATGATCGTCAGATTGGCGATATAAAGAGTGCTGGCCAGTGTGATCGTGGCGGGGAGTCGCATCGCTTTGGGATTGAAGTAAATGGTGTCGCCGGGAGCAGCGCTGGCGATGGCGTTCCGCAGCGAGCCTGGGCCGCTGTCATTGGTATTCGTCACGCCGAGGCTGTTACCGAAAGCCGCCGGTGCGCTGAAACACGCCAGGATCGCCAATCCGGCCCATACCACCATGGACGCTCTGGGGACTACGGAGTTTTTCGGCATTGGTCTAAGTAAACACCACCTGCGGATTTAATGCAACCAAACAAACCGCCGACACTTTGGCATCCCTATGGGAACAGTGGCAGGGGCAGCCCAGCGCCCGCCGGCACGAGCTCAAAGGCTCCGATGTCGCAGGCGCGGCCTTGCGGACGCGCGACTCCGCGCTGGTCGGTCGAGAAGGGATGGCCGGCTACATCCGTGCAGGCGCTCACGGGAATGGCATCCACCGCAACACTGGTGGGCAGCAGCGCAATCGTCGGGGTGGGGCCGCCGTTGTTGTTGAGGCCGGCCGGATCGAGTCCCGCGCCAGTGCTGTTCATGTCTCCGGGCTGGTTGAAGCGGCTGGCGCAGGTGGGGTCGTCGGAGAGGTTATGCCCTAGGGAAGTCAAAATTCCAGCCGCCACGGAGCAATTTCCTCCGGGGCTCTTCGCTACCATGGTGTTCTTCAGCAGTGCGCTTCCGGAGCTGTTGTAGATCCCGCCGGCATAGGGGGCGGAATTGCCGGACAGGGTGCTGAAGCTGAGCGTCAGCGTCCCTTCGTTGTAGATACCGCCCCCGTAAGAGCGGGCGGAGTTGCCGGACAGCGTGCTATTGCTGAGCGTTGCCGGTACCCCTTGGAGGTTGAGGAGGCCGCCGCCAATATAGGCGGAATTGCCGGAGAGGGTGCTGTCGCTGATCGACAGCGTGCCTTCGTTGAAGATGCCGCCGCCCTCGGAGTAGGCGTAACTGCTGGAATTGCCGGAAAGGGTGCTGTTGCCGACCGTCAGGGTCCCAAAGTTGTAGATGCCGGCGCCATACTCGGCGGAGTTGCCGGACAGCGTGCTATTGCTAAGCGTCAACGTGTTTTGTTGGTTGTAGATGGCGCCACCGATCGCGGCGTTGTTGCCGGACAGGATGCTATTGCTGAGCGTCAGCGCCCCGTCGTTAAAGATGCCGCCGCCGGCTCCGGGGTACGCATTACCGTTCTGGATGGTCACTCCGGAAAGGCTCACCACCCTGGCCGGTCCAATGTAAATAACCCCAACCGCATGTCCCCCGCTGATGGATAGGAGGGACGCGCCGGGGCCAAGGATGGTCAAACTCTGGTTGATGAAAAGAGTGCTGGTGAGCGTGATCGTGGCGGGGAGTTGAATCGCTTTGGGGTTGAAATAAATGGTATCGCCGGCCGCGGCGCTGGCCATGGCGCTGCGTAGCGATCCTGGGCCGCTGTCGTTGGTATTGGCGACTCCGATGGTGTTACCGAAAGCCGCCGAAGCGCTGCAACCCGCCAGGATCGCTAGTGCGGCCCCCAACGCGTTGTAAGTTCTGGGGACTAGGAGGTTTTTCTGCATGGGATGATCCAGTAGACACCACCCCCGGATTTGATACAACCAACCAAATCCCAAGACAGTACTGGGACGTTTGATTCTATGATGGTTGCACATGGCCTATGACGATCTGCGCGAGTTCATCCGCGCCCTGGAAAAGCACGGCGAGCTGAAGCGCATTCCTTTCGAAGTCTCGCCGCACCTGGAGATCACCGAGTTTGCCGACCGCAGCGTCAAATCCGGCGGGCCGGCGCTGTTGTTTGAAAAACCTAAGGGCTCCCAGGTCCCGGTGCTGATCAACGCCTTCGCCAGCCAGCGGCGGATGGAGCTCGCGCTGGAGGTTGCGTCGGTCGAAGAAATCGCCGCGCGCATCGTGGAAATGCTCGAAATGCGCATGCCCGAAGGCCTCCTGGGCAAATTCAAAATGTTGCCCAAACTGGCCGAAATGGGCGCTATTTTCCCCAAGATCGTCTCCGGCGGGCCGTGCAAGGACGTGATCCGCCGCGACAATTTTTCCCTGCGCGAGTTTCCCATCCTGCACTGTTGGCCGCAGGACGCCGGGCCGTTCATCACTCTCCCGATGGTTTTTTCGCGCAATCCCGACACCGGCAAGCGCAACTGCGGCTGCTACCGCCTCCAGGTCTTCGACGAGCGCACCACCGGGATGCACTGGCAGACGCACAAGCATGGCGCCGAGCACTACCGCCGGCTCCGAGCCGCCAATCCGACTGCCGCTGGCGGGTCGAAGCGCATGGACGTTTCCGTAGCCATCGGCGCCGATCCCGCCACTATGTATTCCGCGATCCTGCCCCTGCCGCCGGATCTGGACGAGATGATGATCGCGGGCTTCCTGCGCGGCAAGCCGGTCGAGATGGTGAAGTGCGAGACCAACGATCTGGAGGTTCCAGCCAACTCGGAGATCGTGCTCGAAGGCTACGTCGAGCTGGGCGAGCTGCGGCGCGAAGGACCCTTTGGCGATCACACGGGTTTTTATTCGCTGGCCGACGACTACCCGGTGTTCCACGTCACCTGCGTCACGCACCGCAAGAACCCGGTGTACGCGACCACCATTGTCGGCCCTCCGCCCATGGAGGATTTCTACATGGGCAAGGCCATCGAGCGCATTTTCCTGCCGCTGATGCGCCTGCAATTGCCCGAGGTCCGCGACATCGCCATGCCCGCCGAGGGCATCTTCCACAACCTGATTTTGGTGGCCATCCGCAAGTCGTATCCCGGCCACGCGCGCAAAGTGATGCACTCGATCTGGGGAACGGGGCAGGCCATGTTTTCCAAAGTCATCGTGGTGGTGGACGAAGGCGTCGACGTGCAGAACGTGCGCGAGGTGGCGTGGAAGGCGCTCAACAACATCGACCCGGAGCGCGACATCGAGTTCGTGCACGGCCCCATCGATTCGCTGGACCATTCGAGCCGGCTGGCCAACTACGGATCGAAGATGGGCATCGACGCCACGCGCAAGTGGCCCGAGGAAGGGTTCACGCGGCCGTGGCCGGACGTGATCGAGATGAGCGCCGAAGTGCGCCAAAGAGTGGACGCGCTGAGCATTTTCTCATTGAAGGATGAGCCTGAAGGATAGGCAAGCTGGCGGGGCTCCTTTCTGCGATTTTGGCGAGCGGGGATGGGGTCCAGGGGAAGGGG
>Ga0209517_10006782_pt1 | contig 13974 bp, 11 predicted proteins | sample PeaSoiMetSII2010_FD_187695 | JGI IMG/M metagenome (GOLD analysis project Ga0209517, IMG submission 187695) | Peat soil microbial communities from Weissenstadt, Germany - SII-2010 (SPAdes) (version 2) | ecosystem: Environmental > Terrestrial > Soil > Wetlands > Peat | place: Germany...
CCAAGCAAAAGCCTCCTTTGGTGCTTCAAACATCGTCATCTGAACGTGTTTGTACCACAGGAGGCTTTTCTTGTCTCCAAAATCATGAATTATGCGGGCTAGCAGGGTCAACAATGCGAGAATCCGTACACCCAAATTCTTGTTCATCAGAACTCCTTGGTGCTCTTGGTGGTCAATATCGGAAGTGCGCGAAGGTACAACTTTCTTCCTCACAACGAAAGGCCCCTCGCCACTCTTCCGGCAGGTGCTGGCTCTACTGGACGAGTTCATAGTCGCTCTGCTTGGGTTTACTCGTGTGGTCGTCCCTGAGTGTCCCGCAGAGTCTGTGCGTCAACACTGCGCGGCGGGACTGAATAGCTCGTCGAAGCCACACCGCGAGCTCCGCACCCAACATCGGGGCGAGCAGATACACCCAGAGATACTGCGTTACCCCGGACAGGACCGCCGGCCCGAACTGGCGCGCGGGGTTAAGACTTCCCCCAGTTGCTGTGCCAAGCGCCGCGATTCCGGTTCCGACCAAGGCTCCAACGATCCAAGGGACGAACGGCGCGAGCCGATGCACAGCGAGGCAAACCCCCACAATGAATATGATGGCCGCCATCCCCAGAGCCTCACCTACGAAAAGGCCCCAAGTTGACCATCTCGGTCCCGGCTGAAGTACGGCGTATCCTACCGAGGATGTTGCGACAACCGGCCCCCACACTGCGCGCGCCGCTACCACGCCCACGACTGAGCCCAGCAACTGTGCGATGGCGTAAGGCACCACGCCCGCTCCAGGAAAAACCCCAAAACGCCACATTGCCAGTGAAATCGCGGGGTTGGTGTGGCCTCCAGAAGCCCTGCCCGGTGGACTTAGGATTAGTCCTACCAGTAGCAATCCAACTGCGGTACCTACAATCACAAGCTGGATATGGATTCTAGGGATGGCCCGTGAGATGAGCGACGGCCCAATCACCCATCTCACGATAGTTACCACGCCAAAAAGCAGGATCGCCGTGAGCACAAATTCGAACGCGCTATCTCGAGCCAATCGGGCGGACGGTGCTACCGCCACGATTTTGTTCGGCTTTGGGGACGGTTCCATTTTTGTGGCGGCCTCTCAGGTTCTAGTTAGAAAGCAAAACAATCGCAACCCAGACTCCAAAGCCCAAGATCCCCTAACACCCAGCGGTGCTGTGCACCATCCCCGGCCGGATTGCAGGAGTGTGGTGAAGTCGCCTGGCACGCTGTCGCGCTAGTCACCGGTACTTCCACAGGTTGCGTATATCCACCGTATTCCTTAACCGGCGACCAGTCCGGACTCACGGGCAATTCCGGGGGCGCCAGTTTCGAAAACTCAGCTGTGGCGTAAACCACTTTGCCGCCGACAATCGTGAGTACAGATTCCAAGTGCTTGATCTGCTCCTCAGGAATCGAGAAATAGTCCGCAGAAAGAACCGCCAGGTCGGCCAATTGACTCGGGGCGATCGCACCTTTCTTGCCGTCCTCTGTGGAGAACCAACTGCTCCCGAGTGTGTAGAGCCGCAGCGCTTCCTCGCGATCGAAGCGGTTTCCCTCCGGATAAAGGCTCAGGCCGCCGACCGTCTTGCCGGTCACCAGCCAGTAAAGGGAAAGGAAGGGATTGTAGCTGGAAACCCGCGTGGCGTCCGTGCCGGCACCCACCGGAATTCCAAACTCCAGCATTCGACGGATGGGCGGCGTGCGTTTCGCCTGCTGCGCGCCGTAACGCTCCACAAAGTATTCACCCTGAAAGGCCATCCGATTTTGCACGGCGATCCCACCGCCCAGCGCTTTCACGCGCTCAAGATTGCGGTCGGAAATGGTTTCGCAATGGTCGAAAAACCAGTGCAGGCCGTCGAAGGGTACCTCACGGTTCACTTCTTCGTAGACGTTCAAAGCGCGCTCAATCGTCTCGTTGTAGGTCGCATGCAAGCGGAAAGGCCAGCGGTTCTCCACCAAATGTCGAATGACCGCTTTCAGTTCGCTTTCCATCACCGGAGCCATATCGGGGCGAGGTTGTAGAAAGTCCTCGAAATCCGCTGCCGAGAAGACCAGCATCTCTCCCGCTCCGTTCATGCGATAGAAATCGTCGCCCTCCCCGAGCTTTGTCATCTTCGTCCATTTCTGAAAGTCCGAGAGCTCTCCCTTGGGTTTCTGGGTGAATAGGTTGTACGCCAGTCGGACCGTCGCCTCTCCCCGCTTGTGAAGTTCGCTTACCACTGCGTAGTCGTCAGGATAGTTCTGGAACCCGCCGCCCGCGTCAATGGCGCTGGTGATTCCGAAGCGATTCAGCTCCCGCATGAAATGCCGCGTTGAGTTCATCTGGTCGGCCGGCGAAAGCTTGGGCCCCTTTGCCAATGTAGAATAGAGAATGTTGGCGTTAGGTTTGGCGATAAGGAGCCCCGTGGGGTTTCCCTTACTATCATATTGAATTTCCCCCGCGGGTGGAGGGGGAGTGTCCTTTGTGTAACCAACTGCACGCACTGCCGCTCCGTTCAGGAACGCCCGATCGTAAAGGTGCAGGACAAACACCGGTGTGTCAGGGGCCACCGCATTGATTTCGTCGAGCGTTGGCATTCGGCGCTCGGCGAATTGAAACTCCGTCCATCCTCCTACAACCCTGACCCACTGCGGTGGTGGGGTTCGCGCGGCCTGCTCCTTCAACATCCACAATGCATCGGCAAGAGACGGCACGCCATCCCAGCGTAGTTCCATGTTGTAGTTGAGACCGCCTCGGATCGGGTGCATATGCGAATCGTTGAGGCCGGGAATGACGGTCCGCCCCTTGGCGTCAATCACGCGGGTTGCGGGTCCTCGCAGGCGCAGGATTTCATCGCTCTTCCCGGTCGCGCTGATCTTGCCGCCCTGGATCGCAACGGCCTCGACAAACGAAGGGATCCTGTTGGTGGCGATTTTGGCGTTGTGCACTATGATGTCTACCATATTGCCTCCTCGATAAGCTGATTGCGGACAAGTCGCGGGCCGTGTTAGGCCCGCAACCAAATCCTGATTACTGGTGAACGAGCGTGGCGGTCGGAACGACGTATTCTGGGAACTTTGTCGGCGGCGCCCCGTGCACCATCGTATAGGCGTACTCGATGCCAATTCCGTAAGCCCCGAAATGGCACCTGGCGATGTCCATCACGGCGTCGTACGTGTCCCTTTCAGCCCAGTCGCGTTGCCATTCGAGCATTACCGAAAGGGCGGTGACCGGCTTGGCGCCCGCTTGGATGACGCGTTTCATAGCGTTTTCGTGGGCAAGCTGGCTGACGTCGCCGCAGCAGTCCTCGACGACATAAATTTCGTAACCATCATGGATGGCTTGAACGGTGGGAAGGGCCACACAGGTTTCCGTCCATAGCCCGGCGAGAACGATCTTCTTCCGCCCGGTTTTCTCGATGGCCGCGACGAAATCCTTGTCATCCCAGGAGTTCATCGAAGATCTCTCGATCGGGGTGTAATTCGGGAAGATGGCCTTAATCTGCGGCCACAGATTGCCGCTGAAACTTTTGGTTTCAACGGTGGTGAGAACGACGGGCACGTCGAAAACCCTGGAGGCCTTTGAAAGCGCCACCGTGCAATTAATGATGGATTGCCGATCGAAATTGGAAGTGCCAAAGAGCATCTGTGGCTGGTGGTCGATCAGCGCCACCACGCAGTTGTCTGCGGTCAGCAGACCTTTTTCGCTCCTTTTTGATCGGCCGTTGTTCTGAGACATAACTACCTCCTCGTTTAAAGTAAATTGAACATCCTTCTTACAAAAAAGCTTTTAAGCTGACGCGGCAGTCTCCTTGCCTTTGAAAAAGGCCAGCAATTCGCTGTTGACCTGGTTTTTCAGCGTCGAACACATCCCGTGGGGTGCGCCGGGAATGACCTTCAGAGTTGCTCTCTTCACGAGCTCGGCGGAGAGAAGAGCGGAGTCTGCAATCGGGACGATTTGGTCGGCATCGCCATGAAGGATAGAGCGCCGTTTTCACCTCGCTTTGCTGCACCGTTGTTTTGAGAACCGCACTTGGCCCAGGTCAAGCATCAGGCAGCTTTGACTGCCGCCCCTCTGATGAATGCGAGGATGTCAGCATTGATCACGTCGGCATTCGTGGTCATCATGCCGTGTGGGAAGCCCGGGTAAATCTTGAGCGTGCCATGCTTGAGCAGCTTGGCCTGCAGCACTGAAGCGTCCTTGTACGGTACGACTTGGTCATCGTCACCCTGCAGGACGAGAGTCGGCACCGTGATTGCTTTGAGATCGCCCGTTTGGTCTGTCTCGGAGAAAGCCTTGATGCCTTCGTAATGGGCGAGTGCGCTGCCCATCATCCCCTGACGCCACCAATTCTGGATGATTCCTTGCGAGGCCTTCGCGCCGGGTCTATTGAAGCCGTAAAACGGACTCGAAGGCACGTCAAGAAAGAACTGAGCTCTGTTCTCAGCCAGCGCCTTGCGGAAGCCGTCGAACACTTCGATCGGAGTGCCAGCCGGGTTCTTTTCGGTCTTGACCATGAGCGGGGGGACAGCGGCGATAAGCACGGCCTTGGCTACGCGCCCCTGAGGCTCGCCGTACTTCGCGACATAGCGCGCTACCTCGCCACCACCCGTCGAATGGCCGATATGGATCGCATTTCTCAGGTCGAGATGCTCAACCACCGCCGAGGCGTCGGACGCATAATGGTCCATGTCGTGGCCAGTGGCTACCTGCGAGGAGCGACCGTGACCGCGCCTGTCGTGCGCAACGACGCGATAGCCGTTGGCAAGGAAGAACAGCATTTGCGTGTCCCAGTCGTCCGACGACAGAGGCCAGCCGTGGTGAAACACAATGGGCTGGGCATCCTTCGGGCCCCAGTCCTTGTAATAGATTGTCGTGCCGTCTTGGGTCGAGATTGTTGCCATCGGGTGCTCTCCTTTTGTTGTATTTGAGAAATCTGAACCTCCCGATTTTCCGGTAGCTGCTAATACGGTTCCGGGCAACGCATTGACCGTGAGGAATGCCGTGCCCCCGATAAGAAAGTCACGCCGTGTCAGGTCGAACATAAGTCGTATTTCCCCTTTTGCGGTGGCTCACCATCCGCAGACAAAACTCGGCTGTTCAAAGTTCACTGGTTATCTCGGCTAAGAACCATGTGCGGCGTTCCGTCTCGTCGATCCAGGTTTCGATCAGGCTGGCCGTGGCCACATCCTTAAATCTTTCGCAGACTTCGTGCGTAAGCCGCATAGACCGAGTCAATTCCCGATTGTCGGCACGCAACTCGCAAAGCATTTCTTCGGCAGACGAGGATTCTCGATTGTTGTCTTTAAGGCGTTGGTATCTGGAGATATCGCCAATCGAGCGAAGGGTAGTATCGCCGATCTTACGTGAGCGTTCCGCAATGTCGTCGGTCATGGCAAAAAGCTGCTCAGCCTGTTCGTCCAGCAGCAAGTGGTAGTCACGGAAGTGGCGACCCGTCATGTGCCAGTGGAAATTCTTTGTCTTGAGGTAGAGGGTAAATACGTCAGCAAGCAATCGGCGTAACTCGCCGGAGATCTCCTCAACAGCCTGTTCTCCGAGATCGACGCTGCTGGTATGCACGCCTTCCGTCGGACTGTCCAGACCCTTGTTCATTTTGCTGATACTCCTTTTTTATTTGGTCGTAATTCTTATTCGCGAAGCTGGAGCAAATCGCCAACATATAAAGCGAAGCAAAATGCCCCGCGAATCGCACGAAGCTTTCACACCCATCGCGCGTCACCTCGATAGCGAATTGCAGATTAGCGACCATACTCGTGAGTGTGTCGAACGGCTAGGATCTGGCGAGGAGAAGGCCAGCTTAAACCACTCACTGAAAGTGAGTTGCCGCCTGGGTTGAGGTTCTGGGAGAGCCGACGATGTTCCGCGACAGCCCCTGTTCTTGAAATACGGATTATGCCAGCCTGCTAGCAACTGCTTGCAGGTTACCATCAGGAAGCGGGTGTAAGGTCGATTCTGACCGACACGAAGTGCCACAAGGTATTTCGGCAATTAGAAAGCGAGTGTGTGGAAGGACGTTGCGAGGGCTTAGAGTCTCTCCTACCGTGCGTACTTCACGAAAAGTTTTCGCAGTCCGGGTTGTCGGCGGCATCGAGGAGGGTGATTCCGATTGTCTCTCTCATTGTCACCTTTTCCCGATTGCTTCAACTGGCGCGCCATCTCCCCCGTCGTATTGAGGGATTGAGCTAATTGAGTTGAGGTGGGCGGACCTTGTCGAACAAAATGTGGTTGTCGCTGTAATCTACGCGGATTCCGATGAGGACTGGACCCGGCACTTCGAATGACTTGAGCAGCACAGAGCCGATCTCGTCAGGGGAATTGATCATATAGCCACACGCGCCAAACGCTTCCGCATACTTAACGACGTCGACCGGACCGAATTCCACACCAGACGTGCGCTTGTATCTAGGTTGTTCCTGAACTGCCACCATGTCGTAGGTTCCGTCGATCCAGACCATGTGCACCAGGTTGAGCTTCAGTCTGACTGCAGTTTCGAGTTCCATCGCAGAAAACAAGAATCCGCCGTCACCGGAGATGGACAGGGTCTTTTCATGGGGCCTGACGAGGCAGGAAGCGATGCCCCATGGGAGCGCCACTCCCAAAGTCTGTTGCCCATTGCTGATAAGTATTTGGCGCGCTCGGAAGCTGAAGAGGAAATGGGCGATCCAAAGGTGGAAAGATCCCATGTCGAGGCAGAGTGTCACATCATCCGCGAGCCATTTCTGCAACTCGGCGACAATTCTCAAGGGATGGATCGGGCTCCCAGTGTACTTATTCGCGTCTTCCAGACGCAGCGCCCTCTTCGAAGCGAGGGTTGCAAAGAATCGCTCAACTTCGGGAGCGAGAACGACAGCGCTCACGAGCGACTCTAGCGCCAGGAGGCTTGCGGCGATGTCGCCTAGGACCTCCACTGCCGGAGAGTAAAAGTTATCAACATCAGCTGGTGACGAGTCAATATGGATAATCTTCGCAGTGCGTAGGTGATTCCAGATCGATGGGTCATATTCGACAGGATCATAGCCAATGGTGATGATCACGTCCGCTGCCTCAAGAAGCTCATCGCCTGGCGAGTTGTTCAGTTGCCCCACTCGTCCCGCGAAGTTCTGGAACAGATCACTGGAGACCGTTCCGGCAGCTTGAAATGTCCCGACGACAGCGATGTGACTCTTTCGCAAGAACCCCCGAACGGCTTCAGCGTTTTGGGGCCTGCTGGCTAACAGCCCTAAGAGAACCACAGGGCGCTTCGCACTGTTGATGATCCTGGCTGCTTCCTCCAGTGACTCGCGGCTGCCCGGCCCGAACGCGGGGGCTGTCGATACGTCCAAGGCGTCACACCTGGCATCCCCTTGCATAATGTCCATCGGAAGATTCACAAACGCGGCTCCCGGACGGTCAGACTCAGCAGCTCGAAACGCATTCGCCATGACCTCACCTATGGACTCCGGAGAACTTGCTTCCGCACTGAACTTCGTTACCGGTCTCAAGACGGAAACAGCCTGAAGCGTCTGATGAATCTGCTTTAGGCTTTGAGAGGTTGCAACCGACCCGCCCAGCGCGACCATTGGATCGCCTTCGCTGTTCGCGGTGGCTAAACCCGTCGTAAGGTTGCTCACACCCGGCCCCGAGGTAGCGATCGCCACACCCGCCTTGCCTGTCAGTCGTCCGATTCCGCCGGCTATGAATGCCGCATTTTGTTCATGACGGCAGACGATGGTTTCGATCGAGGAATTCACCAGCGTGTCAAAGACTTTGTCGATCTTCGCCCCGGGAATTCCGAAGACATACTGAACTCCGTGCTTTTCCAGCGACTCTACCACTACTTGCGCGCCAGTTTTTGTAGTGTTTGAATTCATGTTCTCCTCCCGACCTGCGTCTGATGGTTATGACTCGTGATTGCGTTCTGCGGTCGCGAGATCATCCTGAGGGTCGCGCGTCAGGTCCGCCCTCAGGAACTCTGCCGTCTCCGGCAGTGCGACATGCATCTCATTCATCGCACAGCCTCCGACGCTCACATTCAGGGCCTTGCAATCCAGGACGTGCCCACCTCTTTGTCGGTCACTCGACAGAAAGTGAAAGTGGTATCCAGGAACACTGAACGATCCGGCGAAACCTGGGGACCAAAGGCCGACAAGGGTTCCGTCCACCTCTTTGAAGAGGAATTCCTCCTGCCCGGAAGCTGCTGCCTTCAACCCGGTGCCCTCGGGAACTGCCTTCATAACCCTGGTTTTCACAAGCGAAAATCGGCCGTCGACCCGGAAGGCGTAGAAGACATTGCCCGAGACACGAAGCTTGTCGCAAGCTGAAACCAGTGCGCTGAAGCTTTCAAGTTGAGGGAATGTTTTTGAGAACTCAGCATTGAACCGGGTTACAACGGCATATGGGATTAGCCGGTCTCCTTCCACGGTTCCGACTCTGCCGCTCGACGATATCTGATAGCAGATACCATCCAGCACAACCATTTCTCCGTCGAGGTCGATAAACGTTCCGAGCCCAAAGTCTCCGTGGCGAAGCAGGCGCGAGACGCGCACTGCGCCCTGGTACAACCCTTCCACCAACGCCGCAGAAGTGGAAACCTGGAATAAGGTGTGAATGGGCTTGCCAAGACATTGCGATAGAGCCACGGAGACCACATGGTCGCAGGTTGCCTTGTCGGCCTCCATGCGCGCACGTAGGGCCTCATAAATCGAGTCGGGGAGATTACAGGTTATCGACTTCACGCTTGCCTCCCCAGTCTTAAGGAAATCGGCAGCGCAATGGGTGCGCTGCCTGCGGCTTTACTTCCTCAAATCTTTCAGTGTATTGAGATCGTCGACGATGTATGCCATGGATGCGCGTACGCCTTTGCCACAACGAAGAGGCGCCAAGTCGGAGAGCTCTTCACCTTTGCATACGGGTAGAGCCAGTGAGCCTTGTCCGATCCACGCTTGCTCGATCTTTACATCGTGTGGGACATTCTCCACCAGTTCGTGAATTGCCGGTTTGTCCTGCTGGTCAGCCGCAAGACGTGGGAAGTGCAGCAGATTGACAACCGGCCGCTGCCCCAACTGTGCTAGATCCGTTACCGGCTCCTTCAACGTTACGAGTCCCTCAGCTAGCCGTTGGCCACCGGCTGTAAGGGTGCCAGCAAACTTTGATCCCGGCGCGAGAGAGGGGCCTGCCTTTCCCGCCGCGGCGTAATACCTCGTCTGGAACACCTGGCCCATCCGCTTGGGATAGCCCTGTGTCCAGCCGCGAGCAAGCGCGGCATCGTTGTCGACAAAAATATAGGGACAATAAGAGACCGGCCTACCCTGGTATAGCGCGTCCACGAGGATGAAAAATTCGCGATATTGATAACGGGCCGGGTTGAGATATTCTTCGTTTTCCCCGCTGAACTGCCAATCGTAGAAGAGAGCATTGCCGTGACCCTTTGCAGCGAGATCGGGATCGAGCCCAGGCGGCAATAGAGCCGTCACCGCGAACGGGTCCGACCAGAACTCAATGGCGAGGAAGTCAGACGAGTAGTACCAGGGTGGGGCCGGGTTTAGAGTCGACTTGCCTTTGGGCGAAAGCGGATAGTTGAAACCTTTAAGCATCGATGTTCTCCTACGCTAGTTGTCTAGATCTGGTCGGTAGTAGCGCTTGTCCAAGTGCCGCAGCCGCCGCTCATGCAACCAGAGAAGGCCCGTTGGCAACGCAAACCAGTTTTTTGTTAATGAACTCCTCGATCCCCAGGTTGGACAGCTCTTTTCCATAGCCTGAGCGTTTGATACCGCCGAAGGGGAGGTCGGGCCAGCTCATCGACGGGTAATTGATGAAAACCATCCCCGTCTGTATGCGGCTGGCCACTCGCTTGCCGTGCTCAATGTTTGTAGTGTAAATCGAGCCGCCGAGACCGAAGGGAGAGTTATTGGCAAGCTCAACCGCCTCGTTTTCGTCCTTGACAAAGAAGACCAGCGCAACGGGTCCGAAGAATTCTTGTTTGAACGCAGGATTATCCGGCGTGATGTCGGTCAGGATCGTCGGCTGAATGAACGAGCCTTTGTCGCCAGCCCGCTCGCCGCCCAAAACCACGCGGGCTCCGTGGGCTGTGGCCTCGTGAACCTGCCTTAACAGGAGTTGCAATGCTGCCTCGGATGACAATGGACCCAAGGTGACGCTTTCATCGAGGGGATCTCCGAGCTTCAACTCTTTGGCCGCTTGCGAAAAGGCCTTCAGAAATTTCTCTTTCAGTGGCTCAACGACGATAAATCGTTTCGCCCCGATAGAGGTTTGGCCGTTATTGCCAAAACGGCCGACGATTGCCATCTTTACGGTGTGCTCAAGATCGGCATCCTTCAAAACAATGAACGCATCGCTGCCACCCAGTTCCATGGTGGACTTCTTAAGGTTTTTTCCTGCGCGAGAGGCCAAAGCCTCTCCGGCGCGCTCGGATCCCGTCAGGGCGACGCCTTTGATACGCGGGTCATCAATCAACATTCCGACCTGGTCATTCGAGAGGAAAAGATTGGTATAAGCGCCAGCCGGCAGCCCTGCCTCCGTCAGTATCCGCTCGAAGGCTAGTGCGCATTGCGGGACCCCCGGAGCGTGTTTCAGCAAAATCACATTTCCTGACATCAAATTCGGGGCTGCAAACCTGGCGAGTTGGTAGTAGGGGTAGTTCCATGGCTGAATGCCGATGAGCACTCCGATTGGCGAGCATTCGATGTGAGCATCCCCCATGACCGAGTTTAGCTCACGCGGGGCCAGGAACTTCTCCGCATTGTCTGCGTAGTACTTCAAAATGGCGGCGCTGAGCTCCACCTCGCCGCGACCCTCGGCAATTCTTTTCCCCATTTCGATCGTAGCAAGGCGGGCAAGGGTTTCTTTCTGCTCCAGCATGAGCGCCGCTGCTTTGCCGATGTACTTCGCCCGCTCCTTGTACGACGCGGTGGACCATATTTCGCGATAAATCTTGTCTGCGGACGCCAGAGCATCCATCATTTGTTGGTCGGTATGTTCTTTGAAAACCTGCAGTACCTCACCTGTGGCAGGATTAACACTTTGATAAGGCATGAACGACTCTCCTTTTCACTGTTCTCATTCGCGGAGCTGATGCAAATCGCTACCACATAAAGCGAAGCATTATGCCCCGCGAGTCGCACGAAGCTTTCACATCTATCGCGCGTTACCTCGATAGCGAATTGCAGATTAGCGACCATACTTGCGAGTGTGTCGAACGACTAGGATCTCGCAGGGGAGAAGGTAAGCTAAAGCCACTCACGGAAAGTGAGTTACCGCCTGGGTTGAGGTTCTGGAAGAGCCGACGTTGTTCAGCGACAGCCCCTATGCTTGAAATACGGATTGTGCCAGCCTGCTAGCAACTGCTTGCAGGTTACCATCGGGAAGCGGGTGTAAGAGCGAGCCCACGCCGCTGAAGAAGGCGTATTGCAGATTGTCAGTCTTGCGGCGGCTCCAGCGGTCGCACACATTCGCCACGTGGCGAGCCTCCAGGCACTTGTACCGGCTGATCATCGGCACGAACGGGTATTTCCAGTAGTCCCAAGTCAGGTTGTTCCATGCCAGGGCTTCGTCGGCGGGAGCGCCTTCGGGGGTGCCTCAGGGCTCGTGCGCAATCGGATGCCCGGTTTCATCGGAGGCGGTTCGGAACGAGCGCAGCACGCCGTCGAGCGTATCGCCATTGATCCCGTCGGCGCCGATTTCCGCCATGGCCCTGGCCGTGGCAACAGCGTTGGGCAGCTTGGAGTCGCGTGTCCCCTGGTTCCAGAGCATTACCGGGAAGAGCACACGCACTCCCCGCCCATGCGAGGCTAGGAGGGACCCGGACGTCCCCGGCGAGCTGGGGAGGTCGGTGTCTCAATCCTGAGGCTCAGAAATCAATGTGAATTCCAAATTGCGCCGAGCGCGGTGGATTCTGGGCCTGGGACGTACCAAACAGACTGCTTGAAAGGTCGCTGGTTGGATTAACGAGGTTCACACGGTTGAAGAGGTTGAATATGTCAGCTCGGATGTCCAACTTGGCGCCCTCCTTTGTGAACCAGGGGATGGGAATTGTCTTGGCAAACTCAGAGTTGATGTTGGCCAAGCCCGGGCCGGCGAAAGTGTTGCGCCCGAGGTCGCCCTCTTGCCCCACCGCCGGCACCGGAAACGCCGAAGCTGGAGCAAAGCCCGTGATGAAGCTGCTTCGGTTCGTGGATTTGTGGTTGCCGAAGGAAGGAGCGTTGGGCATGTCGTAATCGTAACCGTCGGCGTTGTAGTCACCCCCTGAGTTTCCGATCACGGCAGTACCGGTTGAATTAAAGACGGCGATGAACGGAGCGCTTGTGTAAACCGTGAAGGGCAGCCCGCTCTGTAGGGTCAGGATGTGGGACATGCGCCAGCCCCCTAAAACGGCCTTTGCCACGCCGCCCTTGAAGGGTGTTGGAATTTCAATCACGCTGTCAAAAGAAAGGCGCTTGCTCACGTCGAAATCCGATAGTCCGTGCTGAATCGCAAGGCTTTGCGCGTCGAAAACGGATTCGCCATTGTTTGTGCCATTGTCGTTGCTGCTCAGTTCATCCGTGCTCTTCCCGAAGGTAAAGATGCTGCGAAGCTCGTAGAAATGGCTAAAACGCCTGGACAGCATGATGCTGCCATAACTTCCCGCCGCCGTACCGATGGTGCGTCCGTAATCGATCTCCCCGAACTGGTGATTCAAACGTTTTTGTACACCATCATTAACAATTAGATCCCCGGCGAAACGGTTCACATCCGTTTGCACAAAAAGGTGGTCGCTGGTCGATCCATTGTAGTCGGCCTCTAGAATGAAACCTCTCCCGAGATCTTGCTGAAGGCCTAACATAAAGTTCTGGGTGCGAGGCTGCTGGAGTTGCGGCTGGACACCGTACGTCGTAACCGGAATCCCTGCGATGCCCCCGTCCGGGGTAGTTTGAAAGGTAAGGCCTGGCGGAATCGGCCATATGGATCCCGTGGGGTCTCCCAAGCCATAGCTGAAGGGTTGCTTATTATAAACGCTGAAATTAGGAGTGGCCCAGGTCGGAGGATCGGCACGGACGGCAAACGACCACGACCCGTCGGCGACGTTGTTGTAATAAATCCCGTAGCCTCCCCGCAACGCCGTTTTCCCGTTGCCAAACACATCCCACCCGAACCCGATGCGGGGCGCCAAGCCGTGGGGCCGATTGAGGGTGACGTAGGATTCCTGGCCACCCCGTATGGACATCGCGCCATCCGCTACCTGGTCAGCAAAGGTACTGCCACTGCCCGGGGTAAAGAATGGAAAGGGAGTCCCCGTATTATGGTAGGTACCCCAGTGGCCGAAGTAGTCGAATCGCACGCCCAGATTCAAGGTGAAGCGGCGCGTTACTTTCCAGTCGTCCTGCACGAACTCACCCATGTAAAGCCAGCGAAGTTCTTCGTATAGGTTGGTGGCCAGTGCACCGGTTGCCACCTGCACGGTGGGGCCGTACTGGGAGAAGGGGAGATCTTGGGCGAAGTCGATGAGATTCGCGAAATTAAAGCTGGGGCGAATGAGCGCATCGGTGAAGTTGTCGTCGTCATGATGACGATCCACGTCGATTCCGGTTTCAATCGTGTGCTTGCCGTGTGTCCAGGTAAGCACGTCGTGCCAATTGAAATTATCATGCACCCAATTTAAAGGCCCCGACGGGCCGAAACCCGCAATCGCCGCGGGGTAGGCATTAGGCAGGTCCGCATGGCCGGGGGGAGCTGGCACGTTACCGTCCGCGTTCCCAGCCGTAAAAGACACTTCGTTCACCAATGTGGGAGAGAACGTATGGGTCCAGTCGGGTTTGACCATCACCGAATGGTTCGGCTCCGCCACATTGTAGTGGGGACGCGAACCGGTTAGCCTCACCTTCGCAGTTCCGCACATTTGTGAGGGAAAGTTGACCTCCCTATCGGTCTAACCTCTTATCCATCAAAGCTGGCTTTTCAGAAGGCCGTTGTAGTGCCGACCTACCCTCTTTACAAATGCT
>Ga0209517_10006783_pt1 | contig 13973 bp, 10 predicted proteins | sample PeaSoiMetSII2010_FD_187695 | JGI IMG/M metagenome (GOLD analysis project Ga0209517, IMG submission 187695) | Peat soil microbial communities from Weissenstadt, Germany - SII-2010 (SPAdes) (version 2) | ecosystem: Environmental > Terrestrial > Soil > Wetlands > Peat | place: Germany...
CGATGGAGGCGTGCACCAGCCGGTCGGCGATCATCACGTCCTGCTCCTTCAGACAGGCTTCGAAAAATCCGGCGTTCGCGTCCATGCAGGAGGGAAAAAGCAGCGTGTCTTCGGTTCCCAGGAACTCCGTTAACCGGCTCTCAAGCTCCCGGTGGATGTCCTGCGTCCCGCAAATGAAGCGCACCGACGACATACCATAGCCGCGCGCGTCCAACCCGGCGTGGGCCGCAGCGATGACGTCGGGGTGGCTGGAGAGTCCCAGGTAATTATTGGCGCAGATGTTGATGCACTTCTTGATTTTGGCGCCGACTGGGAATTGCACTTCGATCTCCGACCATTGAGGTGAGTGGATAATCCGCTCTTCTTTGAACAGACCGGCGGCTTTGATCGCCTCAAGGTCGGCCTGGTAGCAGTTACGAACTGTATCAATGAAGGCCATAACTTTCCTCGCATGCTGAAGTTGTGCGCCCCCCCGGCCCTGGGATGGCAGCTCCGGGCCGGACTTCAGGCGCTGCTTGCAACCGTTTGAAAGCGCCGCACCAACTCGGCGATACGCTGCACAGTGTCAAAGGCGTCGGGGGTGGCGTCGGCGTCGGGAATACGGATCGAGTATTTTTTCTCCAGGAACCGCTTCAGCGACACCATGGAGAAAGAATCCACAATGCCGCCCGAGATCAGCAAAGTCGTCTCCGTGATCTCGCGGTCGTCTCCTTCTTCCAAATATTCCCGGATGATGTAATCGCGAACTACGGTGGTCAGTTCGTCCATGTTCGGCCTCTCCTTCATATTGCGCCGTTGCCCAGTGGCCTCAGTCGTCCATAACGGTGGAGAGGTCCCCCACCGGCTCGTTGAATTCTTTGCAGCGCAGGATGCGGCGCACGATCTTGCCACTGCGGGTCTTGGGCAGGGAGTCCACAAACTCAATCTCCTGGGGCATCGCCAGAGGTGACAAGCGCTTGCGGATGTGATTCATGATCTCGAGTTCGAGGTCGTCCGACCCCTCAAAGCCCGGCTTCAGAGTTACGTAGGCTTTCACCACCTCCATATTGACCGGATCGGGCTTGGCAACTGCGGCAGACTCCGCGACGCCCGGACACCCTAACAGCGCCGACTCGATCTCAAAGGGACCGACCAGGTGCCCACCGGTGTTGATGACGTCGTCGTCGCGCCCCATGAACCAGAAGTAGCCATCAGCATCGATCGAGGCCCGGTCGCCGCAGAGATACCACCCATTCTTGAATTTCGCCTTGAACCCGGTCTCGTTGTTCCAGTACGTCCGGACCTGCGATGGCCAGCCTGGCCGCAGAGCGATCAACCCCGCCACGCCCGGCTGATTCAGAGGTTCGTAGGTCTTCGCATCCAGCACGGTGGCGGTGATTCCCGGGAACGGCTTGCCCATGGACCCAGGCTTGATCGGCATCCCGGGAAGGTTGGTAATAACGATGCACCCGGTTTCTGTCTGCCAGAAAGTGTCGTGGAACGGCTTCTTGAATAACTGTTGCGACCAGATTACGGCCTCCGGGTTGAGCGGCTCGCCCACGCTGGCCAAATGGCGCAAGCTGGACAAATCATGCTTCTGGGCGACTTCTCTACCCTCCTTCATGAGAAGGCGGATCGCAGTCGGCGCCGAGTACCACACGGTCACCCGGTACTTCTCCATGAATCCATACCAGCGCTCGGCGTTGAAGCCGGAATCCAGAACCACCTGCGTGATCCCGTTCGACCAGGGACCGATGATGCCGTACGAGGTGCCGGTTACCCAGCCGGGGTCGGCGTTGCACCAGTAGATGTCGTCGGGCCGCAGGTCCAAAGCCCATTTGGCTGTGAGGTACTGCGAGATGAGCGAATAATGAACGTGCTGCGCGCCCTTGGGCTGACCAGTTGTGCCCGAAGTGTAGTGCAGGACCGACGGGGACTCGGCCGTTGTCGGATAGACGGGAAACTGCTCGACGCGCGGCGCCTGGTCCATCTGAAAAGATGTCTCGCACTCCTGCAGCGGGGCCCGACCTGCATCCACAACGACGATGTGCCGCAACTTTGGAAGTTGGCCGCGGATCTTGCGAACCTTGTGAACATGCTTCTTCTGGGTGATGATCGCCGAGGTCCCCGCGTCGCCGAGCCTCACCAGGAGAGATTCTTCCCCAAAGGCAGAAAACAGCGGCTGCGCGACCGCCCCTGTTTTCAGGATCCCTAGAAACCCGATGTACAGCTCGGGCACCCGGTCCATGAACAGACAGACCCGCTCGCCGGGCTGGATTCCGAGGTCGCAAAGGAAACGGGCTATGGTGTTGGAGAGAACGCGGATATCGTCGTAGGTGAACCGCTTTGTGTTGCCCTGGCAATCCTCCCAGAGCAGCGCCACCTTGTTTGCCAACCCCAGATCGCAGAGGCGGTCGCTGCACATTGCGCCGATGTTGATCGGGCCGCCCGGCTTATAACCCAGCTCCCGCTCGGCGATGGACCAGTCGAAGTTCGCAGTGAGTTCCTGATACGCGGGTAGATTGCTCATAGGCTCGTCCCCGCCTGTGGCGTTCGCGTTCAGCCTTCCAGAATGACCATGGCAACCGTGTGCTTCGCGTTCCGAGCGATAGAGAGCCTGGTCCGCCTTGCACCCATGCGTTCCGATTGCTTTCTTAGGCCGCCGTGCAGCACTAGCCTGTATTCACTGTCCGTTCCAGCCTGTACTTCGATCTCCCGGAAGATCGTCAGATCGCTGAGCCGGGCGTTCATGGCTTTGAGAGTTGCTTCCTTGGCGGCAAAGCAGGCCGCATATCCCAGCGCCGGCTTTCTGCTGCCGGAGCAGTGCTTGATCTCTTCCCGAGTGAAGATGCCCTCGTCCAGGAGCCAATCGCCTCGCGCGAGCTCCCGCTCCACGCGGCTGTTTTCGAGAAGATCAATCCCTAAACCGACGATCACGGTGAACCGGCCTGTACTTGCTTGTATTCTGTAGGGCTGGAAGGGCGAATCGCTCTGTGCGCAGTCGAGGCGAAAATGGGTGCGAATCGCTCGCAGCCCGCCAAGTTGACTACAGCACTGATAGGGATATTTGTCCGTGACCTCTCTCACCCTTTCAGGTGACGCCTCCCAATCTGGAGCCACGGGCATCCCAGGGGTTGCGTCCCTCTCACACCTGCTAGTGACCCACATCATGGAAACCTGAGAGCAAGAGGAGTAGAAGATTTAGAGGATAGAAACCGCGGACCCTTTCTTGCGCAGCCAGAGACAGCAGGCAGTCCAAATATGGCCGGTGTTCAGCCCATGTCGCACGATGCGGATACGATCGAGGACACATTCTCCGCGTCCGACGAGATTATTGATGCGCTGCCGTGCGTCCACCCCCACACAGTGAGGGTGGATCGTCGGACGTTTCTCAAGCTGGCTGGTGCACTTCCCTGCCTTGCCGCCTGTACGATCGCATTCGCCGGGCCGAAAGAAGCTTCCTTGTTCTCGAGTGACGACTGGGACGCAGTTGTCGAAGCTCGGTATTACCAGAAACTTCCTGGGAAGCTGGTGCAATGCAAACTCTGTCCGCGGGAATGCGTAGTGCCCCCGGGAGACCGCGGATACTGCCGCGTACGCGAGAACCGAGGCGGCACCTACTACAGCCTGGTGCACTCCCGGGTGGTGGCAGCCCACATCGATCCGGTGGAAAAGAAGCCGTTCTTCCACTTCTTGCCCGGCTCGCTTGCCCTTTCGGTCGCCACCGCGGGCTGCAACGTGAACTGCAAGTTCTGCCAGAACTGGGAGATTTCCCAGGCCCGGCCGGAGGAACTCCGCAGCATCAAGCTGCCGCCGCGGGAGTTGGCGGCCCGCGCCAAAGAGAACGGATGCCCGCTGCTGGCGTACACCTACAGCGAGCCCACCGTGTTCAACGAATACGTCGTGGATGCCGCCGAAGCGGGACACGCGGTCGGACTGCGAAGCGTGGTCGTCTCCAACGGCTTCATCCAGCAGGAACCGCTGAAGAAGCTATGCCAGAGCGTCGACGCCATCAAGACCGACGTAAAGGCATTCTCCGAAAAGTACTACCGGGAAGTGGTTCGCGGCGAACTTAAGCCTGTGCTCGACACGCTGGTCACCGTCCGCAAGCACGCCAGGTGGAGCGAAATCGTGTATCTCGTTGTTCCGACCTTGAATGACAGCGACGCGGAGTTCCGCGACTTAGCCCGCTGGATCAAGTCGGAACTGGGCCCGGATATGCCCATTCACTTCACGCGCTTCCATCCCCTGTACCTGTTGAGGAACCTTCCGCCCACGCCCGTGGAGACGTTGGAGCGCGCCAAGGCCGTAGCCGACGCGGAGGGGCTGCAATATGTGTACATCGGCAACGTGCCGGGCCATCCCGGCGAGAATACTTACTGTCCCAAGTGCCGGCGCCTGCTGATCGAGCGTGCAGGCTTTACTATTCGCCAGTTGCATGTGCGCAAGGGCCAGTGCGAGTACTGCCATCAAGCCATACCTGGCGTCTGGGCGTGAGAGGAGAGTGAGGCCATGCGAGCCTTGAGCAAGAAGCTGGGGATTGCCGGACTCGTCTTCGCCGCCTTGATCTGCCTGGCAGTGACCCCAGGGACCAGCAGCCCGGCAGACAAGCAAGCGATCCGGCTACCAGCTGTTGCCGGCGCTTTCTATCCCGCCAACGCAGGCGAATTGGCCAACATGGTGGATGGATTCCTGGCTGCCGCCAAGGTGCCCGAGGTCAAAGAGCCAGTCGCCTTGGTCGTTCCCCACGCAGGCTATATCTATTCGGGCGCGGTGGCGGCACACAGCTATGCCCTGCTCAAGGGTCGCAAGATTTCCCGTGTAGTGGTGATCGCTCCTTCGCATTACGAGCCTTTTCCATTCGCTGCCGTCTATGACGGTGACGCCTACGCCACCCCCTTGGGCAACATTTCCGTGGACAAAGACTTTGCTGCCCGCCTGGCGAAGGGACCTTTCATCAAGCTGTCCAGCCGTGGGCATATCTCTTCGACAGCGCCGGGTGAGCACTCGCTCGAGGTGGAGCTTCCATTCCTGCAGCGGGTGTTGGGCGGATTCTCGCTGGTCCCCGTCGTCATGGGAGATCAGAGCTACGAAGCCAGCCGCGCCCTGGGGGTCGCACTTGCCAAGCTGGTGAAGGGGAACGACACTATCATCATCGCCAGCTCTGACCTTTCGCACTACCACCCTTACGACCAGGCCGTGAGCCTTGACAGCAAGACGCTGCACGCGATCGAAGCCTGGGACTATCTGACGATGTGGCGCAGCTTCCGGATGGGCACCTGGGAAGCCTGCGGCGGTGGTCCCATCATCGCGGCCATGATCGCCGCCGAGCGTCTGGGCGCCACTCAGGCCGAGGTGTTGAAGTACGCCAACTCCGGCGATACCACTGGCGATCGCAGCCGGGTGGTCGGCTACGGTGCCGTGGTGCTGGCACGCGCTTCTGGCCGATCTCCAGGACCCGTCGAGCTTTCGCTCAACGATTCGGAGCGCCGTGAACTCCTGGAGGTCGCGCGCCGTTCGGTCGACGCCGCGGTGAAACACACGGCCTACGCACCAGCCGCTCCCAGCGACCAGACGTTGCTCCAGGAGCGTGGCGTGTTCGTTACCGTGACCAAGAAGGGCGAACTGCGAGGATGCATCGGCTACGTGATGCCGCTCAAACCGCTATATCAGGCAGTGGCAGAGGTCGCCGTGGCGGCAGCGCTGCAGGACCCTCGTTTTCCACCGGTTACTGCCAAAGAACTCGATCAATTGGAGTACGAGATCTCGGTCCTATCGCCCTTCCGCCGGCTGCTGGACATCAAGCAGATCGAGGTAGGGCGAGATGGATTGCTGATGCGGCGGGGCTCGAATGAGGGAATACTACTGCCCCAGGTCCCGGTAGAGCAGCACTGGGACCGCAGTACCTTCCTGGAGCAGGCAGGGTTGAAGGCGGGTCTTTCGCCCAAGGCATGGCAGAACGAAGACACCGATATTTTCACCTTCTCGGCGCTGGTCTTCGGCCGGCACTAGCCGCCTCAATTCTAGGCTGCCCAGGGTTGTCGCCTGGCCAAGCTCGTGAGCGCGCCAGAACACACATCCACGATCGCGATGAGCAAAGCGGTTTTCAGGAATCCAAACACCGGGACCAGATAAGTGCCCAGCAGAACCGCACCCAGGCAAGCCCCGATCAAATCCAGCGCGTATAAAGTTCCAGGTCCTCGAGTCTCTTTGCCAGCGAAGAAAACTCGGCTGGCTACGGGAAATTGATATCCCCCGAGGATCCCGCCCAGCAACGCCAGGCCGGGGAACAGCATGCGTGCGCTCAGAAAAGCTCCAACACCGCTGCCGCTGTGCGTGAAAGCTTCGAATGCCCCAAACAGCAACAGCGGGGCCAGCGCCGCCAGAAACTGCAAGCTAGCCAACCGGCGCAGGTCGGCCTCACGGCTGCTTCCGGACCGTGGTTCCGGACGGTGTAAGCTCCACCAACTTCCCAAGGCCAGGCCCATCATGAATGCCCCCACCAGAATGGCCAGCGCGGAGTAAACATAGCCGAAGATGGCTTGGAACCCGAGCAAGAGCAGGACCTGCAGCGCCATCAGCGTCATGCCCATGGCGCCAACAGAAAAGCCGGCGACCGCTCGCTGGTGATCCCCGGGGCCGAACCATGTCGCCAGTGAGATTGCAAGAACCAGGATGCTGAGCACACCGGCTACCACCGCAAACCGTACCCGCCCAAACCAGCGAAACCACCGGCTGTACTCACTGTGAAACTGGGCGCTCCAGAGGGTCGCATCGAAATAGTAGGCCAAGGGAACGAAGTCCCGATTACTTGTGGTTTCTGGCTGTGGACGGATCTGGGCTTCGAGTTCCTGCATCCTGTCCGGCATCATCCGAAACGGGAAGTAATACTCGCGCACGTAGCTGGTCTGCAGGTTGCGCGCTCGCAGTCGCGAGACCAACTCTCCGGCATCCCTGGCTAGAACTCCGGGCCGCCGGCTGCCGAAAATGTGGATGGGGTCTCCGGGGATCACTCTGATTTCCGAAAAGACTTCACCCAGAGTCTGGTTGATGCAGCGCAGGAATTCGCTGAGCTCAGGGCTGATGTAATCCTCCGCCGCCCTCAACTGGATCGCGAGCACGCCCCCGGGCGTCAACTTTTTCGCCACTTCGCGGAAGAATTCCGCCGTATAGAAGCGGTTCAGTTGTGCCGTCTGAGGATCAGGCAGGTTGACGATGACTACATCGAAGCTCTGGCTTGTGCTCTTGACGAACAGGCGCCCATCCAGATGGTGCACGCGCACGCGTTGATCAAGCTGAATACGCCTCCATTCTTCGGGAAAGTACCGCCTGGCCAGGTCGAACACCGCGGGATCCAGCTCGACGTAATCCACCCGTTCAAGACTGGAATGCTTCAGAGCCTGGCTCACACTCCCGTTAAGACCGCCTCCAATCAAGAGCAGGCTCGCAGGGTGGGGATGTTGCAGTAGCGCGAAGTGGACGGCTTCCTCAGCCGCAGCAGGGTCAGGCACGTTGAAGGCGACCAGACCGTTTTCATAGAGCGTCCGCATGCCTTCGGTTTCCGTGACGACCAGGTTGCCGTAAATCGAGTTCCGAGTCGCGACCAGGTGGAAACCGCGCCAAAGCCCCTGCAACGACATTTCTTCCAGACGGGTGCCACCAACCAGAAGGAACGGCAAAGCAACAGTCAACATGCCCAGCATCGCGTGCCTAGAGGTCGACCGGCGCATCGCGAGAGCTGTCGCTGCGACAAGATTCAACCACCCCAAAAGAGTGGCAATCTGGAATGCCGTGAGGTAACGGATCAGCACCAGGCTGGCCAGGATCCCGCCGGCCCCGGAGCCCAAAGCTTCCAGCAAGTACATCGAACTGCTGGCCAACGCCACCGAGGTGCTTGCTTCAGCGGCATACAGCCTGCTGCCAGCAGCGAAAAGTCCTCCTGCAACAAAGCAGAACACGCTGAGCGTGATCAACGCCACCAGCAACATCGGCCCGGGGCCAAGCACTTCTCCAGGCAGCGGGCGAAAGATGAGCTTGCTCGACCGCACCGCCACAATGGTCAGTGGCAAGGCCAGTGCGAGCATCACTTGGAGTGCCGCTACCCGCCGCACCGGTGAATGTTTATGGGCACCGATTCTCCCCAGGACGACGCTGCCCGCCGACGTCCAGAGCAGCCAACTGCACAGCATCAGCCCGAGCGAGATCTCGTTGCCGTAGAACACAACGATCAGCTCACGCATGAGGACTACCTGCGCGATTACCGCTGTGAAGCCAACGAGGACCAATGCGACCCGCGTTGCCGTGCGCACGCGTCGGCTATCAGACACGGACTGCGATTCTACGGGCATGCTCAACATGGGATTGTGGACCGAGGTGCAGCCACCTTGACGCAAGTTAATCCACCCGTGCCGCGTGCTTCGATGACGATGGTCACCGACTGCTGTGCGTAGGCCGCTCACTCGGTTTTCGGAGCGCAGCTCTGGCAGATCGCCCACTCACCTGACACGCGCTTAGCAGTAGGAAACGATCACAAACACAGGTGACCGCTGCCGCTGTCGGCGGAACGATCCCGGTACAGAGTAATTACTGCACAACAGAGTCACGTGCCGAGGAGGGAACCATGGCCGGTTCATTGCGGCCCATCCGGGAGATCATCGCCAAGCTCGACATTCCAGAAGCGCTCGTCGAACCATGCGGTACGCACATCGCGAAGCTTCAGTTGGAGCTGCTGACAGCGCCTCGTCCTGCGACCCGGCGGAAATTAGTCTTGGTCACGGCGATGACTTCGACCAGCAGCGGTGAAGGGAAAACGGTCACCTCCATCGGCCTGGCCCAGGCCCTGGATCGGATCGGTAAGACGGCCATCGTGACTCTGCGAGAACCGTCGCTCGGGCCCGTGTTCGGCCTGAAAGGTGGAGCGACCGGCGGCGGCCGAGCCGAGGTGCTGCCCCGCGACAAGATCAACCTGCACTTCAGCGGGGACTTCCATGCGGTGACATCCGCCAATAACCTGCTCGCCGCGATGGTCGATGCCCACATCCATCACGGCAATGCATTGCGCATCGATGTGAACAACATCCTCTGGCCGCGCACCATGGACATGAACGATCGGGCGCTGCGCACGATCGTCAGCGGGCTGGGCGGCAGCGCCAACGGGCCAGCACGGGAAACCGGCTTCGTCATCACAGCAGCTTCAGAGATCATGGCCATCCTGGGCCTGACCTGCAGCCGTGAGGACTTGCGGCGGCGGCTAAGCCAGATCGTCGTCGCGCTCGACCTGGACGGCAAAGCGATCCGCACCGAAGACCTGCACGCGACCGGCGCCATGATGGTGCTGCTGAACGACGCTATTCTGCCGAACCTGGTGCAGACGACGGAGCACACGCCGGCCATCATCCACACCGGCCCATTTGCCAACATCGCCCACGGAACCAGTAGCGTGCTGGCACAGCGCATCGCGCTGCACCTGGCGGACTATGTGGTGAACGAGACGGGTTTCGCCGCGGACTTGGGTGCAGAGAAGTACTTTGACTTGGTGATGCCCTCGTCCGGTCTAGAGCCTTCAGGCGCAGTACTCATTGTTTCGGTCCGATCGATGCTGCGGCACGGGGGAAAAAACGCTGGGACATTGCCGCTTACAGTCGCTTTTCAACCGGGGTTCGACAACATCGGCAAGCACGTGGACACGTTGCGCAAGTTCGGTGTCCCGGTTGTGGTTGCGATCAACAAGTTTTCTGGCGACACCAGCGAGCAGATTGAAGCCATCGGCCACTTCTGTCGCGAGCTTGGGGTCGAGTCCGCCAGTTCGGAAGTTTACGAACAGGGAGGAGGGGGCGGCATTGAGCTGGCCGAAAAGGTGGTTGATGCAGCCGAACAGGCCACGCCTGCCGCTGTTCGCGCTTTGTATGCTCCCGCTCTGCCGCTGCGGGAGAAGGTACAGGTCGTTGCGCGCGAGGTGTACGGGGCAAGCCACGTCCAATTCGAGGCCGCAGCCGCCAAGAAATTGGAGGTTTTCACGCAGAGAGGTTATGGTCATCTGCCAGTGTGCATGGCGAAGACCCAAGCCTCCATCACCGATAATCCGGAGGTGCTAGGTGCGCCTCGTGACTGGACGTTGACGGTCAGGGATGCTGGGTTGTTCGCCGGAGCTGGATTTGTCGTCGCCGTGACGGGGGAGATAATGTTGATGCCCGGACTGGGCAAATCCCCGCAGGCTATGCGGCTGGATGTAGACGATCGCACGGGAGCGATTCAGGGTATGATTTGAACAAGTAAAGCCCCCCTGCTAAATCCGCGATCGCCTGGCGGACCATTTGTCAAGCCGCCGGAATCACCCAGCCTCCCGACGCTTCCCTCACAACAATCGGTGACCGCGGTCATGGCGACTTCAAAGCAGATAGGACTATGGTGTTGAGATGTACGGCACCGTCGGGCTGCGACAAGCGGCCTCCCGGCAGTCTGCAGCGGAGGAGGTCTGTATGGCGATCAGCAAGCAGGACGCGCTCGACTACCACGCTGGGGCCCGTCCCGGAAAAATCGAAGTCACTCCCACCAAGCCTTGCCGGACTCAGCGCGACCTGAGCCTGGCCTACACTCCAGGCGTGGCGGAGCCTTGCTTGGAGATCCAGAAAAACCCTCATGACGCATTCAAGTACACCACCCGCGGCAACTTGGTAGGCGTAGTCTCCAACGGGACCGCGGTTCTCGGCCTGGGCAACATTGGCGCACTGGCCGGCAAGCCAGTCATGGAGGGCAAGGGCGTCCTCTTCAAGCGCTTTGCCGATGTGGACGTCTTTGACCTGGAAGTGGATACCACCAATCCCGACGAAGTGATCCGGGTTTGCCAATTGCTGGAACCCACCTTCGGCGGCATCAACCTGGAAGACATCAAGGCGCCGGAGTGCTTCTATATCGAGGAGAAGCTGAAGGCGACGATGAAGATCCCCGTGTTCCACGATGACCAGCACGGGACCGCCATTATCACGGGAGCGGCGTTGCTCAACGCGCTCGAACTGGTGGGCAAGGACATTCATAACATCAAGGTCGTCTTCAATGGCGCCGGAGCTTCGGGCATCGCCTGCGCCGAGCATTATGTCCACCTGGGCGTGAAGCGCGAAAACATCACCCTGGTAGATACCAAGGGTGTCATCTACGAGGGGCGATGGGAAGGCATGAATCCCTACAAGGCGCGCTTCGCCCGCAAGACCAACCTGCGCATTCTGGCGGAAGCGGTCGTCGGCTGCGACGTCCTGGTCGGGCTGTCCGTGAAGGGAGCCTTCACCCAGGACATGATCCGTTCCATGGCCGCCAAGCCGATTGTGTTCGCCATGGCCAACCCCGATCCGGAGATCACCTACGAGGACGCCACGGCCGTACGCAAGGATCTGATCATGGCGACCGGCCGTTCCGACTACCCCAACCAGGTGAACAACGTGCTGGGTTTCCCGTTCATCTTCCGCGGGGCGCTGGACGTTCACGCCACCGCCATCAACGAAGACATGAAGGTCGCGGCGACAAAGGCGCTGGCCGAACTGGCCAAGCAGGATGTGCCCGACTCGGTCTGCCGCGCCTACGATGTCGAGCGACTCAAGTTCGGTCCCGACTACATCATCCCCAAACCCTTTGATCCGCGGGTTCTGGTGTGGGAAGCCTCGGCCGTGGCGCAAGCCGCCATGGACTCCGGGGTGGCGCAGGAACCGTTGGACATCAAGCAGTATCGCAAGGAGCTGCAGCGCCGCGCGCAAGAAGCAGCAGCACGTGAACCGGTGCGCCGGCCAGTCATTGAAGTGGCTGCGGCTTAGAGTCCACAAGACCAAGGCGGCGCGCCCGACCACCGGGGCGTGCCGCCCCTTCTCGTTCTTGCGGTGCGAGGTCACAGGGTAGCGTGGCCGGGATCGCCGACGACCGCAGCGTTTGTAAGCACGCGCGGAGAGTGGAACGTGTGTGTGGAGTTGGCACGGGGAGGCGGCTGCTTGTTTACGCTGAACTGCTCGTACTCCGCAAAGCTTCGGGCGGAAGGACTGGAGCCGATCTTTCTCTGGAATCACCAGGATCTCCTGGGTGAATGCCAGTCCGAAGCAGCATGCCGCTGATGGCGGCACGGCACCACGGATCCCGCGGGAGCGAACAGCATGGCCATGATGGCAGTCCGCTGGGATGAGCTGACGAACAAGGCCAAAGAAGCCGTGCAGGCTGCCCATTACTTGGCTTCACGGCATGGCAACCCTGCAGTGCTGCCCTTACACCTCCTGGATTGGCGCGTGCCCTGGCAGAGTTTCTCTTCAATGACGAGCGCGCCCTGGTACGGATCGACATGTCCGAATACATGGAAAAGCATGCCGTCGCCCGCCTGATCGGCGCCCCGCCCGGATATGTCGGTTACGAAGAGGGCGGGCAGTTGACCGAGGCCGTGCGCCGCCGGCCGTACTCCGTCGTGCTCTTGGATGAGATCGAAAAAGCGCACCAGGATGTCTTCAACATCCTCTTGCAGGTGCTGGATGACGGCCGCCTTACCGACGGCAAAGGCCGCACCGTCGACTTCAAGAACACGGTGCTCATCATGACTTCCAACATCGGATCCGGGTACCTGCAAGGACCTGCGTTGCGTTCTGCCGAGGCATTCGAAGCCGCGGGCAGCAAGGTGATGACCGCGCTGCAGGCACACTTCAGCCCGGAGTTCCTGAATCGCGTCGAGGACATCGTCCTGTTCAATCCGCTGGGCAAAGAGCAACTCATGGCAATTGTGGAATTGCGCCTGAAAGATCTGCGTGGCATGCTGAGCGACCGCAAGATCAGCCTGGAATTGACCGATGCCGCGAAGGATCTGCTGGCGACCCAGGCGTTCATTCTGAACTGCGGGGCGCGGCCCCTGAAACGCGCCATTCAGCGGCAAGTGCAGGGCCCTCTGGCTCTACAACTCCTCCACGCCGAGGTGCTGTCTGGAGATCACATCGTGGTGGATGCCGACCGTGGCGGTTTGAGGTTCCTCCCCAAGCGCAGCCTCAGCGTCCAAGACCGCAGCTGATCGTCATGGTGCACTTCCCGTTGGCCTCCATGGTTGGGCGGTCTGGCGTTTCGCTTGTCTCCGCTAGCTACGCCAGTTCGCCCAGGGCGGTGAGCACGCGCTCGCGTGCGCCGGCGTGCCAGTTCATCATCTCGTTATAGGTATGGCAGAGGAGCGAAAAGGCCGCGCACATGAACTCCATCTGCACGGCGGGCTCGGCGGTGGACCAACTGAGGTGCGGCTCCGCCGCCGTCTTGCGATGTCCGTCGAGCGCATAGCCGTGCTTGTGTTCAATGTGGTCGCGGAGCATGGAAAGGACAGTGTCGGCGTTGAACGCCATCTCGTAGGGATGATGACGCTCCGAGACCGATTGCTTAAGCAGCACCGCCAGGTACGTCAGGTCTTTCTGGTGTTCCGTCCCAACGTGCTCAAGGCGAAGTGAAGCTGCGTTCCACACTTCGGCAAAGGAATGTTTGCCGTGCCCGGGCAGTTCGCCGGGCCTGCCGCAGGTGCAGTCCAGGGCGGCAAAGGTGGTGAGCAGGCGGTCAGCCGCCCATACGATGCGTTGCTCCGCCGCGTTGAAATAGAAACCGGAGACCCAATCGTCGAATACGGGGCGGTCGGAGGCTCGCGGCGCGAAAGTAAGCTCCGCCAGCACGGCGGCGATGTTTCCGCGCACGTGCGTGTGGTACTCGTACTTGCGTCCGTCGCGCCGGGAATAGCCATGGCCTTCGGCGGCCAGCAGCGCGTAGGCCGCTCCCATCAGCAGTTCGAAGGGCGCAACCCAGGCGCTGTCGCTGAACTTGGGAGATTGCAGATCGGCAAGGGATTCACGCACCAGCTTCAGGTTCGACATTGCGCACCTCCCGCGATGGGTTCATCGGCTTGCGAGTTTGGCATATCCATCCCTGCTGCTATTCCTTTTCCAACAACATGGTCAGAAGCGCCATGCGGACGTACAGCCCGTTGATGGCCTGCCGGAAATACAGCG
>Ga0209517_10006784_pt1 | contig 13970 bp, 11 predicted proteins | sample PeaSoiMetSII2010_FD_187695 | JGI IMG/M metagenome (GOLD analysis project Ga0209517, IMG submission 187695) | Peat soil microbial communities from Weissenstadt, Germany - SII-2010 (SPAdes) (version 2) | ecosystem: Environmental > Terrestrial > Soil > Wetlands > Peat | place: Germany...
CCCGGACTGGTGCCACTGCTCGCCGTACTCGCCGCCGCCGCGGAGGTTGGCGACCGCGTAGATTCCACCCATCTCCATCCAGGCCAGATCCACCGGTTTGAAGCTCGGTTGGACGGGGATGTTGAAGCCGCCATAGCCCCAGAGCAGGGTAGGATTGCTGCCGTCGCGCCGGAGCCCCTTCTTGTGGCTCAGGAACATCGGGATTCTGGTCCCATCCTTGCTGTTGTAGAAAACCTGAACCGTCTCATAGTTCTCGGGATCGAACTTCAAGGCCGGCCGCCGCCAGAGCTTGCTCTCCCCGCTGGCGACCTGGTAACGGTAAACGGTCGCCGGGTATGTAAACGAGGTGAAAGCGTAGAAGGTCTCGCCGTCTTTCCGCTTGCCGTGGAACCCGGCGGCCGTCCCGAGGCCGGGCAGATCGACCTCGCGGACGTGCTTGCCATGAAGATCGAAAACGCAAACGACGCTATGGGCGTCTTTCAGGTAAACGGCCAGGAAATGGTCGCCCACGAGGTCCACGCTCTCGAGTGTCTGAGCAGCCTCGGGGATCAGTTCGACCCAATGATCAGGATGCGGCAAGCGCGTGTCGATCGCCACGAGCTTGCCCCGCGGGGCGTTCTTGTTGGTCTTGAACCAGAACACCGGGCCATCGTTGTCGATGAACTGGTATTCGGCCTCGAACTCGCCCACGACATGAACGGGATCTGGCGCCGGTTGGTCGAGAGGCCGGTAGAGGATCCGGTACTTCGCGTCGGTTCCTTTGCCCAGCGTGAGGATCAGGTACTTGCCGTCGTCGGTGACAGTGGGACCAGCTCGCCACTCCTTGTGCTCGCGGTCTTCCCAGACGAGCGTGTCGTCGGCCTGAGGCGTGCCGATCCGGTGGTAGGACACCTGCTGGTAATAATTCGCCGCCTTGAGGTCGTCGCCTGGCCGAGGTTCGGGAAACCGGCCGTAAAAGAAGCCCTTGCCGTCGGGATTCCACTCGGCCGACGAGAACTTGATCCACTTCAGGTGGTCGCTCAGGTCTCCTCCGGTGGCCACGTCGCGGACTTTCCATTCGTTCCAGTCCGACCCCGCGGCGGCGGTCCCGTAGGCCAGCAGTTTGCCGTCGTCGCTCACCTTGGTTCCAGCAAGGGCGACCGTACCGTCCCGGGATAGCGCGTTGGGGTCCAGCAGCGGTCTGGGGCGAGCATCGGGCGAGTCGGCCACGTAGAGCACGCCTTGGTTTTGCAGACCCGTGTTGTACGTGAAGAAGTAATGTCCACCTTCGATCCGCGGGGGACTGTACTTCTCGTAGTCCCAGAGCGCGGTCAGGCGAGCCCGGATCGCGGGCCGCTGACGAATCCCTTCTAGAAACCCGAAGGTGATCTTGTTTTCCGCCTCGACCCAGGCACGCGTCGCCGTTGCGTCGGGGTCTTCCAGCGGGCGATACGGATCGGCAACCTTGACCCCATGATAGCCCTCGACGGTACTGGCTCGCGGCGCCTCGGGATAATGCAACACCGGCGGGGCATCTTGCCCTCGAGTGTTCCCCGGCCTCATGGTCCAAAGCAGAATGAGGGCAGCCCCGAGAAGCCATTTGACGATCATGTTTTTCTATATCCTCTCACGTGATGTGCAGACCACTAGCGCGCCGGAGGATCTCCCGAGCGGGCAAAAAACTGTCTGAGGTGTCTGGTACGCGCTCATCCTGCCCGGTTGCATCGGTTTGGCCGTTCTCGGCCCGCTGACCCCGGTGGCCATCATGGCCTACCGCCAGGCGGAACTCAGGAAGATGCAGGCGCGCGATCTGCGACGGCCATTATCGTGGGACAAGATTCCAATCTTGTTGTAAAAGAATGAACAATTTCAAATGACAAGATTGGAATCTTGTCCCACGATGACGAAAAACCTCATGAGAACCGCCGCAGGGCGGCATCGGCGGCGGCGAGGGTCGCACTGTCGTCATTCTGCCTCAGCGCCCGGAGTGACTCATCGCAGCGGCGGAAGGCCATGCGCAAGTAAAGTTCGGCGGCCTCGCGGTCGCCGGGGACTGCCGATTTCGCGACAAGCTGGTCGTCGAGGCGGGCCAGTGTGCAAGCGGCCGTGACCAGCGCGATGGCCGCGTTGGCTATCCGTTCCAGGACCAGTTGCCGCCTGAGCACGGCCTCGCGGTACGTCATCAAGACGCGCTCGACAGACCGCGCGAACCGCGCGACGTGGCCAGCCAGTGAATCAGCCAGCGGCCGCAGCATCGGGGTGCACACGGGCACGACGGGCATGCGAATCATTCGCCCCATGTGCTCCCGGCTGAACGACCAGAGGGTGGGCAGGAACGAACGGGGGCTCGTCAGTCCCTCGAGGGTTGATTTCAGACCCAGGCCAACGTCGCGCATACCCACAACGGCGATGAAGGCCAGCAAGACCTCGTTGGCCCCTTCGCCGATCGTGTTGATGCGCGCATCTCGCATCAACCGCTCGTACGGTTCATCGCTGAAGTAGCCCTGGCCGCCGTGCACCTGGAGCGTCTCGTAAACCCCTTGCCAGAGAGCCTCGGCGGAGAAAACTTTGAGGATCGCGGTTTCGAGCATGTAGTCCTCGCTGCCGCGGTCGATCAGGGCCGCCGTCTCGTAAGTCGTCGCCTCCATGGCATAGGTCGTTGCTGCCAGGAACGCCAGCTTCTTCTTGACCAGCTCGAGATCGGCCAGCGGCCGGCCGAACTGCCGGCGCTCCGCGGCGTGGCGAGTGGCGGCGGCCAGGCAGAACTTGGCCATCCCGGTGCAGCTCGCGCCGAAGGTCGTGCGGCCGAAATTGAGCACGGTAAGCCCGATCTTGAGCCCCTTGCCCACGGGTCCAAGGATGTTCGTGGCAGGAACCGGCATGTCGTGGAAAGCCAACTTCGCCGTCGCCGTGCCCCGAATCCCGCACTTTGCCATCCGCGGTTCGACAACCTCGAATCCCGGCAGGTCGGGAGTGACGAGAAAGGCGGTGATCTTCGATCCACCCCCAGCGCGATCGGGGGTCCGGGCCATCACGGTCAGGACGTCGGCAATCGCCCCGTTCGTGATGTAGCGCTTGGTTCCGTTGAGCACATAAGTCCGACCGTCGTCGCTGGGGGTCGCCGTCGTTTGCACGTTGGATGCGTCGGAGCCGGCCTGCTCCTCGGTCAGGGCGAACGCGGCCAGCTTCTCGCCCCGGGTCAGAGGCGGCAGCCAGCGCGCTTTCTGCTCGGCCGTGCCGAAGAGCAGGAGCACCCGGATGCCGATCGAGTGATGGGCGTTGACGAACACGGCCGTCGAGGGGCAGTGGCCGCCGATGACTTCCATGATCCGGCAGTAGGCCTGCTGGGAGAAGCCTTTTCCTCCGTACTCGACCGGCGCGGTCATCCCCAGCACGCCCAGCTCGCCGAGGCCTTCGATCACCGGCCGGGGAATATCGGCATCGCGGTCGATCGCCGCGGGGTCGATGTGCGAGCGAGCGAAAACGCGCACGGCCGCGACCACGTTCTCCACGGTCTCTCGCTGAGACGCGGGTAACTGGGGATAAGGGAAGACGATGTCTCCGCGGAATTCGCCCCGGAACAGAGCCTTCGCAAAACCTTCCCGCGGCGGTTCGGAGAAGAGCAGCTCCTCGGCCTGCTGCATCTGCTGAGCGGTCAGCGCCTCGTCATCGGATTGGGGCGCTGCACGATCGGGAGTGAGAGTAGACATCCTGCGGCCTCCTTCCGTTCAAGAGGTCAGATCGAGGGCGGAGAATGCTGTTGTTCGCTAAAGGCCGCCGATCTTTGCTTGCCGGGAAACAGGCGAAAGCCTGAGTCCCTTCCTAGCCAGTATGCAAAAAAGCCTCCGGCGGCAATCATCGCGAGTGTCACGGGGCTTAGCGCCGTGACGTTTTTCAGAAAATAGGCCAGGCTCTTGTCATCTCTGAATGGGAAGAAGCTCCATTCCGTGCAGAGACCCAGGCCCAGAGCGGCCAGACCGCAGATCGCCCCTCGGACCTGCGACGGTTGCTGGGCCAGCAGACCACAACCCAGCCCAACAAACGCGCCCGGGATCATCATCCCATAAAAACCGTGGTCGAAGATCCACTGAAATGTGTAATATCCCAGGACTCCTCCGACTGCCGCGCCAATGAGTCCAAGGAAGTTGCTGGTGATCTGCCGGGTTGTGACGGCCATCGGATGAGCTCCCTGGCGATTCGCGGAATGGATTCCCTTCCGTGATCATAATCCTCACCCGAGGTAAAGACCATGAGCGATGGACAGAGCGAGAAAACCTGGCGTTCGGAGACGAGCTCCGGCGACGTGACGACCCTCTGGTTCGACTGTCCGGGTCGGTCGCAGAACGTGCTGGACCCCGTCGCCTTGGACGAGCTGGACCAATGCCTGGCCGAGATTGAAGGCACTTCCTCGATTCGCGGCGTCTTGATTCGAAGCGCCAAGCCGGCAGGGTTCTGCGCGGGGGCCGATCTCAAAACGGTCCAGGGATGTACATCGGCCGCCGAGCTTGCGGCCTACTGGCGGCGCGGCTTGGCGGTGCTCGACCGGCTGGCGCGGCTCGATGCGCCGACCGCCGCCATCGTCCACGGAGTCTGCCTGGGAGGCGGCCTGGAACTGGCGCTGGCGTGCCGTTACCGGGCTGCGCTGGCCTCGAGTGTGCCCCTTCAGATCGGTTGTCCAGAGGTGCAACTGGGCCTGGTACCGGCGTGGGGAGCCATCGTGAGGCTCGCCCGGCTGCTCGCCCCCAGGGATGCTCTGAACCTCTTGCTGACCGGCAATCCGATCGGCTTTCTGCAGGCCAAGTCGCTGGGGCTGGTCGATCGACTGGTCTCCCAGGATGATCAGGACCGGATCGCGGAGACCCTGCAGCGGGAGCCGCGGCCCGGGCGTTCCTGGGACCGGGCAACCTGGAATGACGAGCTGGAGTTCGCCGCGGCCAAGGTGGAAGAGCAGCCCGCCGAGTTCCCCGAGGCCCAGCAGGAGATCATGCAGCTCATCGAAACCGATCTGACCCAGGGGCCCGAGGCAGCCAGCGCCGCAGCCATCGAGCGGTGCGCGGAGCTGGGGGTGCGTCCCATCACGCAGCATGCCATCGCCGTTTTCTTCCAGCGCCGCCGGCGTCCATCCTGAAAGGAACCGTGATCAGCGATCTTCAACTCGCCAGATCAATGATCGTGGCGGCCGGACACCTCGCCTCGATCACGTCTCGTGCGAGGTTGAACCAGCGCTTGCAGTGATCGAGGATCGCGCTGTCGGCCGTGGCGACGACCTCCACGGAATTCCTGAGCACCGGGTCGGGATCATCCACCAGCTCCACGGTCCAGGCCCAGCCTGACGCCTTCGCGGCTGCCAGAAGCAGCGCCTGGATCCGCCCGCTGTTGGAGACCGGGCGATCGAACAACCAGCGTGCCTGGCTCACCGCCAGTTCCCAGAGCCTGGCGCCGATGAGCTCGACGGCGGGCATGGTCTCCGCGACCTTGCGGTACGTGCCGTGAACGCCGGCGATGTCTCGAAAGGTCCCATCCCGGCAGCCCAGGACAATGCCCCCTCCAAGTGCGGCCTCGACCGTGGTCACGACGTTGAAACCGTCGATGAGCAGAACGCGGCCGTCGAGGTCAGCCGCGGCCGTTCGCCGCTCCAGCCGGCCCGCGAGGGCGTTGTCGGAGCAGGCGGCCCGTCGCACCGCCAGCCGCTGACGCTCCGTCAGCGACCAGCGATCGCCGACCAGCTTCACTGCCGAGACGATCGCATAGCCGCGTCCCAGCAGCCATGAGAGGTCCGACACCGCCCCCCGCAAGGCCGGCACGGCCGAGGGCCCGAAGGCCTCGCCATCATGCGGGTCGGGCCCACGATGCGTCCTGGCGTCGGGCACGATTTGCGGCCTTTCCGGATCATCGCCTCTGGTAGATCCCCACGAGCTCGGCTTCGGCCAGGATGTGGCCTTGCATGGCTTTGAGCAACCCCGGCTTGTCAATCCCGACGGCAACGCTCAGGGGTGCGTCCAGGGCGTAGAGCCTGAAGTGATAGCGATGAACGCCGTGCCCCTTCGGTGGGGCCGGGCCGCGATAACCGATGGTCCCCCAGGAATTCTTTCCCTGAATGGCGCCGGAGGGGAAGCTGGGTGCCGGCTTGGGGTGGACGCCCTCAGCGATTCCCGGGTCCGCCGCCGAGATCTTGGAGATGACCCAGTGGACCCAGGGCTGCGGGCTCGGAGCGTCGGGGTCGTCCACGATCAGCGCCAGCTCGCGGGTATTCGGCGGCAGGCCGGACCACGTTAGGGGCGGTGAGAGATCCTCGCCATCCCCCGTATGCCGCCTGGGGATGACCGTACCGGGTTCAAACGCCGGGCTCTTCAGTATCGATGGCATGATCGTGCTCCAGGCTCGAGTCATTCCAGGATCATTGATCGAGTACGAGGCCGCGTTTCCGGCCCACTCAAAGGGAGGAACTTCTTCATCGTAATCGATCAGCCTGCCGGCAGTGAACACAAAGGCGTCAACCCTTTGCGCGTTCGCCACTTTTCTCCGGTCCCGATGCGTGCAATGACGGAACCCCTCGCATCTGGCTGATTCCCCCGGTCCAGACCTGGCCGCGAGCCGCCCGACTCGACTTGTGGAAATCGGCCCTAGCTGGCATCTTGCCCCCGCCTTCTTCCCTGAACTCGGTCCTGCGCCAGCAGACGGACCGTCTGCTCGGGCGTTGCCTGGAGGGAGCAAGCACGGATGCAGCCTATTCTGATGGAGTTTCCGGGTTGGGGCATCAAGATCCATTCCTACGGAGTGATGATCTTGCTCGCCTGTACAGGTGCCTTGTGGATTACGACCTGGAGGGCCAGGCGTGAAAAACTCGAAGTGAGCAGTGTCTACGGACTGGCGGGATGGCTTTTTCTGGGAGGAGTCATCGGAGCGCGTGCCCTGTTTGTGATCCAGCACCCCGAGACGGTTCATTCCGCGGTCGACCTGATCCGGAGCTGGCAGGGCGGCAACGTCTTCTATGGCTGCATCATGGGAGGACTTGCCGGCTCTCTCCTGTACTGGTGGCGACGTCCCTTTCCATTCTGGCCGATGGCCGATGCCGTCGCGCCAGCGTTGGCCGTGGGAATCACGCTGGGACGCATCGGCTGCTTCCTGGGCGGCTGCTGTTATGGTTCAGTCTGCGACCTACCCTGGGCGGTGCGGTTCCCCAAGGGCACGCATGCCTGGTTGGGACAGATCGAGCAAGGGATTCTGCCGCCCGCCGCGGAGTTTTCGTTGCCTGTACACCCGACGCAGCTTTACGCCGCTCTCTCCGGAGTGATCATCCTGGCGATCCTGTGCGCGTATTTTCCGCGTCGCCGCCGCGATGGCGAGGTGATGGCCCTGCTCATGGTCCTTTACTCGCTGACGCGGTGGCCGATCGAGAGCCTGCGAGGCGACGAGACGTCGGTCTTCGCGGGAATGACCCTGGCACAGAACATCAGCGTGGGGCTGTTGCTGCTGGGGCTAATCTTCTGGGTTCAGCTCTCCAATCGGCCTGCCGGACGGCATGTCGACAGCGCTTTGTTGCGCGCGCCGCAAGGCGCTCTGGCCGCACCAAGGCCAGGCGGCGCGGGTCGACTCGCCGCGGGAGTGGTGCCTGGCCGGTCGTGAGCGCTCGCAGTTTCGCGACCCTGTCAGATCGAGCCTTATTCCTCAGGTGATCCCAGCGAGCGACGGCGCGCCTTGGCCTCGCCACGATGGCGCTTGGTCTCCAGCCGCCGTTTCCGCGATGCCAGTGTCGGCCGGGTTTGCCGGCGTGATCTGGGCCGCTCGCACGCCTTCTGAACCAGCTCGACCAGCCGATCGATGGCTTCGCGCCGGTTCGCCTCCTGAGTCCGCCTGGCCCGGGCGTGAAGGGTCAGAAAGCCATCGGCCCCGACTTTTTTCCCCGCCAGGCGGATCAATCGCTGGCGGACGTCGTCGGGTAAGGATACCGATCCTGTCACATCGAACCGCAACCGGACGGCCGTGGAGACCTTGTTGACGTTCTGACCACCCGGGCCGGAGGCACGAATGAACTCGAACTGGAATTCCGTCTCGTCGAGCGCGACGCGGTCGTTGATGGGGATCATGGGAGCCGTTTCACCGTGGATATGGAGTTCTCGCACGTCAACCTCGATCTTTGCTGGCCAATGATTCCTGAGCTTTCTTTTTCCCATAAGAGAGGACCCTGAACCAGTCTTGTATCCTGTACGAGGCTACGATTCCCTGGGGGATTTCAGGAGGATTCTCAACTGGAATCACACTTGCCTTGGGGGTGAGTGACCCATCGATCGCCCAAGACTATGATCGACGCCAGTCCCCCGGACTCGGGTGATGAAAAGTTGGGGTTGCCCTTGGTTTCCATTCGTCCTGGAATTGTTGCGCGAATCGGCGGCGAAATCCACGTCCCCCCTTACGTATGAAGGGGGGATACAATCCCTTTCCCCCCTTGCGAACAGCGATTTTTCCGGGTGGGTTTATTTGACATCATCGGAAGCGAAAATCGAGTTCAAACCCATAGAGCCAAGGAACCCGTGGGTCGATGCTTTCAGCTCTTCGAGTTTGGCCGGCAGGTTCTCGTAGTGCTCTCGTGGTTTATCAGCATCGGTTGCATTATAGTACGTAACTATTATTCCTGGCGCTCGCCAGTTGGTGCGCGATGATGGAGGGGATATGCAAGATAGGGGGAGTGTTTTCCGGCGAGATTCCGCTCCGGGGTAGCGAATATCCCTGCCCGAACGATAAAAAAGCACGCAGGATGGACACCCATTGTACCAGTATGGAGACACACCATGCGTGCCACCGACGGCCTTCAGACTACCATCACCCTCGGCTCAGTCAACCATGACGTTCAGGTATTCTCCCTGGGACTGTCGCTGGAGATGTCCTTGCCCATGCCACGACAGGACGAGCATCTCCCCGACCAGATCGAGGCGTACGTTCATCAGGCCGGTCTCGAGGTCCAGCGCCGGCTCTTCCAAGTCCTGATCGAGAAGGCCGACCAAGAACTGGTTCTACAGCACCGGCAAGGCAAAGGCGGCGCTGGCATCCAGCGCCGGGGGACACGACCCTTCACCTTCAAAACAATCTTCGGCGAAGTCACTGTTCAGCGGTCGCGGATCAGCCACAATTACGACGGCACGATTGAGATCCCATTCGCGACCGTCTGGAACACATCCCACCAACTCTCCATTACCGAGAATCTCCGGAACGCGGTCTGTGATCAGATGAGCGATCGATCCGCGGGAAAGAGCCGCGCCGACGTCTGCCAGTCCGCTGGGGACGAGAGTCTGCTGGGGCGGAGCACGGTCATCGACATCGTGCATCGGGAGGGCGAGCAGTTGATCGTCGCGCAACGCGAACGTGCCCGCGCGGTCCTGGACGGAGCGTCTGAAGCCCAGTTCGCCTTGGGAAAAGACCCCCGTTTCTTCTCGCTTCGGTATCGACTTTCTGACTAAAAAGTCAACGGTCGATCGGCTCCTGCCAGTCCGACCCGCGATGAGGAAATAATGCTCTTTACCCGCAATCAGACCATAGGCTCGCTCAGAGCGAACCGCTCGATGACATACATGTCTAAACTATTACAAGGTAAGATGTTTCCGGTTGCATCAACTCTAGCCATGGACTGAGCCGATGGTTGAAAGAAAGAAAAAAGCCCCGGCACGCTCACGAAAACCAAAGATCGACAAAAATGATTGTGTGATTCCGCCCGCTCTGCCTGCCGAGGCTTTGGGCGCTTTCGTCCTTAACGCTGGTGGCAAGGAACGGATTCGTTCTTATGTCGAGTGGCAGGCACCGGACGAAACCGTGCTGCATCTTGAGAAAGTGGCCTCGGAGAGCATTTTCGGACAGCCAATGGATGGCTGGGATGTGCAGACGGATAAAGAACGCTGGTGGGTTATCACCAATCCGACAAATTTATATTCACAAAAGCTGTTTCCGAGCTTGGATTACACTTTCTCGTTTCATGTGGGCATTCAGACTCGGATGATGCAGGCGGAAATGTGTCATGAGCAGGCACACGACCGCATCAATCAGCTCTGGCATAGACTGGCCCGGGCACATGCCACCCTCTTCAAAGCAAGGAAGGTCGAGGATTTTCAGTCCGTGGGCATGAAGTGCCGGGAATGCCTCTTATTTCTGGTACAAGGCTTGGCACACCCGGAAATGGTGCCATCAGGGGAAGAAGCTCCCAAGGGTGGCGACTTCATCCATTGGTGCGAGCTGATCGCCAATCACATCGCTGCGGGCAGCACAAATGACAGTATTCGCGCATATTTGAAGCAAATTTCCAAAGCGACGTGGCAGCTAGTGAATTGGCTGACACACTCTCACCATGCCGGAAAACTCGACGGAGTTATGGCTACCGAAGCAACGGAAAACGTGATGGAAACCTTCACCGTGGCATGGGCCAGATTCGAAAAACCAAAAAGAAAGCGTGAGCCGGGTGCACGAGAGCCTCAGATGGGCCTCGAGGCTGGCCCAGGAGTCGATGACGACCGGGTGGCTCTCCAAGCTGGTTTTGACCGAGTCGAGCGTCCAGTGGTTGGGAACATGAATCTGCTGGGGCTCCCCTTCTTCGCGCACCCAATCGACGACGATCGGCGTCGTCTGCCAATTGGATGGTGAGAAGCTGACGAGCTCGCGCAGTAGGTCCCGGGATATGCAGATCGGAGCCTCGCCGACTCCGGTATCGGTGACGATGTTCCCGGCCACCGCCAGGTAGTCGTCTTCGGTGTGCAAGCGGGCGTCTTCCCAGTAGGGGCCAACGTTCACCAGCCAGGACATCAGGGCGCGTCGCTTGTCGACCGGAAGCCCCTGGACCGCCCGAGGCATGGAGATCTCGGGCGTCACCTGTGCATCCTTCAGCTTGCGATGACAGTAGAGAGCCGATCCGAGGCGGTTGATCTCTCCCCTTATCTCCATCAAGTTGTCGACGGCTCGAACGAAAGCGGCTACGTCGTGAAACTGACCGTGCAATGACAGGTCGTTGACGAGATAATCCACTTTATTCGGCCCAGCCCGCGAAGTAATTCATATCTTTGTCGAACTGGTCGAAGAAACCACCGGGCCAGCCATCCAGGTTTCCGGCCTGGTCGATGACCGGAGAGACGACTTGTCCACGCTCGTCGTTGCGGTCCCTGAAGAAATGAATGTGGACCTTGTCCGCATCCATGACGCGATCCTTGACGGAGCGCCTGACCCCATTCAGCACATGGTCGCTGTGAGTCTCGATCATCACCTGGACACCGGCCGCTGCGACCTGCGATAAGAACCGCCCCATCTTTGCCTGACCGGCAGGATGAAGGTGGACTTCGGGGTTCTCGATGAGAAGCAGGTCTTCCCGTTGCCTGGAGAGCGCGGCGACGATGATGGGAAGGACTTGGGTCAGGCCGAACCCCACGTGGACGGGGCGATGGAAGTCGGTCGCAGGCGATGTCCGCAGACCAAGCGTCGCCACATTTGCCTGCGGGATGTGCTGTATTTCCAGCGAGCAGCCTGGGAAGAACTCGTCCATGCGGGCTTCGACTTGATGCAGGAGCGTTTGCGGGTTATCCCCGATGGCCAAGCCATCCAGCACCAGCTCATCGCTGTTCCAATACAGCAGGCTGACGGCGTTCTCTCCCTTCGGCCCGACCACTTGGGTCGAATTCGGGTCCTCGAGCGGGTACACGTCCTGAGGGCCGATCCTTTCAGCCGTGAGGTAGCTTAGTCGGCGAAGGCGCTCGACGATGGCGGCATCCTCGGCGGCGATTCCTGGCGGCAGGAGATAGCGGAGCACCTCCGGAGGGGAGATCTCTTCTCCCCCGACGCGCAGGGATGTCACCAGGGCGGACATATTTCGTCGGTCTTCGCCGTCGAAGCTCCATCGGATCTCCCTCGCTCCATCGACGAGGCCGATCCCGAACGTGCGACGGCCCGTGACCTTATCCACGACGTCGGCGACCGTTCCCAAGGACAGCTCGGTGCCGTTCAACAAAAGCCGTCGCGACCACTCTTGCTCGCGGATGGCCTGGTGCAGAAGCACGAGCGCCTGCAGGACCGAGGACTTCCCCGAAGCGTTCCAGCCGGTCAGCAACGTAAGTGCGCCCAGCGGGAGCTTGAGGAGTTGGAAGCATTTGAACTGCTCCAGGTCAATCTGACTTAGCACTGATGGCCCCATCGATCATCTTCCCCGCGGCTTCGAACTCTGTGCCGGACTTTCCTGGCGGTGTTCGGGCTGAAGGTAATGGCGTCGATGAATTCGCTGTTTGTCATCAGCTCGTAAAACCCGGCCCTGATCGCATCCGCGTGGCAGAGAACTTCCTCCTTGGGGTAGCGGGACAGCCCCGTAGACATGACGTCCCACAGGGAGGCGTTGAGGACGCTCCTGGTCTCCCTCGGCCCGACATGCTTCCTGAAAGCGTGCTTGCCGAAGAGCATGTAGTTGTTCTCAAGGCAGAGGCGAAGTTCCGAGGAAAGCCGGTCCAGATCAGGCTTGCTGTATTTGTTCATCTTCCTTAGCGCGAGCGCCAGAAAGTCGTCCATTTCCCCTTTATATTCGTCCAAGGTGTTGATCTGGAACGCGCAGAATCTGTTCACGAATTCCCGGTCCCTCATGGTTTTGCTGCGCAGGCTTCCACCCGTCGCTTCGCGGAAGAGCTGCGTAGCGGCTTCTTGCTTGAGGAAAAGGGTAGCGGGCCCCATGTACAGGCAGTTACGCATCTGCTGGCGGGTCAGGGGCACTCCCCCGTTGACCCGCTCGAAGATGTCCAGTCGGGCTCTATCAGGGACCTTTGAATCAATCACATACAGGGCGAGATTGCAGTCCTCAACGCGATTCTGAAGCTTTGGCGACAAATCCTTAAACTTCTTCCCGTTGAGTTCGGACCGATCGTTCAGCCGAAGCCTCAGTTGGTTCTCCATGAACCTCCTGAACGTGGACAGCCTCTGCAAGCCGTCGACAACCACCAAGCGGCCAAGTTCGTCTTCGGCGAGGTAGAACACCGGAATCGGGATTCGCATCATCACGGATTCGATCAGCTTGCTCTGCTTAGACTCATCCCAGATGAAGTCCCTCTGGAATTCCGGGTCCATTACGAACATGCCCTTGCCCATCCGTCTGACGATGTCGAAAACGGTGCGGGTCTCGGGCCGGATCAATACGGTGTCGATGGGGTAATCTCCCCACCCCAACTCGTCCGGGGACTCCAGGCCTTCAACGTCTTCTTTTTCGTTTTGAGGCGAGTCTTCGGCCATGTCATTCTCTTGGGGGCCCGAAACGGGGCCGGGGGGCCCGAAACGGGCACGTCCCTAAATCTTGGCGCAAGCCTGGTGGCTTGGGCAAGAACCTTGGGAGGGAGGGGGAAAGCGGCATACGATTTCCCAGCAAAGCCCTTTGCCCCAGAGAATGGAGGAGCGCAGACTGAACGCCTCTGTTCTTCTCGGAGCGATCGAGAGGCCGATCTGGCCGAGGCTTGCGGAGTGAATCTAAAGACCCGTGAAAGAAACAGCGTGCCGAACGCTGGCTTCGGTTTGGTTTATCTAACCGATTGGTGCCAGAGGACCTATGGCACATGCATTCGTTCGCGCTCATTTCCAGTGCCGCACAATCGACCACTCTGTCACCTCTCCGATTATCGTAAATAACTCCATTGCTTCGTCTTGCGTCACCGCCTTCCTGCTAACTTTTTCTTGGTTTCGGTTCTGATAACCCTCATGCTAACTTTCGGTAGGCTGAATACGCGGCATCCCTGCTAACCGGATGAGAAGTCAGGCGATGTCGTTCAGCCGGGCGAGGTCATTGTAGCGAAGGACTGCGGCGATTTCATCGGCGAAATACCCGCCGTAAAACTCTTTTCCTTGCTTAGTTCCGGGGCACCATACCTAACTGCTTTCTTAGTTCCGGGCCGGGTGGCCCCAGGGGATTGCTCCCCTGGGGCTCCCACAGATCCGTACGTGCCCTTTCAGGCATACGGCTCCTCACATCATGAACGCGCTACGGGACGGCTCCC